>VTLG01000260.1_pt1 | contig 15718 bp, 18 predicted proteins | sample 4694571 | NCBI WGS metagenome assembly VTLG01 (sample SAMN12604809, study PRJNA352737) | marine metagenome | biome: ENVO:00000447; feature: ENVO:00000209|ENVO:00000569|ENVO:01000036; material: ENVO:00002151; isolation source: viral sequences binned using virsorter ...
ATTGATCTATAATTTCTTTCATACGTTTTTCTAATTCCTCTTCAGATAAATCATCTAACTTACCTGTTCGTATAATCTTCTGTTCAATATATAATCCTGCTGCCTTACCTCTAGCTACTTCAGCATTTACAGCTGCTGACCATGCTCCCTTCTTAAGAGCATCTTGTCTAATTTTTCCAAGTTCTGATATGTGACGCTCAAATGTCACAGCATATTTCTTTTGATATTCTTCTCTGATTTCACCAATGTATTTAACTACGAGTGGGTGCATTTTGGGATTTTGTAATTCCCAAGCTGTTTGTCTTGCCCGGTCCTTAGCATACCCTGCATCAATAGCACATTGATAGGCATACTTACGGCCTTCGTTGCTCACTAGTTCATGAGCAAACTTCTGTTGCATTTCTGTTAATCTTTTTGGAACTCCCATTAATCTTTCCTTACCAATCTTTCCCAGTCAGGCTCTCGGTCTTTAGGAAAGTAAGGCTCATAGCCCTGACTTTTTGCTTCCTCATCATCTTGACCTACAATTGATTTAACTTCAGGGACATAATGTTTTAAAGTTTGCTCTACTCCACGCTGTAAAGTAATCTTAGACATTGCACAACCAGAACAACTTCCCGATAGTTTTAAAGTAGCCACGCCAGTGTCATCGGCAAAGCTAATAAAACCAATACTACCATTGTGAGCCGCAACAGAGGGTGCAACCTTCTCTTCCAGAACAGTCTTAATATCCTTAACAATCTCATCGTGTCCTCTAAATATCTCTGATTCTTCAACCATATTTGACTTTTACAGTAACTTTAGGTACAAGTCAATCTATGATTAGTGGGAAAGAATTTATAAAGCAAATAGAAAAATTTCTTAAAGCCGAAGTTTGTAAGGAAGCTAGAGTTCAAGTTAAGTTGCCTCAAGGTGAATTTAAGTCTCCAGATGGATTTTTTGACATTAAAAAAATTTATCTCTTGCAAAATAATTTAATTGGAGCTAGAGAGACACACAGAATTGTCTTAGAAATTTCTACTACAGAGTCTTGGAGAATGACTAAACCTAAACTGAAGTTGTAACGCCAAATTTGTTGTGAAACCAGAGACAAAATTTTGGCATGAGTTTAAAAGAATTACACCACAAATTAGATGGACAAGGTTGGAAAATACTAGCGTATTTGGTACTCCTGATTTGTTGGGTTACAACATTTCTGGCCACTTTTTCACTGTTGAGCTAAAGGTAACTAAGGGTAGAAAAATTCGTTTCTCACCACACCAAATTGCCTTCCACAAACTACATCCGAAGAATACTTTCATCTTAGCAAAGCACCTCGCTTCTTGCGACGTGAAACTTTATGAGGGATTTAAGATTGATGAGCTTGTCGCTTGCGGCTTGGAGCTTGACGCTTGCTGCTTGGGGCTTGAGGCTTGTGGCTTGAAGCTTTCTTCGCTTGGGGCTTGAAGCTTGTGGCTTGCGGCTTGTAGCCATTGGCTACACACCATTCATCATGAATCTTATTGATTAGATCTCTAGTGTTTTCCATATGTCACCCGGGCTACATCCCTGTCCCAGCATGCTCTGCAGCTGCCGCACTTGCCGCCCTGTTTGGGGGCCGGGCAGGTCGCGTCGTGCTTCGTTGTCACGCCTGATGTGTAGGGCCAGCTCTTTACAGGTGTTGCCTGGTCTATCATGTGGTCTGAGATTATAATTTTTAAATTTGACGGTATTATGTCTGGATCCATGAGACTAGTATATTTAACCTCGCGCGTTGGTAACCAGTGCTTGGTGCTTGGCGTTTGTAAACACACCTCCATGATGTTTTTAAGGTGCTGCACGCTCTGGATGTCTCCTGCATCGTGCCATCTAAAAAATTTTTGTCTCTTGATCTGAGTCACCATTGCCGGGATCCAGCGCGGGTCCATCAGAGACTGCAGCCTGTAGTACTGAGCTGCTTTAATGGCAGGATACCGGGTATAGTTGCCCTTTAGTGCATAGCATCCAGCGCAGACTGAGCCCTTCACGGCCCGGAGCTTGGCGCCTACTTGACACTCCCATGCAGGTAGACTGTAAGACAGGCCCGGCATTTTGCTGGTCCTGGTCATGGAGCCGGTTATCTTGACTGCATCTCTAACTTTCATTTTCTTCTTTGTCTAACAAGATCTGAATCAATTCCTCTTTGGTTAATAGATCCAGGTCCTGTCTTAACTCTTCTCTTTCTTTCTTAGTCATATTTTTTTATACCTCTTAATTGTGGCGGAAGCTTGACGCTTGTGGCTTGTTGCTTGTCGCTTATTTCTTTTAAAAATTTCTCGCAGCTCTTAACGTAAGCGGGACTGAGATCCCGCTTATCGTGGACGAAGTAGTTTAATAAGTTATTGTGTCTAGATCTAATCAAGGACCACCATATATTGTTTTGGAAAGTGCTCACGAAACCAGTCTAAGCCAGCCCGGACAATGTCCCAGGCTTCAAAGCGCTCAGCCCCGATGATGGTATCATAGACGCTCGCGGCATAGCCCGGCATCTCTGTTTCTTCTCCAGTGAATCTATTCGCGATCTTAACTGTTTTGTCCTGGTATACAGAACAATTGAATGGCATCGTAACCTGCTGGCCGTGCCATGTTATTTTTTTCTTTTTTGGTTTTTCAAACATATTTATTCCTTTCATAACTCATCCTACAAGATCCCAGGTCCCCTGTCAAGCTTGTGGCTTGCTGCTTGGAGCTTGTAGCTTTTTTCTACTTTAGAATCATTCTAAACTGGCCAAATTACCTGGCTGTGTTAGCCCCGCCGCAACTTGACCCCAGATCCATTGAAGGTTTAATTAACTTAAACTGTTCATCGTACTTACACAATGGATCAGGGCTCAAGCTTGACCCCAGAACCTAGAAGTATTTAGCGCGCTCAACATATTGTATAACCGCTAGGTTCAGGGCTCAAGTTTGGCCAAGCGGCTTAATATTAATTTATAAAGCCGCGTAACCGCTTGACCCCAGATCCATTGACAGTAATACCAATTGCGCTTGCCAATGGATCTGGGCTCAAGGGCGACACTACAGGGAATACAATAAATTGTTTCCTAATCATGTCGCCAGATGGCCTTTGCTTATCATCACCCAGCCGAAGCCGAGATATCTTCAGCAAATTTTTTTAAGTGTACCAATAAATAATGGCTAAACATATTAAGCCCATTACTGGTGTAAACCAAACACTATCCACAATCAAAACAAACCCCTTGAATTTGTCCAGACCATTCATCAGGTTTTGGCATACAACCACAAATTGTGCATTCTGTATAATTCATATAATATCTTATATAATACTTGACTAAACTTTGTCAATAGTTTAAAAATCTTTTTATGCAAACAACAGAAAGGACAATATGAGTAGAATAAGACTAAACCAAGAGTATCGTAATAAGATCGCAAATCGTATGCGAGTACATCTTGAACAAGAAACCACGCAAGAGAAAGAGGCATATCTAAAAGCAAGGGAAGAAATAAAACCTTTGCAAGATTTGACCTGGAAACTTGCTGAACAAATAGTTAGACGACACTACACACCTGAAGATGTTAAAATGGCAAAACATTTACAAAACAAGTTTGAAAATGTTGACACTATTGCGAAAGATAGTTGTTTCCATTTTGGCTATCAAGGTCAAGTAGAGGATAGAGATCAAAACGACAAACCAATTATGAGAGACAAATATATTGAAAGTCATTTTGATTTTAAACTCAATGGAAATATTAATGGAAAGGAATACGACAATAATCAAGATTTTGGTTATGCTTATTTTAGAGATGAACTAAAAGGGCGAGAGGGTTGCAATCCAGACATTAATATTGAACAAAAAGATAATCAATCTAATCCACATTGGACAAAAATAAAAGATGCCAATGACAAGTATCTTGGAACTAATGGTGGTAGAGATAATCAAACTTCCTATGCAAGAGAGTGGAACAATGATTATGTTTTAGATTTAATCGGTAGTTCGTATTGCCGAGATAGGTCTATTGCTTGTAATAAAGAGGAATATGATACTCTAATGTTCTGGCAATCTAAAAAAGGACATTTAATTACTTGCCATGAAAAATGGATAGAGAGTATTTTAAATCAAATGAAAGAAATTAAACTTGGTTTAAAAGGTTACAAATATTTAGACGAGGCAATTGAGTTATCAACTGAACTTGGTTTAAATATTAATGACGCAGAAATAATTAGAACTAACTCAACTGGTCTAGTTATTTACAATCCAAAAAATCTGGCAGATAGAATAAAATCTATGAAGAACAAAAATGTCAGTAGAAAGGATAAAATACTCGCAAGAGTAGAATACGAAAAACAAGCCCAAAAATAGGGTATTGACATACTGGGATATTTAGTATAATATCCCAGTATTAATAACAAACACGAAAGGACGAACAAATGACTAAATACGATCAACAAGACCATTTAGAAGTTTTAACAGAATTAACTGTACTTTATAAACTTCAAAATGAAACACAAATCAAAATAAATATCGCAAATGAAAGATTAGTAAAAATCAAGAAAGCAAAAGAGGTGGATAATGAAATCCCATTTTAATCAGAAGTTTGACATAGATGTCTATTTCACAATTAGATATTTTGCAGATAAACATCAAAAGACAATTACAAGATCAGCAAAATGGACAAAAGATTGTCTTTATGGAACGCACAAAAAACATGGTTATCCATACATCAGATACTTTGATGTTGATGCAAATGGAATTAGATGTGCAACTAAATCTTGGGAAATATTAGAGGTGAGAAAATGAAAACACAAAAAAGAACAGTTGACGACAGATTGCCAAAATGGTTGCACTCAAAAATTTTGAGTGCGGTTGATTTTATTTGGCAAGGTAGAAAAGAAAGCATGGAAGAAAGTTTAAAGCGAGTAGCCGCAGTTGATAAACATCTTACTGATGAAGAAGTTGAATGGGTTATGATGCTTTTAATTCTTCCTAAAATTAAAAACATGGTCAGAACATCGGACGAGTTTAAAGACTTTAAAGCCATGAAGAAAGAGAGTGTGCATTAATGTCTATGAAATATTGCCAAGGACCAAAGTGTCATACTTATAGAACCAAGGATAGAATACGAGGACCGAAAGGCGCCAAGTATTATCAGACTAGAAGAAGATCAAGCTTCTATTATCTTGGTGGCAACGCGTGTAATTTGAGATGTCAAGATGATTGGTTTCAGAAGTTTGGCGAGCAGGCTGTCAATCACTTCGGCAGAATACATGAGCCAATAAAACTAACAGAAGAAAATGCATGGTTTAAGTATAGAGATTGGCGAGGCGAGGGCGATAGATTTTATTTTGCTAATCAATTAAGTGAGCAGCAAATACCAATCACAGAAGAACAATATCACGATGACAATTTAGTTCGTCCATAACTAAACGAGCGACGCGACGCTGTCGCGTCGCTCTCTCTCCGCCTCGCGGCTGCGCCGCTCGGCGGGGGGAACTCCCTTCAATAGTGGGAACCATTTCCAACCAGAAATTTGCGTCACTATTTTTCTTTTAATATATAAATAAAAAAGGGGTCCCAAAATTTTCCCTTTAGGCCTTGATTTAGACTGTTTAAGCCTGTAAATTCATTATGGGTCCCATATATGCACGTAGATCTAGAAAAAATTAAAAAATTACCTCCGGATGTAAGAAGAGACTTCTATAAGATGTATCTTAAGTATGGGGAGAAGAAAAAACAAACTAATATCAAGCAGGACTTTTTAAGCTTTGTTAAGCATATGTGGCCAGATTTTATTCAGGGGTCCCATCATAAAATTATTGCAAAAAAATTTAATGATATGGCAGAAGGTAAGATTAAACGTCTTATTGTTAATATGCCCCCTAGACATACCAAATCTGAGTTCGCTAGCTCCTTGCTGCCCGCATGGATGATCGGGCGTAACCCAAAATTAAAAATTATTCAAACGACTCACACCGGAGAACTAGCAATTAGATTCGGGCGTAAAGCTAAAACGTTAATTGATAGCCCTGAGTATCAAGAAATTTTTAGAACACGACTTAGAGAAGATTCGCAAGCAGCAGGCCGCTGGGAAACAGCGCAAGGCGGAGAGTATTTCGCAGCTGGTGTTGGCGGAGCTATAACAGGACGAGGTGCTGATCTTCTAATCATTGATGACCCGCACTCGGAACAAGACGCTTTAAACTTAACGGCATTAGAGCGAGCTTATGAATGGTACACTTCAGGACCACGACAACGTTTACAACCAGGCGGACAGATTGTTTGCGTAATGACCAGATGGAACACAAAGGATTTGACAGGCATGTTAATGCAACATCAAAAAGAAGCAAAGGCAGATCAATGGGAACTCGTTGAGTTTCCGGCAATCATGCCGAGTGGTAAACCCGTATGGCCGGAATACTGGAAGATAGGCGAACTCGAAACTGTTAAGGCCTCATTATCGCTCGGTAAATGGAATGCACAATGGATGCAAAATCCAACTTCAGAAGAAGGAGCGATCATCAAAAGAGAATGGTGGAAGAAGTGGGAGCATGACTTTATGCCTAAGTTAGAACATGTCATACAATCTTACGATACGGCTTTTATGAAAAAGGAAACAGCGGATTATTCAGCCATTACTACATGGGGTGTCTTTAGGAAAGACGAAGACAGACCACCCAATTTAATACTGGTGGACGCAATCAAAGGACGATACGAGTTTCCCGAACTTCGTAGAAAAGCAAAAGAACAATATGATTACTGGCAACCCGAGACGGTTTTGATTGAAGCCAAAGCCTCAGGACTGCCTTTGACTTATGAATTAAGGAATATGGGGATCCCTGTTATTAACTTTACACCCTCAAAAGGAAATGATAAGCATACAAGGGTAAACTCGGTCGCACCGCTATTTGAAAGCGGGACCATATGGGCGCCCACTCACAAAGAGTTTGCACAAGAGGTAATAGAGGAATGCGCGGCATTCCCGTACGGAGATCATGACGACTTGGTGGACAGTATGACCCAAGCTGTGATGCGATTCAGACAGGGCGGATTAATACCGCATCCTGAAGATTACAAAGATGAAAAAATTATAAGAAGTAAAAGGGTTTATTATTAATGTGGTACACAATTAGACAGATATTTTTAAAAGGTGGCGATATTAAAGACGCGATCCATTACATTTTTAAAAAGACAGGTAACATGCCAACTAAATCAGAAGGCATGAAAATAATTAAAATGTATCAAGATATCCAAAAAGATACAGCAAAAATTTTTCAATTTCCAAAAGACAGAATAACACCTTTTCATATACCAAGACCTACAAAAGCGACTCCTTTTTCTTTTCCTCAAACACCTCAGGAAAAAATAGATTGGTTAGTTAAAAATGTTGATCCAAGTGCGAAACAAACAATTCCTCCAAGAGGAACATTGGAAGCAATGTTAAAAGATGGCAGAGAAGATCTTATTGATCATTTTTTTGAAATGCATACAAAAGAATTAGGTAAGCCTAAGATTAATATAGATACAAGTGACCTTAAACATCCTGAGTTAGTTAAGAAAATGATGACGGATGAAAAATTAAAACCAACTTTAGTAAAAGACAAAACCTTATTAAAAGATTCACCAGAAGCAATTGCAAAAATTAAAGCTGAAAACAAAGCAGCAGCTGAACGTTTAAGAAAGAAAAAAGAGGCAGAAGAACTTTTTACAGATGAAAGACCACCCAAAGATCCTGATTTCGCATCCGGCGGCATCGCGCGTGTGGGGTATCGATTTGGATCAAGAGGCCCTGGAGCACAGGTGCAAGAAGATAAAAGAATTAAAGAATTGATGGAAGAGGGTTTTAAGAGTTTGATGGATAAAAGCATTAAGAGCACACCTGAAGGTGTTTTAACGGAGCAGATATATCCTGATTCAGACGCGATGACATTAGATCGTCCTTCCAAACCAGAAATTATAACAGAAGCTTATGACCCATATGCTCCTGATTCTCCAACAGCAATGACCATACACCCTAAAGCTGTAGAGTATGACGATGGTACAGTTTACTTTAAAGACACAGGAAAATTTTATCGAATGGAAGATGGAACTCAAGTTGAAGGTCCTTCTCCAGGTGCAAAACCTGTTCCTAAAACACTAGAAGCAGCTGAAGGTGGCATCGCGCGTGTGGGGTATTTTAAAGGTGGAAAAGTATGGAAGGAATTTATAGAAAAACTATTCATCAAAACTTCCAACGACATTCGACAGGGTAAAGGAAAATGGGCAGGTTTAACTCAGGACCAATGGATCAAGCAACACGATGATCTGACTAAGATGCTTAAGAAATGGGAATGGGGCGGTAAGAAAGGACTGCCACAAGGAGCAGAACAATTCATTGGCATGAATGATCTTCAAGTTACTAAAGCAATTAAAGGTGCTACGAAAAAAGTCGATGATGAAAAATTAATGCAAAAAGCTTATGATGAAATTTATGGAGGTTCAGGATTTTCAGGGGATTATAAATATGACGCTGATATACTGGCTGAAGAGTATGCAAGACAACATGGAAAAGTTTTTGCAGATTTACCAGAGAAGGAAATTTCTAAATACTATGATCCTGCTTTAAAACGTGTTTCTCAAGATATGTTAAAAAGACGAGAAGCACAGAAAGCCTTAAAAGACGTTGAACAAAAAATAGAATTACAGATGTTTGATACTAAAGGTAGAAAACCTAATGCCTACGGCGGCATCGCAGGAGAACTGCACTTGAATCAAGGTGGTAGAGTTAGCTTTGTTAAAGGTGGCAAAGTTTCTAACGGCCTGGCACAAGTCTTAGGAGTCTAATGACTAAATTACACGATTATCATTTGATGATGCGCTATCTGACTCGCCCTGCGCCAGATCCTAGCATCAAGCAGCTAGCTAAACAAATTCCTCAATATGGTTCACCAGGTACATACGGGGAAAGTTTTTTTGAAGAGGACATGCCTAATATTCAAGATCTTATTCGAGAAGAAGGTATTCAGGTAGGTCAACAAGTTAAAGATGGTGGCAGAGTCGGTATGAAACCCGGCGGCCTCGTAGAACCAGGTGTCACGCATTATGCGACTTTAACCGAAGCAGAAAAATTAGCTAATACAGCAAAGTGGAAAAAAGCAAATCCTGATTTAAAATTCGAAGATCTCCGCGCATCAACGCAGTCTAAAATTAGGAGCACGGGTGACACTGGACTTGGAACATTTAGAAAAAAACTACCAAATACTTATACAATAAAAGAATTAGCTAACATAGAAGGAATGCCTTATTCTTTAGAAGCTTTAAAAAGAAAATTGAATGTAAGGGACGATAAAAAATTTTTAAAAGCTTTAAAAGACGCTGGTATAGAAATACCTTCTGATATAAGAAAAGGATGGACTATAAAAGTTAAAATGGTAGACCCAGAAAAGTCTATGAGGTTGCTTACAGATTATGCAGTTAATTCGGACTACATACCATCTAAATTATTCGAGCCTTACATAAAACAAATTCCTAGTGAATACAAAAAATTAGTGGAATCAGGTAAACCTTTTTCGATGAGAGATCTAAGAAAGGCTGTTGCTGAAAATGTAGGAGATTTACCTTATAAATTAAATTTGGAAAAAAATGACGGGACCCATTTTAATGCCAAAATCAGAGAGACTTTAACTAAACCACAACTAAAAAAATTTAGTATAGGAACGATTTTAGAAAAAGAGGAAAGACTCCTACCTAGAAAACAGATTATAGAGAGCTTGTTAGATGGAAAATCGAATATAAAACATTTACAAAAAATATCGGATTTGTCTGAAAAGGAAGTAGGTGAACACATACAAAAAATCTTTAGAGGTATTTATGATTCAAAAACACAGATTGGAGCAAAACAAACAATCTCTAATATTGCTTTAAAAAACTACAATCTTGATGATCTTGAAAAAATTTTAAAGATTATAAATAAAGAACCTACTTTAGACAGTTATTTTCAACAGAGTTATAGGGAGCTTTTATTTGATGCATTCGGAGATCCAAGAAACAAAGAAACTTACCAACCTAAAAAATTTGCGCGTGCTCTTAAGAGGTTAGAAGCCTATAATAACATTAACAAAGAACTATTTGAACAATTCGGTATTAAACTTAATTTAGATCATAGCCTTCCAAAAGTAGCTATTAAAAGTTTTAAAGATTTTTCACCGGAACAACTAATCAGAGTTAATCCCATACCACAGGAAATAAACCTGGGTATAAAAAAATCTTTTGATATTAGATATAAAAATATTTTAACTGATTTACAGGACTCTTCTATAACAGGAGAAGCTAGAAAGAAATTAATTCAAGATAAAATTAAGGTTGAAAAACTTGCAAAAGACATAGGTCTTCCTTTTGGTAAAATTAGTCCGGCAGGGAAAATAATAGATTATAATGCTGTAGATTTTTTAAATAAAAATTTAGGGAAAGAAATCAAATCAGGAGTAACCTTAACAGATAAAATTGTACAGAATGTTCAGATTTTAGATAAATCAGGAGATCTAGAAACAACTGTAAAACAAATCTTTGGTAATAAAAGTAATGTCTATAATTCTTTGAAAAATTTAAAACCTAATAATCCACAAACTATAAAAAATATTATGAGAGCTTTACGTTTCCTTATTACTAAAGGTAAATCTGGATTAAAAGCAGAAGCAGATAATCTTTTAAATGTAATTACAGGCCAAGGCGTAGAAGACAAACGATATGCTAGTGCCAGTATGATGTCGGATGTAGGAGATCCTTATGTAAAAGATGAAGCAAGCATGGTCCCTGAATTTTTAACCGAACACCCGATACTTTCGGCAGCAGGAGCTGGAACAAGTTATGCTTTATCAAAACCTAAAGGACGCGCGCTGGCTATGAATTTATTAAAAGGTTTATTTGAAACCAAATCGAAATGGTCTGGACTTTGGGGAATTGAGCCTCCACTAATGATGGCTAGTGAAGTTGCAGCGCACGAAGGCAGTATTAAAAATTTAGAAGAAAATTTAAAGAATGTAGGTTTGTTTGGAACAAAAGTTAATCCTGAAACTAGAAAACAGATAATGAATTATTATCGAAGAAAAAGATTAGAAAAAGAATATGGTCGAGGTTTGGAACTAGGTGTAGGAGATGAATTATTAGTTCAAGATCCTGGCTATAAATTTCAACAAGATTTTGCTAAAGGGGTTGAATCTTGGGGAGAAAAACCCGATGATTTTTATAATATGTTAAAATATATATCAAAAGATCAAACAAGTGCGAAAGCAGCTCTGGAACCTTATTTAAAAAGTGAACGTATAAGAAGAAGGGAAGATATAGGGGGTTCTTTAGAAGGTGATGTTGAAGACATTAGACCATACCCAGTATATGACTATAATATAGGCGGCCGTGTTCCTTTTATAAAAGGAAAAATTGTAAAAGGTGTTGATGAAGGTCGAAGAGCCTTTTTGCAATGGCTCGCTGGAATTACCGGAGCTACCGTTGCAGCAGGAACAGGACTTCTTAAATGGGGTGCAAAAAAAGGTGCAGGAACAACAGCAATTAAGGCCGGAGATAAAATTATTCAAGGCACTCCAGGCATGCCCGACTGGTTTATTCCGCTGATAAATAGAATTGTAAAAGAAGGTGACGATGTTACCAAGAAGCTGGGAACGGTTGAGCGGGAAATCGTTCATAGTAAGAAAATTGCTCAAGGAGAAGAAGTCACGGTTTACCAAAATCTAGATACTGGAAATGTTAGAGTGGACTATACTTCTCCCCACAATATGGGTGAAGGCATAGGACCTGTTTCATTGGAATACAAAGCCCCTCAAGTTATTGATGAAGGTAAGCATGCCGGTAAAAAAACAAACCCAGAATTTGAAGCATACGAACCCGAACCTGTAGGTTATACACATGGTCCGGATGATTATAGCATTGAATGGGATGGAACAAATATTGTAGGTCGAGCTGAGGACTTAGTATCGGATACTAGTAAGCTTAAGCAATTTGCAACAAAGAAAAAACCGACAATGGGAGAAATTGTAACTCGTAAAAAGAAAATAGATGAAGTGGACGCAATACATAAAAATGAATCGGATTATATAGCAACTAAACAGGGAGAAGGCGAATGGGACGACTATCTTCCAGATATAGATGATATGGATTATTAATGGCATTAAGCAGATCCAGTTTTGGTAAATTAACAACCTTAACACCCCCTCAAAAAGGGCCCTGTTCACAAGGCTTGAATAATATATATAAAAAGGTTAAAACAGTTAACGCGGAGAATTTAAATGGCAGATATAGACAAAGCTCTACCCAACGTAAAGCAAACAGTAAAATTACCTAGTCCTAAGGACGTAGAAATACAACAACAGCAAGTGTCTCAAAAAGTACTTGAACCCGTTGATATTCAAAGGAATGAAGATGGTAGTGCTGATATTACTTTTGACCCAAGAGCTGTAAATCCAGGAGACGACAAAGGCCATTTTTCTAATTTAGTAGAACTTCTTCCTGATGATGTTATTGATCCATTAGGACATAAACTTTATAACGATTACACTGATTATAAAAATTCTAGAAAAGATTGGGAAAGAGCTTATATTTCTGGACTTGATCTTTTAGGTTTTAAATACGAAGATAGATCCGAGCCTTTCAAAGGTGCATCAGGTGCTTCTCACCCAGTGCTTGCAGAAGCAGTTACACAATTTCAATCACTTGCATACAAAGAATTATTACCCTCAAACGGTCCAGTAAGAGCACAAATTATTGGAATGCCAACCCCACAAAAAGAACAACAAGCAAGTCGTGTTAAAGATTATATGAACTGGCAAATTATGGATCAGATGAAAGAGTATGAGCCAGAATTTGATCAGATGTTATTTAATTTACCTTTAGCAGGATCTACTTTCAAAAAAATTTACTATGATGATTTGATGCAAAGAGCAGTTTCCAAATTTGTTCCTGCAGATGATCTAGTGGTACCTTATACAGCAACATCATTAGATGACTGTGAGTCTGTTATTCATATTATTCGAATGACAGAAAATGAATTAAGAAAAAAACAAGTAGGAGGATTCTATCGAGACATAGAAGTAAATCCTTCTTACATGCAGGAAACAGAAATTCAGAAAAAAGAAAGAGCTTTAGAAGGAGCCGTTAAAGGAAGGGATGAACGTATGTTTACTATCCTTGAATGTCATGTCAACGTGGATCTAGAAGGTTTTGAAGACGTAGATCCAACAAGTGGCGAGCCAACAGGTATTAAACTACCTTACATTGTTGCAATCGAAGAAGGCACAAGAAAAGTTTTATCCATAAGACGAAATTATGATGTCAAAGACATGATGAAAAAGAAAATTGATTACTTTGTTCATTTTAAATTTTTACCCGGCCTTGGCTTTTATGGCTTTGGTCTTATTCATATGATTGGCGGATTGAGCCGTACTGCAACAGCGGCTCTACGTCAACTATTGGATGCAGGTACACTATCCAATTTACCTGCTGGATTTAAAATGCGTGGAATTAAAATGAGAGACGAAGCACAAGCCATTCAACCTGGAGAATTCAGAGATGTTGATGCTCCTGGTGGAAATTTAAAAGATGCATTTATGATGCTTCCGTTTAAAGAACCCTCTCAAACCTTATTAGCACTTATGGGCGTCGTGGTACAAGCAGGACAACGATTCGCTTCTATAGCGGACCTGCAAGTAGGTGAGGGTAATCAACAAGCGGCAGTGGGCACGACCGTTGCGCTGTTAGAAAGAGGTTCACGAACGATGTCGGCCATACATAAAAGACTGTATGCGTCTATGAAAAGAGAATTTAATTTATTAGCAAGAGTATTTAAGATTTATCTACCACCCGTATATCCATACGATGTTGTTGGAGGCCAAAGGCAGATTATGCAAACGGACTTTGATGACAGAGTAGATATTCTGCCAGTTGCGGATCCGAATATCTTTAGTCAGACTCAACGAATCTCTCTCGCACAAACGGAGCTGCAATTGGCGGCCTCAAATCCAAGAATGCACAACCAATACGAAGTGTATCGAAACATGTATGAGGCTTTAGGAGTCAAAGACATAGATTTAATATTAAAAAAACCACCTCAACCAATGCCAAAAGATCCAGCACTTGAACATATTGATGCTTTAGGAGGAGTTCCATTTAGAGCTTACCCTGGACAGGACCACAGAGCACACATTACAGCGCATTTAAATTTTATGGCAACCAATATGGCAAGAGGAGCGCCTATGATGAATGCTGCAATTGAAAAAAACTGCCTTGAACACATTTCTTTGATGGCTCAAGAGCAAATTGAACTAGAATTTAGAGAAGAATTGATGCAATTACAGCAAATGCAACAAATGGCACAGCAAAATCCACAGATTCAACAACAAATGCAGCCCATTACACAAAAAATTGAGGCTAGAAAAGCCGTTTTAGTTGCTGAAATGATGGAAGACTTCATGAAGGAAGAGAAAAAAGTCACTTCTCAATTTGACCATGACCCTATTGCTAAGTTAAGATCAAGAGAATTAGATATTAGAGCAATGGATAATGAAGCGAAAAGAAGAGAAGCTGAAAAACGATTAAATTTAGAAAATATGAAGGCTTTAATGAATCAAGATATTCAAGAAACTAAAATTGATCAAAATGAAGAGCTTGCTGAACTTAGAGCAGACACTTCAATTGAAAAGCAAGAAATGGCAAATGAAAATCGTTTGACACTTGCTAAAATGAAACCGAAAACAAACGGAAGGAGTAACTAATGGCTTGGTTTGGATTAGCTAAAATAGCATTACAAGCTGGAAGTAAGCTTTATGCAAATAGACAAAAAACAAAAATGGCTATGTCTGATGCACGACTTATGCATGCAGAGCGTATGGCCCGAGGTGAGGAATCTTACCAGGGCAAACTTTTAGAAGCCCGGCAAAACGACTACAAGGACGAGATCGTTTTGGCGATACTTACGCTCCCCATAATTGTGCTCGCTTGGTCGGTGTGGACAGAGGATCCGGAGGCGATGAGGAAGATAGAAATCTTCTTTGAGTATTTCTCTAATCTGCCAAAATGGTTCACAAATTTATGGATTCTCGTCGTGGCGAGCGTGTTTGGCATAAAGGGAACTCAGATATTCCGTAATGGCGGAGGTAAAAAATAATGAAAAGTTGGATAGGAAAACAGTTTATTAAACCTTTTACAAAAACAGGGGCTGAATCCGTAGCATTCTGGAAATCTAAAGCAGCAAAAGCAAAATTAAAAATGGCTAAAGAGAATTTAGAACAAACATTCAAAAAGACAGACAAAAGTCTTGAAAAATTGAAAAAAACAACAGACAGAATTAAATGGTATACAAAAGCTGCTAATAAGAAACGATATTCAGACGATTTTTATAAGGGGAAAAAATAATGGTAAACCCAAGATGGCGACCGGAACTAGCCAATTCAAGAATACCGGATGGAAAACACAACAAAGAAAATAGAAAAGCTTTGTTTTCTATTCCTAAAACGGAAGAATACACTGGATCACACATTAAAAGTGATTTAGGTGGTAAGAAAGTATCAAACAAAAGTTATGAGAAATATTATAAAGGAATGATTTAGTGGACCCCTTAGTTATCGTTGCTAAGTTACAAAGAATTATACAAGACAATCTTCAGCGTGTTGGAGACGCCATGATTAGTGGTGGTGTTGACAATATGGAAAAATATCAGTATATGTTGGGACAGGCACGTACTTACCAGTATATGCTTC
>VTLG01002902.1_pt1 | contig 15718 bp, 34 predicted proteins | sample 4694571 | NCBI WGS metagenome assembly VTLG01 (sample SAMN12604809, study PRJNA352737) | marine metagenome | biome: ENVO:00000447; feature: ENVO:00000209|ENVO:00000569|ENVO:01000036; material: ENVO:00002151; isolation source: viral sequences binned using virsorter ...
TTGAAGGTGAGTTACCTGATACATACTTAGGTAGGCAAGTGATTGATGGTGACAAAGATGACCTACGCTTTCTTGACCCAACCAACGTAGTTGTAGGACTTAAAGCTAAAGGTGATGCGAAGCATGATACAAGTGGATTTGTAATTAGAAAGGTAGCATGATGAAACTTAGAACTATTAAACCTGTCAATCCTGTAGCGCAAGCTATGTTACAGGATAGGCAACCACCCAAGATTGTACCACCCAAGAAAGGTAAAGGTGCGAAGTATAACAGAGGAAAGGAGAAACGTAATGTATTACGAGATTAAAGCATATGAGAAGCTACCAATTAAAAAAGTGTCCAAGCTTGGACAAAAACCAAAGCGTGATGAGTGGAAGCGTGAACGCAGAAAAGAACGCAAGAATAAGCAAGCTAGGAGGATAGCATGAGTACAAAAATTAGTGATGTGTGGGAAGAAGATGTTATAACTTGTGGTGTATGCCACACAGACTTTGACCCTGATGAAATAACAACAGACGATTATAACTTTGCGTGGGATAATTATGTACACACAGATTGTTGTAGTGAATGTTCCCCTAAAGTTTTAGTAAAAGGTGGAGGATTAGCATGAGCCTGAGTACTAATGAAGCAAGCCCAAGACATAGGCATGAAGTAGGTAAGCTGACCCTATATGAAATTATGGAATTGAATAATAAAAATTTAGTTCCTACAGATTTGGTTGACAATTTGTACTACTTTTTATTAGATGATGAAAAGATTAGAGAGGAGCTATTAAATGAGCCTAAGTAAGCAAGATTTTAATGTGGCAGATGTGATTTTATTATGTAAAATAGTTCTATCAAATCCACGCTACCATAAAGATTACGTGTCAGAGTCAACATATGATAAGGGCAGAATGGACTTAGCAAATGAGGTACTCAAAACATTGGGGTTAAAATACAACAGTTTGACAGGAGAGATGAAAAAAATAAATTCTTGACAGGGCATTTCTGGCATGGTATATAATAAAAAAAACACTGAAAGGGTAAACATGAGTAACGAATATAACGAACAGATAAAAGAGAGATGCTATGAAAAAGCAGTGAGAGAAGTGGACACACTCAAGAGTGAGTGGTTCAATGACCCAGAAAAATTCTGGGAGAATATGATAGATCAAAAAGCAAAGGAATATTATGAGAATTGGAGATAAGATGCCCATAGGCTACTATCACATAGGATTGACTATAGATGGGGAGCATGGTATTATAAAAATTGATGATACCTACCCATCAGTCAGTGATGGAACATCAGCTATTGATCATGTGTTACGCACACTCAAGGCGGTGCTTCCAAATAGCAAGGTGGAGTTTGACTTCATCAAGGAATGGCACATAGAGCCAGAGCCAGAGGTTCAAAGCTATGTACATAACTCAACATTAACCCACTAAAGGAGGGAATTATTATGACTAACACAGTAACATACAACGACTGCGGCAATCAGTATGACGAGTACACAGGACAGGATTATTCTGAGCATACGTCACACTACAAAAAAGCGGATCGTTATAGCTACAACTACAAGCCTACTGATGCAGTGCTAGTGGACAACTACAAGGACACAACTGCACAGGAGTTAGCTGACATGATGTGTGAACCTGTCAATAGGTTGCGATACAGAGCCGCCAAGCTTATCAAGGGCGGTGTTATTTCTAATAAATATGACGTATCGGAAACTGCTAAAGAGTTACGCAGATTACGTGCTGAGTTAAAGACCGTTAAGGCACAGTTGAAGGCAACTCGTCCAAGCTTGGACAAAGTAGCTTAGTGTTTGAACAAGTCACAGTATATGGGTTGCTAATGGTCATGCGTTTCAGTACGCTTGACCAATGCAACGATTACGCTTACAAGCTCTATGGTGCAGAGGCAGGCGAGTGCTTTACTATGTACGAAACTGTCATTGCTCCAATGAGTTTACCACCAGAACGACCACCAATATTTTGGAAGGAGAAATAATGAATAGATTTCTAATTGACTACAACGTAGACAAGATAGCCAAGTCACTGTGTGACCAACACATAGTCAAGATGCCACTCGAAGAAGCACAGATGCTATGCACATCAATATGGGAACACGCACCAGAGTATGCAGAGGAGCATGACCTGTACAAACCTGTACACCAGAAGCACCCATGCACATTGTGGGCTATGTATAGCAGAAACAATTACCTATATGCCTACAGTCTGTACTCTGCTATGCTTAACGAGTATACCTATAGATATGGCAAGGTACATGGTGCAAGTAAGCACAGGCATATTCTAGGCAACTGGGATACGTACAAGCTCATACCTGACAGAGGATTTACTAAACACCCACAGTGTTTCAGTGGGCATGATGAACTCAAGACTGCTGAGTACTTTCCTGTGGAAGCATACAGAAAGTTTTATATTGTTGACAAGTCTAGGTTTGCAAGGTATAACAAAGGCAGAACTAAACCAGATTGGATGAAGGAGGTAGCATGATGACTACAACAGAGGAATATTCTTTTCAAAGAAAATTGACAGGGCGAATGTTACGTAAATCTATTATAGATGTTACTAAGCCTATGGAAGAATGGTATTGGTTTGCGTTAGATGGTAACTTTGGAGATATGTTAAGCATGGAACATGATGAGCATAGCGCAGTGTTCGTATCAGATGATGGCGAAATGCAAGAGACTACTCTTAAATTTTATCGTAGAGGTAGGGGTGATAAACTCTTCTGGATAAAAGGACTGCGTAAGTTTGCAAAAGAGGGAGATACCATAGAGGTGTGGACTGATTCAGATCGTGACATGAAATCACCTGACGCTATACTAATATCCGTAGTAAAAACAGAAGAAGAGGAGGATAACTAATGCCAAAGTATTTAGTAACATACACAGACCTCATCAAGGCTGACACAGAGGAACTCGCACATAAAAGATTGCTAGAGGTACTAGCATCTGATGTAGAAGCTAATGATGTAGACGCATTTGATTTTAGTGAGGTGCATCCCAAAGATGAGATAGACTCTGATGGTAATGTACATGAATTTTATAGGGTTGATGATGAGTGACCAACCCTATCATAACGAAGGCTTCTGGAAAGCATTTATCTGGGTTGTGTTCATACTGATACCCTTGCCTATGCTATTCCTGTGGTTAGCTGATGGCAAGGATTGGTCAGACAGACTGATACGCATGAGTTTCCCTGAGAGGTGTGCTTATGAGGATGCACAACACAACAAGATTAACAACTGTGAGGAGGATTGATATGCCTAAGTATAAAATACATTTTGAGTATGAAGATGAAATAGAAGCTGAAGATGAAGAAACAGCACTTATTGAGTCTACTGATAGAATAAATGAGTGGATTGGACACTCGGCAAGTGTAGAGGAGATAGAAGATGATATTCAAAGATGAACTACCACTAGACCATGAGCATAGCTTTGAGCATATGTGTAGTGCATGGGCATTAGAACAGCAAGAAGAAGATAAAGAGTGTAGCCCTGACCTTTACACTAGTAACCTAGACTACTATCAAGACTGGGCATATAACTTTTTGAGTGAAGAACTTAGGTCATCTGGATTGGAGTGGACATGAACTGTTGGCACTGTAACACACAACTAATCTGGGGAGGTGACCATGATTGTGAGGATAGTGTAGAGTGGCTCATAGTTAGCAACCTACATTGTCCTAATTGTAAGAGCCATGTGGATGTATATTTCCCTAGAGAGGAGGAAGAAGATGAAGTACGCAGTAATGATTGAGCCATTTGATGGCTTTGAGTATGTCAAAGATGGGTGTGGTGCTATGTGGACAGTAGACACACCTGTTAAAGTGTTTGACACAAAGGAAGAAGCACAAGTAGAAGCAGATAAATGGAACACAGGAGAGGTGGTGAAGTATGAGCTATTGGAATGATAAAGACCCAAACGACTGGTATATGTTAGTTTTGGTTGTATGTTTTATTGGTGTGATGATATGGGCGCAGTATGGATAATACTATTAACTATTTTTGCAAGTTATTTTGCAATGATATTTGTAGTGGCTTTACTAAAACACCTAAATCTGTTACAATATTTTTTAGTGTGGGAAACTAATGCAATAGGTATATACATTGTATGCACCCTAGTAACATATATAATAATACAAGGAGTATTATGGCTAAGAAAGATGAACACAAAAAAAGAATAGAAGAGATGCGAGAGTTTACAAAAGGTAGGATGCCTTTGGTATTACTCGCTAGTACAGAAGAAGATTACAAAGGTTTGAAGAAAGCTAAATCTAGGATGCGAAACGTAAGTAACCTAGAGATAATTAGGAAAGAGGATTATGATGAAACTAGAAGAAAGATTAAAGCAAGAGCTAATTCTTAAAGTTAAGGATCATAAGTTAAATAAGCATTATGATGCTCAACTACCTAGCTTTACATTATCATATAATGATGCTATATACTTTGGACATACCGTAGAAGAGGTGATTAATAAAGTGTTAACAGAAATGAAAGGAGAAACTAATGAAAGGAACAAAAGATGACTTACTTATGATGATAAATGTTTATCTGAAAACTATGGCAGCTTCAAATATTAAAGAGGCTTATATATTTGATTTTATATTAGAAACTATAGAGGAGTTTAAAAAGGAGTTAAAACTATGATAAATGTGGTTAACAAATTCGTCCAAGCTTGGACAAGTTCCACAGGTTCTTATTGCCTACGTGTGTTGATCTCTCTGTCCATGTTACTCAACGTAGTGACAGGCGGCAGGGTGCATCAGCCATTCAGTGCTAGGAATTGGCAGTGGAAAAAAGAAAATAAATTTAACCTTGTTTATATTATTGATATGTGTTATGGTGAGTCACACTGTATGCACAGTTGGATAAGATGGACAACAAGACAGGAGATAATAAATGAACTCAGCAGAAATACCTAACGACCCATGCGATGATTGGTCAGACCATATTATTTTATGGTTGATTAAGAACGCATAATATGATATAACTATATAACTAACTATCAGTTGCAACCTAACCAGAAAAGGAGATTACAAATGCCATTTGATTTAACAACAAGCAACTTTCAAGTACCTGAGAACTTTAACTTTGAGGTGGAGTATGAGCCATCCAAAGTGCCTGACAAGAAGTATGTCAAAATTAAGGACACAGATACATATCTGAATGTAGTAGGTAATGGCTTTACCACTACGTCACATACAAACTTTGCACACACCGTATGGAATACCATGCAGGACAAACTATCTGCTAATGAGCTAGAGGGCATGACTATAGACTGGAAGTCTGCACGTAATGATGGGTACATGATGATGGACATCACATTACCTAGCGTGAGCTATGACATCTATACAGATAAGCATAGCGAGAAGATTGGACAGCGTATCATAGGTCTGCATGGTGTAGATGGTCTGTGTTCTAACATCGTGGTGTATGGACAGATCTCATTCTTCTGCACAAACAAGATGGTGCGAGGTGAGCATGACATCGTGAAGCGTAAGAACACATCTAACTTCTGCATAGATAGCTTTGGCAGACAGCTAGAGAAATCTTCAACAGACTTCTATGACCAAGCTAATACACTACAACAGTGGGCAAACACATCCACAGTTAATGTAGATGTTAAGGCTATGTTTGAGAAGATCATGTCTGAAACTCAGGCAGAGAAGATGTACTCATTGTACGGTGCAGAGGTAAGCACACGAGGTGCTAATGCCTACAGCATCTACAGTGCCTTTACTAACTATGCAAGCTATGCCGATGAGCGTAATGGATTCAAGCTACGTAACACAGGTAAAGATACTGAGGCAGTATCCATGTGGAACAGAGAGCTTGACGTTACTAAGTGGGTAAAGTCCAAGCAGTTTCAAGACTTGGTGGCAGTATGAAAAAGAAGTATATACTAGCTATGGATTATGATGAAGAGGACATTGAGCATGACACGTTTTATACATCAACAAACTATATGGAGTTTGACTCTGAGCAAGATGCGTTTATCTATCTAAATAAAAACATTTACTATAACGATAGCGATAAACAAAAACCAAACTTTGCTTCTGTAGCTAAGTATTGCGAGGAGTTTAAGTTCAGATTTTATGAAAGGAGAATATAGCAATGTCGCTACCTCGTTTTACACAGAAGCGTATGGATAGCTATAGGTTTAATCCTCCACAGAAGTTTGTGGATCAGGGCATTGTGTCACGTTGTGAGCTAGGCAAAGACCTAGCCACAGCTAGACGCAAGGCATCTAATCTCAATAGGATCATAGATACATGGCGAAAGGATCAGGAGGATAGCAATGAGATACGTAGTACAAGCACAGTCAATCAAATTGTCAGAGCATACACAGAGTCTTGGGATTTTGCACAGTTACGTGACAAAACACAGACAGACTACCGATACTTTATGCGTCAGCTATCTGAAGACATAGGCAACAAGAAGTATAGGTCTGTGACATTGAAAGATGCGAAGCAGATATACAACAAGTGGTTGAACAGAGGGATAACCTTTGCCAACCATGCCTGTAGTGTAAGCTCACGCTTATTCACATACGCAGTACAGTTTGATGACAAGCCATTCAATCCATTTAGTCAGGTGACACGCAAAACACCACTACAACGCAAGGTAGTATGGACTAGGACTGATGTAACCAAGTTTCTTGAGACAGCTTATGCTGATTTTGAGACTAGGAACGTAGGACTGATAGTTCAGATGGCTTATGAGTGGGTACAAAGGCTAGGTGATATGCGTCTGTTAGAGTGGACAAGCATCAAAGATAGGCAGGTTCACATCAAGCAATCCAAACGTAGAGCAGAGGTATTTTTACCCATATCAGAGGAGCTATTTGACATGTTAGAACAACAACGAAAGGACTTTGGCTTTCAAAGGTACATATGCCCTCAAATAAAGCCTGTACAGGGGGAGTTTATACCCTATTCCTTGTACGGTCTATCCAAAAAAGGAAGGGGTGTCATGCGTAAAGCAGGATTGTCTGACGAGCTACGTCTAATGGACATTCGAAGGACAGGAACAACCGAAATGGTGGACGCAGGTGTGTCACTTGGACAAATCATGTCTGTGACTGGACACACAAACCCAAGTTCAGTCAAACCATACATGAAAAATACATTTACAAGTGCAAATAATGCCTTGACTACCAGAAAAGAACATGTTAGAAGTGTGTATAATGGTTAATATGAATACACTCATAAATGATTTACAGTTACGTGATGGTGAAACTAAACGTATGACTTGTCCTATGTGTAACAATAAAGAAAAAACATTTACTATCACTAATAACATGGGTAAGATACTTTGGAACTGTTACAAAGCTTCCTGTTCCTTATCTGGAAGTAAGAAGGTACACCTTACTAGTGATGATATACGTAAATCCATTGGTGTGTTTGCCGAAGAAACAGTTGAGATACCATTCGAGTTACCTGAGTACATAACACCTCACAATAACAATGAGGATGTACTCAAGTTTGCAGATACCTATGGCTTAGATATAGATACAACTGAGTTGATGTATGATGTCAAAGACCATAGGGTTGTGTTTCCTATCGTACATGGAGGTAAGATTGTTGACGCTACAGGACGTAGCCTAAATAAAAGATTACCTAAATGGAAACGATATGGAAAAAGTGACTTGCCTTATACGCATGGATATGGTAAAGTCGCTGTAGTTGTAGAGGATTGTGTGAGTGCCGCAGTGGTTGGAACAGTTAGCGATGTGCATGTTGGGGTTGCTGTGTTGGGTACGTCACTATCGGAATCACACAAGCGATACTTATCACAATTCTCTACGGCAGTAGTTGCGCTAGACCCTGACGCATTACCGAAGACACTAGCGTTTGTACGAGAACTAAAGACCCATGTGCCAGATGTAAAAGCCCTACGTTTGACAGATGATTTTAAATATAGAAACCAACAAGACTTAGATAGTCTTACCAACATAGGAGTATAATATGGAACTATCATTAGTACGCAGTCTGATGGACAGACAGTTCTACGAAGATCATCGTGGTGCTAGATGCCCTGACAGATTGTTCACAAAAGATGTCCGTAAGATTAAACAGACTATTGATCTTGCTATGGACAGATATGAAAGGACTGTCACACCTGATGAGATAGAAGCTCTCTTCATGTCAGGCAATCCTACCTTAACTACAGCACAGAAGCAGGCATATGGTGATCTGTTTCGTAAGATTAAAACTGAAACCCCTATGGGTAGCGATGTAGCACAGGAAGTGTTATCAAAACTATTTCAACAGGTGGTAGGTGAAGACATAGCGAACTTAGGCTTTGACTATGTGAATGGTACGCAGACTAGCCTTGAGCCATTGCGTAACTTACTTGAGTCTTACTCAGATGACTTCACTCCTGATCTCAAGGTTGAGTGGGATGACATGTCTATGGAAACCCTGCTTGCCAAGAACAAGATGGAAGCACGATGGACATTCAACATATCTTCTCTTACTCGTGTGCTTGAAGGTGTTAATGAAGGTCACTTGGTTGAGGTGGGTGCTAGACCTAATACAGGTAAGACAAGTTTTCATGCAAGTCTGATTGCAGGTCCGAATGGATTTGCTAGACAGGGCGCAAAATGCATTGTTTTATGTAACGAAGAAGCATCACACAGAGTTGGTGCTAGGTATCTTACTGCAGCATCAGGCATGTCTGTACAGGACATAAAGTCTAATCCAAAGAAAGCCAAAGAGTTATATGATCCTGTACACCAGAACATCAAGGTGCGTGACGTTACAGGCAGAGACATGTCATGGGTTGAATCTATATGCAAGTCCTATAAACCTGACATTGTTGTGTTAGACATGGGCGATAAGTTTGCTAAGACAGGCGGCTTTGCCAGACAGGATGAAGCACTCAAGGCTAACGCAGTCCATGCTCGTATGATTGCAAAGCAACACAACTGTGCTATCTTCTACATGTCTCAGCTATCTGCCGAAGCAGAAGGTAAGGTTATACTCAACCAAGCCATGATGGAGGGCAGTCGTACAGGTAAGGCGGCTGAAGCAGATCTTATGATCTTGCTTGCAAAAAATCCTGCCTCTAATAACAATGGAGAAGATGAAGATCCACAAAGACATATTAATATTGTTAAAAACAAACTGTCAGGTTATCATGGTATAATCACATGTAACCTTGACTACAAAACAGCGAGGTATACAGCATGATAGAAATACAAATAACAGAAGAAATGCTCATAAAGGCTAGAGATAAAGCCGTAGAAATGGGTAGATTACATAACTCTATACTTAACGGTGGAGGAAACTTAGCAGGCTTTATTGGTGAGCTTATAGTTCTAAAAGTTCTAGGAGGAGAGTGGTCAAATACATATGACTATGATATATTACTAGATAAAATAAAAATTGATGCAAAGACTAAGCAAACGTCTGTAAAACCTTTGCCTCATTATGAGTGTAGCATAGCAAAGTTTAATACTAAACAAGACTGTGATTATTATGCTTTTACACGAGTTAAAAAAGACTTTAGTGTTGGTTGGTATCTAGGTATAATAGGTAAGCAAGAGTACTTTGATAAGGCTAAATACCTACAAAAAGGAGATATAGATCCCTCAAACAATTTTAAAGTAAGAACTAATTGTTATAACCTTGCAATATCAGAATTAGGAGAAAGTATAAATGAAACTAACCCTTGATATAGAGAACACAGTCACCAAGCGTGACGGTAAGCTACACCTTGATCCTTTTGAGCCTACAAATGAGCTTGTCATGGTGGGTATGTTGTCCGACTCAGGACATCAAGAGATTGTCACATTTAATCATAATGAAGTTGACCCATATCCAGATGGGCATAAGGTGGTACAGGACTGGTTAAATAGATCAACCATACTTATTATGCACAACGCATCACATGACTTGTTGTGGCTATGGGAGAGTGGATTTACATATGATGGTCCTGTGTTTGACACTATGCTAGGTGAATATGTATTACAGCGTGGTCTGAAAGAACCACTATCCCTTGAAGCATGTGCTGAGAGATACAATCTTGATACTAAGAAGCAAGACACTATGAAAGAGTATTTCACTAAAGGTTACTCTGTCTCTGATATACCTTGGGGTGAGCTATCCGATTATCTGTCTGCTGACCTACATGCTACGCAGCAACTATCTGATAGGATATATAAAAAATTATTGTTAGAAGACAATGGTTTACGAGATACAGTTGATCTAACTAATCAGGTGGCAGTGTGTTTATCTCGTATATATCAGCGAGGGTTTAAGGTAGATTTGTCCAAGCTTGGACAAGTTAAGGATGAGTTTGAAAGAGAGAAGCAACGGTTATCATCTGATCTAAACAAACAAGTAAGAGAGTTAATGGGTGATATACCTATTAATCTCAACAGTCCTGAACAGTTATCTTGGATTATTTATAGTCGCAAGCCAATAGATAAAACAGTATGGGCAAATACATTCACTCCCTACATGAACAACGATGAGTTTAAAAAGTGTATTAAGGAACAATCACAAGTGCTTCTCAAGCAGAAAGCACATCAATGCAATACCTGTAAAGGAACAGGATCAATTAGAAAGGTAAAAAAAGATGGAACACTATTCGCCAAGTCAAGTAAGTGTAATATATGTACAGGCATTGGGTATACCTTTACCTCTGTTAACAATACAATAGCAGGGTTGAAGTTTAATGTATCAAATGTTAAATGGATTAGTGCTAATGGTTTTAGCACGAATAAGAAAAACTTATTGTATCTTGAAGGGATTGCTCGTGCTAGGAATATGGACAGTGCTGTTGCTTTTCTTAGTAGGGTGCAACGGTTATCAGCAATCGACACATACCTGTCCTCATTTGTGGAGGGAATCCGCACACACACCAAACCTGACAATCGCTTGCACGTTAGACTTCTACAGCACAGAACTTCTACAGGTAGACTGAGTGGAGCAGATCCTAACATGCAAAACATGCCTAGAGGTGGTACGTTTCCTGTGAAGAAGGTATTCGTATCACGTTGGGAAGGTGGCAAGATTATGGAAGCTGACTTTGCACAGTTAGAGTTTCGTGTAGCCGCCTATCTAGGACAAGACAAAGTAGCTATGGATGAGGTAGCTACAGGATTTGATGTGCATGCCTACACAGCGAAGGTTATATCTGACGCAGGGCAACCCACATCAAGACAAGATGCTAAAGCTCACACATTCGCACCTTTGTACGGTGCTAGTGGGTATGGACGAACACCTGCAGAAGCGGCTTATTATCGAAGGTTCAATGATAAGTATGTAGGTATAGCCAAGTGGCATAAGCGTCTTGCTAGTGAAGCACTTGAAACTGGCAGGATAGCTACACCTTCAGGCAGAGAGTTTTCTTTTCCTGATGTTGTGCGTAGACGCAACAATACTATATCGCACTTTACACAGATAAAGAATTATCCTGTACAGTCCTTTGCTACAGCAGATATAGTGCCTATTGCGTTGTTGCACATTGATAAAGAACTCAATGATCTGAGAAGTTGTATTGTGAATACTGTACACGATTCTATAGTGATAGATGTTCATCCAAATGAGGAACAAGCAGTGCTTGAGGTAATAAATAATACAAATAAAAAGTTAAAATCTATTATTGATAACAGATGGAATGTTGACTTTAATGTACCTTTATTATTAGAAGCAAAAATTGGTCCGAATTGGCTTGACACCAAAGACATAGCATGATATAACTATAACTTTAACACTTTTGAAAGGAGTAAATGAATGATGAATGACATTGTAACTATTGATACTAATAACTTTGCAGCTATGGCTAAAGCTATGGGCATATCGGATGACTCTAGTGCTTCAACTAAGAAGGCTAGTATACTTGCTAGATTCCGAATTAGTCACACACCTATCATGGGTACTGCTGAAGTGAACGGTAAGCAGAAGAACGTGGAGGTTGTTGAAGGAGGATCTTTTAAGTTAGAGATTCCTGATGGACAAACTTACTACGCTACTTCTGTTAAGCTACGTCCATATGCACAGAGGTTTATGTATAAGAGATTTGTTATGGGTTCTGGTGAATCTAAGAATCGTTATATCAAAACTATTATGACTGAAGAGAACTTCAAGATAGACTTGAAGGACAATGATGGTGGCTTTAACTGCGGTAAGAATGAGCATTGGGTAAAGGATTGGAAAGCTTTGTCTAAAGATGTTCAAGACTTGTATAAGTCTATTAAGCGTGTTCGTGTTGTATTAGGCACAGTAGAGCTTATCAATCCTGTGGATGAGAAGGGTGCATCTGTTAGTGTTGATGTGACACCTTGTATTTGGGAAGTTGAAAACAAGGAAGCATATAACACAGTGGGCGGTTGTTTCAATCAGTTTAGTAAGATGAAACGTCTGCCTCCACAACATTATATTCATCTAGTTACAGAGCCTAGAGATTTACCAAACGGTAATAGATACTATGTTCCTATGACTAAGCTCGACATGACAGAGACTCTACGAGTAGAGGATGAACATCAACAAACCTTTGCTGATTTCATGGCATGGATAGATAACTATAATAGCTATATATTTAATGCTTGGAATGAGAATGTTCGTAACAAGCAGGAAGTTGATATTGATATGGAAGAGTTTATTGACGTAGAGGACGCTACTGTACAATGATACATCCTGCAGAAATGGCTCTCCACCAATACATGGAGGACGCTGCCGCAGGTAAAACACACATGTCTGAAGCCACCATCAATAAGGTGGCTGATGACATTAAAGCTGCTTTGCAACGTCAGTTTGGTGGTGGAAATAAAAGGGATGAGTTTCGCTTACGCATGTCAAACGTAGGCAGACCTACTTGCCAACTCTGGTTTGAGAAGAATCAGCCAGAGAAGGCATTACCTAAACCTACCACCTTTGTAATGAACATGATGCTTGGGGATATAGTGGAAGCTGTATTCAAAGCTTTGCTTACGGAAGCAGGTGTATCCTATGAGGATAACTCTAAGGTTACGCTGAAGTTAGAAGACGATGAAATTACAGGAGAGTATGACCTTGTAATTGATGATGCTGTTGACGATGTTAAGTCTGCATCTGATTGGTCTTACCGTAACAAGTTTGCGTCCTATGAAACACTCGCACAGGGTGATTCGTTTGGTTATGTATCACAACTAGCAGGCTATGCTCGTGCCGCAGGCAAAGAAGCAGGCGGTTGGTGGGTTGTAAACAAAGCCAATGGTGAGTTTAAGTATGTCAAAGCAAACATGCATCTTGATGAAGAAATCATTAAGATACAGAACACAGTAGACGTGCTAAATGACAATACGTTTAAGCGTTGCTTTGAGCCTGTACCTGAGAAGTTTAGAGGTAAGGAAACAGGCAACATGGTATTGAATGACAACTGTAGATTCTGCAGTTATAAATATGCTTGCTTCCCTACACTACAGGAGAAGCCTGCTAAGTTCTCACAGGCTAAAGAGCCAAGGATGGTGTCATATGTCTATGAGAAACGCTAAACAGTTTATAGCGGCACGTAAGTACGGTTATCGCAGTGGTCTTGAACACAAGATCTCTCTTGACCTTACAGAGAGAAGAATAAAATATCTCTATGAGAAGATCAAGATTGAGTGGGAAGACCTTTGTTATCGTAAATACACACCTGACTTTGTTCTAAACAATGGTATAATTATAGAGAGCAAAGGCTTGTTTACTGCCGCAGATAGAAGAAAGCATCTTGCTATACAGAAGCAACATCCAAAGCTAGACATAAGGTTTATCTTTGAAAACTGCAAACGTAAGCTACGCAAAGGATCAAAAACTACATATGCTAACTGGTGTGAGAAGCATGACTTTTTGTACGAAACTCGTATCATACCTGAAGCGTGGGTAAAAGAGAAAGGGAAGCACAAGTATCCAAGCATTATACCTTTTCCTAAAAAGAAAGTGAGGATGTAATGAGTGATGAAAAAATATTAGTAGACTGCAATCCACAAGACTTTATAATTAAAGTGTCTCCTATTGTTAGAGGTAAAAGATGGGCAGGAGAAGTAAATGTAGGTATAATCATAGCAGATGATATGTTCTTTAATGATGAAGACTATGCTAATCTTTTACATTTCTGTAGAATGATAACTGCCACAGTGCCTATGATGGAAGAGATGAAATCATTCAGAGAATTAGTTAATGACTATGCGTTGAATGAGCTTGACAGAGAAGAGGAAGATGTGGTAAAACCTAAAGTAGTTTCTCGCAAGGATAATGTAGTGAGAGTTTCTTTTAACCCTAAACTAAAGGAGGTAACATGAGTGAAGATATGGTAAATAGTCCACCACATTATAATCAGAAAGGTATAGAATGTATTGATGCTATTGAAGCTGCTACAGATGATGGCTTTCAATACTATCTGCAGGGTAATATAATTAAGTACCTATGGAGATATAGATACAAAGGCGGTAAGCAAGACCTTGAGAAAGCTCAGTGGTACTTGACAAAACTTATTGATATAGTAAAATGAGAGTCAAGGTTTATATAACGCTAGATATAGATGAGGATGAATATCCTGTGCCTGTGGACGGTGAGGTGTCACAGGAAATAGAAGAAGCTTTCAATGAATACGTATATGATGTTGATGGCATGGAGATAAAAACAATAAAAGTATTAATGGAGAATAACTAATGAGCTTACCTACAGATTACCAAAACTTTATTGCCACCTCTCGCTATGCTCGTTGGTTAGATGACGAACAGAGAAGAGAGACATGGCAAGAAACAGTTGATAGATATATTAACTACATAACACATAAAGAAGAAACTATGGACACGCTACGAGAAAGCACAGGTATGTGGTCTACTATGAAGAATGAGTTACGTGATGCTATAACTAGATTAGATGTTATGCCTAGTATGAGAGCATTGATGACTGCAGGTCTTGCTCTTGAAAGAGACAACACAGCAGGCTACAACTGTAGCTATCTGCCTGTAGATGACCCTAAGTCTTTTGATGAAGCTATGTACATACTTCTCTGTGGCACAGGTGTAGGTTTCTCTGTAGAGAGACATTACATAAATAAGCTACCAGAAGTACCAGAGTACCTATATAATTCTGATACATGTATAGTTGTAAAGGATAGCAAAGAAGGTTGGGCAAAAGCATTTCGTATGTTAGTAGCCCTGTTGTACGCAGGAGAGATACCTACATGGGATGTATCTAAGATTAGACCTGCAGGAGCTAGGCTCAAGACGTTTGGTGGTAGAGCAAGTGGACCTGCACCTTTGGTAGACTTGTTTAACTTTACCGTTAATATGTTTAAAGCAAATACAGGAAAGAAGCTATCTAGCTATGACTGTCATTCTATTATGTGTAAGATAGGGGAGATTGTTGTAGTAGGAGGAGTGCGTAGATCAGCGATGATTAGTTTATCTAACCTTAGTGACATACGTATGCGACACGCTAAGTCAGGACAGTGGTGGCAGGATGCACCACACATGGCTCTGTCTAATAACTCTGTAGCATATACAGACAAGCCTGACGGTGAGACATTCTTACGAGAATGGACAGGACTAGTGGAGTCTAAGTCAGGAGAGCGTGGTATCTTTAACAGAGTTGCTTCTAAGAAACAGGTAGAGAAGTATGGTAGACGAGATCCAAACTTTGAGTTCGGTACAAATCCATGCAGTGAGATTATACTTAGACCTTATCAGTTCTGTAATCTTACTGAGGTTGTCATAAGAGCAGACGATAC
>VTLG01004675.1_pt1 | contig 15718 bp, 20 predicted proteins | sample 4694571 | NCBI WGS metagenome assembly VTLG01 (sample SAMN12604809, study PRJNA352737) | marine metagenome | biome: ENVO:00000447; feature: ENVO:00000209|ENVO:00000569|ENVO:01000036; material: ENVO:00002151; isolation source: viral sequences binned using virsorter ...
AGACAAAGAGATGTTAGAGATAGAAATACTAGAATTAGAAACAGGTCTAACAAATGGTCAGAACAGTGTGCAAGGTGCTATTCGTAAGATGAACTTCTTTACTAATCAATACGATAATCTAATGAAGAAGATTGGCAAAGAAGAACTTACTGAAGAAGACTATGAACTAGAAGAAGCACGATACCATATAATGACCTGTATGAAACAGGCATTAAACAGTGCCAGACCTAGAGGCGGTCAGATAGATGAGGGTAACTTAATATATCTATTTGATCTAGGTATTAATGCAGCACAGGCACAAGCTGAAGTGTTTGCGTATCTCCAGTGGGAGAATAAAATTCTTAGCGAAGGTAAAGCCCCTGAACATGAAGCAACAGTAAAATGGTTAGAGGGTTGTGCAGACAAATGGGCAGGATGTCCAGCTAAGTTTGCTAACAGCAGAGGGTTCGATGTCTTTGATCCGACTTCATTGACTAACGTACCACGATTAGAAGCAGCCGAATAGGGAGGAACTAATATGGCTTACAAAGTTGCAAAGTATCGGCTGAACGCTGATGGAACAATACCAGATTTTTTACATTTTGGACATAGCCCAATGGGTATGCACGGAGTATATGTAGTAGTAGACAGCGATACTGATGCACCTAGAGATAATGTTATGATTGGAATTGTTAAAGATGGTGGATCAGGTGACTTTACTGAAATTGCCAGTAAGAATGATCTACAAACATATCTAGCTTCTGTATCAGGAGATTGGACAGATCCAGATCCAGACGATCCAGAAAAGACTGTAGCATTTGATAATGCAGCTCATGCTAAACGAGTATGGGATGCTTTAGATGCTTGTAATGCTACATTGTAGGAGTATAAATGATGGAAGCAATATCACCAGTAATTTTCTGGAACGTAGTATTAACGCTGGTGATTGCACCTGCAATATGGATGTTCAGAAATCTTATGGCAGAGGTTAAGCGCATAGATATACTCCTCAATCGTACTAGAGAAGATTACTCTACTAAACATGAATTGCGTGAAGATATGAAAATGGTATCAGACGCATTATATAGATTAGAGGATAAATTAGATAAAGTATTAGAGAGAGGGAGTAAGTAAGATGACTTTACCACAAATAGAAGGTGACTTAACACCTGAACAAGAAATAGCCTATTTAGAACAAAATCCAGATGTTGCCGCAGCTATAGCTAGACAGCAAGTAGGTGCTGAAGGCCCAAAATGGGAAGGTAGTGTTAGTGATCATTACCGTCATGCACAAGCAGGAGGAGAGGCTAGGTATGCTAGTAAAGAGGCAGTTCCTGTGGAGGAAGAAGGGTCTATTCCACCTGCTCCTTTTACTACTCTTCAATTACAACAAATAAGAGATAACACACCAATTAGTGTTGGGGGAGGTAGTTCTACTCATATTACTCAAGTAGGACCAGAAATAGACTATGATCGTATTCAAGGTTTTGTAGGTGTTCCTGAAATTAGAGATGAAGAAGGTAATATCACTCAACAGGCAACAGGTATATACGCCCAACAGCCTACAGGATTAATGGCAGCACAAGAAGCTACTCAACAGGCAATAGGTCAGGCAGCAGTTGATCCAGACACAGGAGAAGTAATACAACCTGCAACACTATTTGAAGGTCAGTCTGCATTAGGCGCAGGTCAGGAACAATTAGGTACACAACTAGGAGCAGGTCAGGCAGGACTTATGGCAGGACAACAGACATTAGGTGAAGGTCAGGCAACACTAGGTCAAGCTATAGGTGTTCCAACAGAACAGCAACCTCAAACACTGTTTGGTGGTCAAATGGCTTTAGGTCAGGGTCAGGCAGGTATTCAAACAGGAGTTACTGGATTAGGTAGAGATATAGGAACTCTAACAGGAAATATCAGTGATTTTGAAAGAATGCAAAGAGCATATCAAACTAGGGCTGAAGGACAAAGAGCGCAGGGCAGAGAAATTGGTATGACTACTAGAGAGCAGTTAGAGGATCAGTTAAGAACTGTAGGATCTCAAACTAATAGAATAGCAGAGCAACAGGCACAACAAAGACAACGAAGTATGATGGGTCCACGACCACAGGCACAACAAGCCCCAATGATACCTCAAGCACAACAGGCCACTCAGGCAGCACAAATAGCAGGACAGAACCTTAGAAATTTTGCCCCTCAACAAGGAGGAATGATGGGTCCAACTGGACCTACTGCTATTGATCCTAGAGATCAAGTCGGTTTTGGACCTACTAGAAGTCCAGTTTAATAGGAGAACAAGATGGCTACTCCAAAACCTAGAACAAGAATACGAGGAGGATCATATGAAATATTTGATCCTACTTATGGTGACGATGGCGAATTTCGTAGAATGTCTCTTAAAGAGATTCAGGATGCAGGAATAACTTTACCTGAAAACTTTGGAGGGTTTGGAGAAACTCCCCAAGGAAAGGTAAGAAGTATAGATCCAGATACAGGTTTGTATGTATTTACAGATCCTCCACCTGATCCTAATGCTCCACCACCACCTAAAACACCAGAGCAGATAGCACAGGAACAGTTTGATCAGTCTATTTCATCTTACTTAGACCCTCAAGGCAATATTCGTGAAGACTTAATGGGTGGTGATTTTAATCTTACTGCACAACAGTTAAGAGATTTAAATGCTCAAGGCAATACTGCACAGTTAGATGCTGCCCTTGAAAACTTAAAAGGCAGACAGACAGCTAGAGATACTGGATTTTTAGGTGCATTTGATGATCCAACTAAAGTACAGGCATTCTTAGGAGCGCAGGGTACTAAAGCAGGTAATGTAGATGCTTATGGTCAATTAACTGCTCAAGGCCAACAGGAACAGATGGCAGTTAATCCTACACTGATACAGGGAACATTAGATCAGCAAGGTTATTTGGATGCACACCAAGATGTTGCCCAAGCCGTACAAAGAGGAGACTTTGCATCTGCTCAAGAACATTATGATAAATTTGGTAAATTTGAAGGAAGAGATGCACCTACTACTGGTGGTACTGAATTTAAACCTACAATGCAAACTGTTAAACCTGAAGAATTAATGGACCCTGCTAGATATCAGGTAGATCCTAGAGGTATTGTAGCTCCTACTTCAACAGTTCAGAATGTACAGACAGGAACAGTAGCACCTACTACTCAAATTGAAAGAGTTACTGCTGCAACATCATTACCTCAAGTACAGGAACAAGAGATAACAGCAGCTAGACAAACTGATTTAAGAGATTTAGTATCTGCACAAGAAGAACAGGTAGCATCAGAATCTACAGTACAGGGTCAGATTGCTAGTCTTACTTCTCAGTTTGATGGTGGTGAGATACCATCATGGGCTGCACCATCAATACGGTTAGCAGAACAAAGGTTAGCTGCAAGAGGTATGGGTGCATCAAGTATGGCAGGAGCATCAATACTGCAAGCTGCTATGGAAGCTGCTACCCCTATAGCTGCTGCTGATGCTCAAACATATGCTGCTTTTCAACAAGCTAATTTAAACAACAGACAACAGGCAGAAGTATTAAATGCACAACAAACACTACAATTAGATTTAGCTAATTTAAATAATCAGCAACAGGCAAACGTATTAAACTCTCAGCAAAGAGTACAGGCTATCTTTAATGATCAGGCAGCAGTAAACTCATCCAGACAGTTTAACGCTCGTAACGAACAGCAGAATGATCAGTTCTTTGCATCTATGTTTAATGAGACAAGTAAGTTTAATGCACAACAGCAGAATGCAATAGCACAATTTAATGCTGGTCAAGAAAATACTATGGCTCAATTCAATGCTAATCTAGAAAATCAAAGAGAACAGTTTAATACTAAGAATAGTATACTTATAGATCAATCCAATGCGGTTTGGCGTAGACAGATAAATACTCAGAACACTGCACTACAGAATGCTGCTAACCAGATGAATGTTATGAATAGGTTTAACATGAGCCAGACTGCATTAAACAATCGTTGGCAACAGTTTAGAGACAATGAATTTTGGGCTAGAACAACAGCTAGGGATAATGATCAATATGCTAAGAAAATTGCTTATGCATCCTTTATTTATAATAAAAGAGCAGATCAAGCATTTTCAGATCAGATTGGATCTTTTGCTTTTGATACCGTATCTAAATTAGGTCAAAAATTTCTTCCAGGATTAGCTGATAAATTTTTTAGTAGCAGTAGTGATACTTTAGGCGGTGTCACAGATTCTTTGGGAATAGATCCTGATACTCTTGCAGGAGATGACTTAGGTGATATTCCATTTCAAGCAGGAGATCTTACAACAGGTTTTGACCTAAACTAAACATAGAAGGATTAGATAATGGCATTTAGCATAGGTACAGCAATTAAAATAGGCTCATCAGCTTTAGGGATGTTATCAAAAAAGAAGGCAAATGCACCTATGACACCCTTGCAGTTAGCAGCTAGAAATTTGGCAACTCAACCTTATCCAACGTCTTCCATAGGAACTCCTGGGCGACCAGAAACAGGAGGTACAAGAAGACCCAGAGAATCGGCAGAAACATATGATTACTATAGAATGGTTGCAACAGCTAAATTAGTAGCAAATAGATTAGATCCTGAAGCTGGCACAAGGGTAGGTGAGTATGGTGCTATTAAAGAAAGTTCAATTAAAAATAAAACATAAGGAGGTACTATGTCAATATCAGAACAATTTTTAGGTGACGGACCAATTCCAGGTTCTTCCTTTACAGAAGAATTAGGTACGGCTGCTTGGCAAAAACCTCCTATGATATCTTCCCCATTAGAAGCCTTTCAAGAGTTTCTCCGTGTATTAGATGAAGATGATAATTATGAAATGTTAGTGTTTTGTATGGAAGAAGGATTGCCCATAGAAGGTATTACTAATACTATAATTAATAATATGGTAGCTGGAGGAGTTATAAATTATGATGTAGGGCTTCTTATGACCCCTGAAGTAGGCAGGGTAATAAGGGCTATAGCAGAAAATGCAGAGATAGATTATGTTTATGAAATACCAAGACAAATAAATACAGAATTTGTAGACGCACAAATTAAAAAGATAGAAGAAGGTGAAAAATTAGAAGTAAAGGAAGAAGAGGAAGAAGAAACGGAAAAAGATGAAAAACCTAAACGAAAAGGTTTAATGGAGGCGTAAATATGGCATCATTTTTTAAAAGAGTAGTTACCGCTGCATTAGAACGTAGACAAGAAGTACGAGATTTAAATCTTGAGCGTCAGGAAAAGGCGGTGCAAGTTGGTGTAGAACGTCTTCAGGAAGCAGAAAAAAACAGAATTAAAAAAGTAAATTTAATAAGAAAAAGAAATACAAAAGTTAAGCCTTTTATCCTAAGTGTAGAAGAAAAACTAGGTAAGTCTATATCTCCTGCTGTAGCTATAAATTTATTAGCAGAAACTCCTGACCCTTCTAAAGCTATTTTAGCAGCGGAGCAGATGCTAAAGACAAATCCTGACGCTCTTTCTTCAAAACAATTAGAATCAGATACTGCTGATGTTCAACAACAAACTAACCAGATGCTTTCAAGACAGGGTGACATGACAATGCCTGTAAGTGTGCAACAAGGAAAAATGGCAGGAGATCAAGCAATATCATCAACTAGAATGGGAGGTGAAAATATAGGCCGTGAATTTGTCAATGCTTTATTTGGAGCATTAACTGGCGCACCTACACAGGAAACCCAAGCATTAATACAACAAAGATATGCTTCATTATTTCCTACTGAAGAAGAAGGCTTAAAAAATTATAGACAGGCTACAGAATATTTAGGTCAAGTTATGAGTGGTGAAGATCCAACAACTCTCCCTTCTATAGATCCTAGTATAATGTCTGATTTTATAGGAGCAGGTACACTTGTAGAGACTAAAACAGACTTTGACAAGAATGCTGATCAAATACTAGAAAAGATGTTTAAAGATGATCTACTTAAAATTAAAGCAGTTACAAAGTCTTTAAACGCTCAAGAAATGGAACAGGCATCCAAACTTTCAGGAGTTCCTTTGATGGACTTTTATGCCAACAAAAGAAAACTAGGAGATGAACAGTATAATAAAGCTATTGAGCTTTTACTTGCCAGAAAAGATGCCGTAAAAAAGAGGGCATTAGAATTACTTGAAAGCGGTAGAGGTGCGATGGGAGAAAGTGTTGTAAGCATTATTACAAAAGCCCGATCTCAGATCGAGAATAACTTAAATGCTTCAGGTAAACCAGAAGTAGACGATCCGACAAGACGATCTCATTCTATAAGTTCAATTAACAATATTAGCAGTGATCCTAATTTAAAGGGAGGAGAAGAGAAAGGAGGAATTAAACTTGGTTCAACTAGTAATATTGAAGCCTCTTTAGGGGAAGATAAGCAAGTAGTGGTAGAAAGAATGCAAAACGGAGGAGCAACCCTTGTATTTGGAGAACATATTTGGAAAAGAGGAAATAGAGCAAACTCACCAAAAAAAGGCCCAAAAGAAAATCAAAAGGCCTACTATTTAACTACAGGCGGTAAAAAATACCAGTTACGCCTAAACTTTACAGGAACTGTAGCCGTACCTGAAATAACACAAGTAGGACAATAAAATGGAACCTAAAAAAGATTTTGATCTTGATTCCAGAGGGAATTTGTTAAGGAGCGATAAATTTTTAAATACTGCTAATAATGTTTTAGCTACTGTATTTAATGATAAGGAAATATACACTGATCCCGAAGATCTTGTAGACGCTTTTTATGAAAAATTTCGTCATGTGGATTCTAATACTATGGATGCAATGAGATTGTATAATAAGATTGATGAATTAGACGAAGAAGAAAGAAATGATTTGCGCTTTGTTTATGAAACTTATAGATCTTTACCTACTTTCTGGTCGGATGATACAGTAAATAAAGGTGAAGCATTTTTAGATTATGCAATGGGTATTCTAACAGACCCCTTTACCGCTGCATCAGTAGTAGGAGGATCAGGACTCGCTGCTAAAACTGCTGCCTCTGGTTTAGTTATGGCAGGTATAAAAAATGCAACTACAGCAGGGTTAAAAACGGCTGCTCTAACAGGTGCTGGAATAGACGCTACTACTGCTGTATTGGGAGATAAATATATACAAGAATCGGAGAAAGCATTAAAACTCAGAGATGAGTATAGTCTTGGTCAAGCTGCTCTAGCTGCTGGAATGTCAGTTGTTCCTGGAGCAATTGTAGGTGCTTCTTTACCTGCCTTAAAAGCAGGGTATAGAAAAGTAAGACCTTCATCTACCGATCTTACAAAAATTCTTAGGGAAGGAAAAGAATCCTATTTAAACGGCAATTCTGCTGGTCAGGCATATCTTAACAATGAAATAGTTGAAGGAAGTTTTGTTCAAGTACCCAGTACTGGAAAAAGTATAGTTCAAGGAGAAAAATTTATAAAAGAAAATTTAGGATATGTTGAAAAAATAAATACGGCTAATAAAACTGCTACTATAAATACAGGTTTTGATGATGCAGGAAATCCCATACAAATAACTAAACAGTTAGATGACATAAAACTAGAAGATCCTTTTTCAGACAGAGTACAAAAGAAAATTAAAGATCATGTATTAAAGCAGTCACAAGTATATAATAAAGCAGCAGCTAAAGAAGGATTTGAACAATTAAATAAAAAAATTATTAAAAAACTAGGGATAAAAGAAAGTGATGTTCAAGACTTTTCTTTTACACTTAGCAGTGATTCTATAGACAGATTAAATGACGTATATCAAGATATAATTGTAGAATCAAAAATGATGTATAATCCTAATAAAAGAATAACTCAAAATGTAGGAGATGCTATACGAAATAATGTAAACGGTTTTAATCACGCTAAAGTTGCAGAGATACTAAAACATCACCATGTAAGTCAGGTAGAATTTGCTGCATTTTTATCTGGTGGGTATATGGGTAGTATAAGTCAGGCAGGAACAATATTAGGAAAACAAGGAAGACTTAAACAAAATATACTAAAAGAGTTTATGAAGGAATTTAATGGAGGTATAAACACTCGATTTAATCAAATTACTAAAAAAATAAAACCTGAAGAATATTATATAAGTTTAAGTGATAAAGCTAAAAGACATCTTAAAGAACGGCAAGGTTTTACAGGTCTAGGATTATCAGAAAAGGAAAAATATAACGTATCAGGAGATAAAAATTTTAAACTATATTTAAATGATATTTTAAAAAATAAAGATATTCCCAGAGATGCAGAACAATACTATATGCATCTTTTAGCTGAAAGAAATGCAACAGATAAATGGTTAAAAACTCAACAGGGAGGATCTATAAATAGAATTATACGCTTGGGTATGATTTCAACCCCTGCAACAACCGTCCGTAATGTAATGGGGGGTGTTATAAGAACTCCTGTAGATGCAGTTGCCAGAACTTTTGACAATCTAATAACTATGGCTCTCCCTATGGTAGCAGGAGGACCCATTGCTCGTCCTGTTAAATGGACTGATGGTTGGGATCATATGACAGCAGCATTTAATCCTCAAGAACATAAGATGATTACAGATTTTATTGCGTCAAAAAGGCCAGATATTCAAGTTCAATTATTCGGTGGTCCTGAAGCATTTAAAGAAGCAATGGAAATTACAAGTAAACTAAGTGGAGATAAAACAGGAATAATAAATAAAATTAGTAGCGCACCTGAAAAAATGTTTTTAAAATTTAATATACTTAACCAGCTACAGGATAGATATATGAAATCTCAGGCTTTTGTTACTGGTTTAAAACATGCAATGTATAGAGATAATAAAAAAGATTTATTTGATTATATACAAAGAGGAGATATAGAAGGTATAGATTCAAATCATATTAAAGAAGGTATTGAATGGGCATTAGAATACAATTATCAAACTCCTGGATTAGAAAAATATCCTTTTGCCAGCTTGCTACAAGAAGTATCTACTATGCCATGGGGTGTAGGAGCTGCTCTTATGCCTTTTCCAAAGTTTCTTTTTAATGCAATGAGATATATGTATCAGCATAGTGCTATTGCAACGCCATTTACAGCATTTCATGTTGGGAAGAGAAATTTAAAAAGGGCTGAATTAGGGCCATTAACTTCTTTTGAAAAACAAAAGTATATACGTCAAGTTAGTCAGCAACTTGCTGGTACTGGTTTATTGGTCGCTGCTTTTGCTTTAAGAAATTCAGATTATGCAGGAACTAAATGGAATGAACTTATGGACTATGATGGCGGTCTTTTAGATATCGCTACATGGTTTCCTCTTGCACCTGCATTATATATTGCAGAAGCTGTAAAACAGTATCTAGCTTTTGACGATACTTCTGAATGGTGGGAAAATGTTGCTGAATCACTTGGATGGGAAAAACCAGAAACTCATAGAGGAATTATAATAGACGGTAAACAAATAAGAAGTAAATATAACTTGAGTAATTATTCAGAAGAATTTTTATTAAATTTTGGTAAGGCTTTTGGAGGCCCATCAACACGTTCTGGTATTTTTAAAATGTTAGAACCTACATTTCTTGCATCTTTAATATCAACTGAGGATGAAGATGAAAGTGATATAGGATGGAGTTTATTTGGACAGTACTTAGGTTCTGTTTTAAGTGCAGTAATGCAACCAGCAAAACTTGCAGGAGAAGTACAGAAGGAATTTAATATATCAGATGAAGTAAGAAGATATAGAGAATTTAGAAATACTGAAGGATTTACAGCAAATTTTATTAATACGATATTAAAAGATGTTCCGTATTTTTCAGAAACTCTTTATACAAAAGATCCAGGAATGGATATAGATGAAAGAGGTAGGGTTACTGGATTTACAAGAGGAGACTTATCTGATGATAAAAAGGCTATTCCATATAAATATTCTGTTTTAAATCCTGAACCTTTAAGATTGGCTTCACCTCTTCAAAAACAATGGACAGGAACATTTAAGATAAGAGAAAGAAATACTGTGGAAGAAGAGTTTGCTAAAATAGGAATACCCGAATTTAGAATATTTAGACGAACAACAATACCTGCATATGACAGAGTGCTAAAAGGACTAACTGCTTCTCTTGTAGCAGGGCCGTTGCATAATATAATTACTAGTGAAGAATATCAAAGTGTAAAATCATTAGAAGCAAGAGAATTTTTTTTAAAAACTATATTTAGAGATATGAAAAATAAAATTTCTTCTCGCTTTAATGAACACCATGAGTTAGGACTACTGTATAAAGTCAATAAAGTTAATCCTTACATTAAAGCTCATGTAAGAGATGCGTTGCTAAAAGGAAAATTAATAAAAAAGAATGGTCAAATAAAAGAAAAATTTTCTTGGAAAAATGGTGATTTTGAAAAAGAAGAATTACAAGCACTTTTAGAAATCAATAAAAACCATAAAAAATTCGTTCGAGATTGGGCAAAAAAATTCTTGGATTAGATAATGGATTCATTAAATAGCATATCACTGGACCTAACCAATGCCCTAGTACCCCTCATCGCTATCTTCCTTAGTCTAGGGCTTGGTTTTTTTATAAAAGACCTACTAACAAACTTTATTACTGGTATTAGATTTAAATTTGATGGCAGTTTTAATGAAGGAGATAAATGCATTGTTGATGGAGACAGGGCAGTGCTAGTTAAAGTAGGAATATATGAGAGTGTATTTGCCATAACTAATGGTAGAGGCCATGTCTGGAGATATGTTCCTAATGAAAGAATTAAATTTCTAAAAATAGAAAAGATAATAGAGGAGCCTAAAGAATGATTACAATACTAGGATCATTAATTGGTTTTGCAGGATCTGCATTGCCTAAAGTATTTGATATGGTAGATGATTGGCAAGACAGAAAACACGAATTGGCAATGATGGATCGCCAAATAGAAGCATCCAAACTTTCTCATACTCAAAAAATAGAAGCACTTAATATAGAAGCAGACATAAGTGAAAGCAAAGCTCTATATCAGCATGATCGCTCTATGAAATCTACAGGTTTTATGGCAGGACTAAGAGCCAGTGTTAGACCAGTTATAACGTATTTATTTTTTACATTATTTGCAGTAATAAAAGGAACAGCTTTATATGGTTTAATCTATACGGATGGTATTGTGTGGGAATTGGCTATACAGACACTGTGGGATGAAGAAACACAAGGCATATTTGCTGCCATCATATCATTCTGGTTTGGAAGTCGCGCACTTCAGAGATCTAGAAGCAGTTCGTAATAATTATATGGTAAATCATGGGTTACTACAGAAGATATTATATGCAAGAGGAAACTGAAATGAACGCTATATTAGATAATCTGGGAGGTTGTGGTAAAGAAAGTATACTTTTAAAAGAAAGGACTAATAATATGGCTGAAGACATGAACGAGTATTTTGATACATATCATAAAGAGTCTAAATGCGACAGTTGTATAGAATGCAATTGTGATCCTTGTGTGTGTAAATGCAGTTGTCATAAAAGCCCATTTGACAAAACAGAAATATTTAAAAATAAAGGAGAGCAATAATGCCTTATGGAAAAGGAACATATGGAAGTCAAAGAGGAAGACCACCTAAGAAAAAATCCTCTAAAAAATCTTCTAAAAAGAAGAAAAAATAAATTAAATGCTGGATATCACTCAAGAAGCTAAAAACTATCTGCGAGATATTACAAAAGAACATAATAAAGATTATATAGCTTTTGGCGTAAAAGGAGGAGGATGTTCTGGATTTTCTTACATATGGGATTTTTCTGATGGTCCTCTTAAAGAAGATGAACTAATAGATATAGGAGATGGTGTATCTCTTATAGTAGACGGTATGAGTGTTATGTATACACTAGGAAGTAAAATAGATTACGTTAAGGAACTAGGTGGTACATACTTAAAAGTATCAAACCCTATGGCAGACAGCCAATGCGGTTGTGGAGAATCTTTTTCAGTTAAGGTGTAATTAAACGTGAGAAGAATGACTGATGAAGGGTTAGACCTTATTAAATTTTATGAAGGGTATTCCTCTTCTGCATACCTCTGCCCTGCCCAACATTGGACAATAGGCTATGGAGCTATTTGGGGAATGGATAATAAGAGAGTAACAGAGGATCATCCTGATATCAATGAAGATCAAGCAGACTATTTGTTAAGAAGAGATGTTAAGAAGTCGGAGATGGCAGTTCTCAGACATATAAGAGTTCCACTAGAGGATGGGCAGTTTAATGCCTTATGTTCATTTGTATTTAATTTAGGTAGTGGTGCGCTGCAAAGCAGTACATTAAGACGTAAAATTAATAAAGGAAATTACATTGGTGCATCTAATGAATTTAAGCGTTGGATATGGGCTGGAGGCAGAAAATTAAAAGGATTAATAAGAAGAAGGGAACATGAACGCTTGATGTTTCTTGGATGAGTTTAGCAATAACATACAGACATTGGTATCCACCCTAGTAAAGGCTATGGGGTATTAGTAATAAATATCCTGAATAAACTTGTAGCAATAGTAGCTAGAGCAAAACTGTTTATTACCATTAATGCTCTGTCATTCCAAAGCATCCCGACAATCATCCACCCTGCAATCCCTACGAAATGGAAATAAAGATTAACAGGGTAGATGTTGTTGGACGTAAGTAACATACCAATCATAAGAACTACACTAGAGAACCACTTGATATACCAATCAAGGGTATACAGGGGGGTTTTGGTTACAATACTAGTTCCGTTGTGGTTGTCACTCATGTTCTAATTTATTCTTTACTCTTTTTTTCAGTCTTTGTTTTAGTCGGTTCACTACCAAAATCTACTATAGGATCAAAAGGCCACTCTTTAGCCCATTGAGCTTTATTTTTTTTCATTATATCAATAACTGACTCCATTTTTACCTCCTTTCTAAAAAAATGACCTCTGAGGATGCGCGAGAAATGCCCTCAAAGACCTCTTAATATAGGTATAGCCCAAAAAATACCCACTTGCTCTGTATAAGGCTTAAAACGCTATATACAGGATTTTGCCTATTTTGAGTCATTTTTATTGCTAAAAGTAGTATCTGTTACCTCTCCAGTAGTTCCAGCATCCACCATACATAAAGAATTTATATCTTTAGGCATTATTACATTAGCAGACCATGTTCCTGTTTTTTTATTAAGATGAATTATAGTAACATGACCTCTTTCTGATACACCTCTGAATACAATTCTTTCTTTATGTATACCTTCAATTATTCCAGCTGCTATCGGAAGAGGCTTACAAGTTATAGAACTTTTAGGTTGTGACCAAGCTACTGAGATATTCATACAAATTACAAAGATAAGTATAAATATACAAGCAACAAAATAAGTATTACTAAAAATATCAAATTTAATTTTTTGTATAAGCTCTTTTATTAAATTCATTTTTACCTCCTTAATTTAAAAATATTTTTCTTAAATGATTTTCAACATACTCTTTTGCTCTATTTAAAGTTTGTAGGTTGTCATCAAATCCACCTAATGCTCTATTGCATTTGTGACATAACCAACCTCTGAATGTTTCAGTGTCATGGCAATGATCAATAACCCAAGGCGTATTACTAGTAGCAGTACCGCTTCGTAAAACCTTTTCTTCACCCAAATTACAAATTGGACAAACATACCCTTTTTCAGGTACACCGTATTCTTGCTTTAACTTTTTTCGTATTGCTGACATTTTTGTATTGCATGACCTACACTCTGCTCTTAAATAGTTTCCACCAGAACAGGGAGAGAAAGCGGATAAAGGTAAATACTCATTACATTTAGAACATACCTTACCATTTTCATCTGTTACTAAATCTTCATGTTCGTGAAAAAAATCAAGCTGCATTTTTCTTTATCCTTTTCAAGTGTATAAAATACGCCTTGTTAAAACCACGTTCCCATTCTTTATATCTTGATGTACCATAAGAATAGGGATTTGTCAGATTTTCTACAAATCCTATCATCCCTTCCTTATGTATTTTCTTTAGAGGATAAAAATCTCCACTATATACTCGTCTTTTCTTATACCCCACAAACTCCTCCTGAATTTGTTATCTCGCAAATATCATGTGTCTCAACATGTTCATCAAATTCTTCACCTAACTTGTCTACTGCTTCAGAGTAAGGTACTGTAGATAAAGGCTGACCACCCCTGCTACCGTCAGGATAACAAGTAAACCCTCTTAATCTGTGAGCGTAGGATGCTAGAGTGTTCGCAAAATTCTTAACCGTATCAGGGTTATTAAACTTTGTACCCCAAGCAGGTAAGTTAATAGTGGAACTGATGGACATATCAACATAGTCTTGAACATCTGCCTGAAATTTAATTCTTCTTTCGTAATCTTCTGCAAGATCCAATGCTGATTCAATACTCTCTGGATCAACACCATATAAATCAATTAATTCTTGAGCAGCACTGTCTATAACGTATTGATACTTCCACCTAGTTCCACCAGTTAAATATCTTCGCTTGTATGCAACAGCAAAGATTGGCTCTATACCAGAAGAACTACCAGCAAGTATACTAATAGAGCCAGTTGGAGCAATAGCACGGTTCGCCACTGGCCTAGATATGGATAACTCGTCTGCAAATCTTCTAGAAACGTCATCACTAATCCCTTTATATACCGATAACCATCGGTGAAGATCGGTACTAACTTCATATTTTTCTCCTCTTTTAATAAGCCATTCATGCATTCCCATAAGTCCAAGACCTAATCTTCTGTTTTTTTGCCTTACCGCATGAACTTTCGGATAAGGTAATTCGGCTCTCAAGGTTCCGCATATTAAAAATTTAGTGGCTAAGTCTACTACATGGGCCAACTCTGATATCGACTCAATACGGCCCAAATTGATACTCCCCAAATTGCAAACATCACTGTCATCAGCACTACATACCTCAGTACAGGCATTGCGTAAAGTTTCATTCTCATTCTCCATAAAATTAAAACTGAATCCTGGTTCTGCTGTTCGTAATGCCTGTTCAATATTCTTAACAAACGTATCACCAACAGATCCAGTATTCCAGTACTCCAGTAACCAATCTGTATCATAGTTAATACTAATATTAGTCATATCTAACGGAGCGCGAAAGTTAAAATCTTGCTCCTTAATTTGCTTCAGGGTTAAACCAGTATCTCCTACTGGCATTGTATCCCAATCCTTTGCAGTAAGGAAGTTGGGAATATCGTTGTGCTTCCAATGCAGTGATGCATACATTGCTGATCTACGAGATCCACCCTGCATTACATTAGCACCAATAGAATTTATCATCTGCATTTTGGGAATTGGGCCAGACGCAAGACCTCCTGATCCACTAAGAGTACGACCAGATTCTCTATAGGTAGAATAGTCAATACCTATTCCTCCCCCTGTCATTAAACAAGACTCAGCTTTCCAACTGAGGTTAGCCCAATCCTCTCTTGTATCCTCTTCAGCAGACAATAGAAAACAGTTATTATAAAAGCGTTTGTCTCTACCTGCATAGTATAAGTACCTGCCTCCAGGAACAAATTTTAGATCAGTTATATATTCTGCAAGTTGACTTCGTTCTTCTTTTCTCATTAAGGCTTCTTCACCTGAACGATAGTTGCCACATACATCTTCAACTAAAACTTTAGCAAGTTGTTCCCAACTATCGCATCCAGTGTGTGCATATTTTAAATTAAATATATCCTCAGAAAACTTTGATCTGAACATAGGGTTCATGTTTGATTTAAATCTAGTCATGTATATCTGCCTTCACTATAGAAATGTCTACACCTT
>VTLG01008184.1_pt1 | contig 15715 bp, 21 predicted proteins | sample 4694571 | NCBI WGS metagenome assembly VTLG01 (sample SAMN12604809, study PRJNA352737) | marine metagenome | biome: ENVO:00000447; feature: ENVO:00000209|ENVO:00000569|ENVO:01000036; material: ENVO:00002151; isolation source: viral sequences binned using virsorter ...
ATAAACTCGAAGAAAAAATCGATCAAATAGCCCAGCAAACATAAGGAAAAACTATGCAAACTTTAGCAAATATTATGGCAATCATTATGGCAGTCGTCACAGTATGCAGTATTGTAGCGATGCTCACACCTACCCCTAAACTAGATACTCTTGTCGGTAAGATTTACAAGTACACTATTGAGATAGGCGCACTTAATTTTTACAAAGCCAAAAAGTAAGTGAATTGGGTTTATAACAGCGCAACTGGCACTTGGGGCTTAATGTCCGAGGGTGGAGACTTTATTCCTATGCCTGGTACTGTTGGCCCTTATGCTGGTGGAGACCAGGTTTATATTCCACCAGGCGATGAAGAATCAACTATCTCTTCAAATCCGGTTACTACCCCTCCTTACGATGTCTTGTGGCCAGGCATCCCAGAAATGGGTGCTGGTATATCTGGAATTAACACCCCATCAAGAAAACTTGGACAAGCAAATAAACCTGGTCAACAGGTTGTCACAAGTGGGCCACTAGAGGTCACCAAAGCACAAAAACGTGATGCCAGAGGGATTAGAAACCGATTTGAATTAAAGCCTGGCGATGTTTTTCACGATAGAAATACAGGCATTGTTTGGAAGATTAAAGATGCCGGTGTTGAGGCGTTGGGTAATTTTGAAGATTTGACCGATTGGGAGGTTGGCGACAAATTATTTGCGGTTCAAAAGGGCGATTTTGACGGCGATGGCATACCTGAATATGATACTGTTTGGGTAAAATATGACCCAGATGGTGACGATGATATTTCCCCTTGGGATCCTGTGGGAGCTGGAACCGGAACTGAAACACCAGATGCCCCACCCATAGATACACCACCAGTAGTACCACCTGTCGTGCCACCAGTAGTAACCCCACCAGTTGTTCCGCCTGTGGTAACACCACCTATAGAGCCACCTGTTGTTCCTCCTGTTGTTACGCCACCTGTTGTTCCTCCTGTGGTTCCACCAACCCCACCTGTTACTCCACCGGTAACGCCACCAACTCCACCTGTAACTCCTCCGGTAACGCCACCAGTGACTCCTCCGGTAACGCCACCTGTAACACCGCCAGTGGTGCCGCCAACGCCTACCCCAACACCTGTACCTGTACCTGTACCTGTACCCACTCCAACACCTGTACCTGTACCCACTCCAACACCTGTGCCTACACCGACTCCGGTTCCAACTCCTACACCTAGTCCTGTGCCAACGCCAGACCCACACGATGACCCATTAACCGATCCATCTACAGACCCAACTGATCCTGGTACTGACCCTGGTACTGATCCTGGTACTGATCCTGTTACTGATCCTGGTACTGATCCAATTATTCCACCAGGGGTGCCAGATACAGATACCCCTTATGTGCCTGTTGATTACTCACCCTTTAGTATTCAAAATCCTGTCTGGGAACCTAGAGATTATATTGCGCCAGGTGTTAGTTATTCATCTGAGTACCCTCAAGGATATACGGCTTTTGATGATGTTTATGAGCCTTACATCTATAACCCACCACCGGTACAATCCTACATGGTTGGTGGCCCACCGTTAATTTACGACCCATTTACCACCCTACCAACAGTTTATGAGTCCATTAATTCGTTGCCGCAAACTCCAAGTGGTTATCAACCGCTTAGTCTTGGCAACATTCAAAAAATAATCGATAACATAGGATAAAATTATGGCAAGTGAACAAGAAGTATTAGAGTCGAATGAGGCAGAGCTGATTCTTGAATCAGAGGTGTTTAAAAAATCTGTTAAAAAACTGCATGACGAATATGTGCAAATGTGGCTGAACTCGGATGTTGGTGAGGAAGATTTCAGAGAGTTAATCCACAGTGCCGTTAAAGTTATTCCTGAGATTGAACGACATCTAAGAATCATTGTTGAAAAAGGCAAAATTACCAAGGCCAATCTGAACCGATTACGCAAAGTAGTTTAACCTTTGATTGATTTACAACTACCAAAGGTTTAGAATCATTCTAATTATTCAATTATTTATTCAAGGATAATATTATGACCAACACGGCAAAGCCATTGGAATTACAAACAAACATGGATGAGGCTGTAAGCTCACTTGAGCAATTTCTGGATCCACAAGAGGACAAACCAGAAGAGGCGCAAGAAGAATTACAAGCCGATGAAACTGTTGAAGAGGAAGTTGTCGAGGAGGAAGAACAAGAAGAACTCCAAGCTGACGAAATCGAAGAAACAGAAGAAACTGAATCTCTTGACGATGAACAAGACGAGCTAGAGGAAGTTGATGAACCGCAATTATATACCGTCAAAGTAAATGGCGAAGAAGTTGAGGTCACCATCGATGAACTACAAAACTCGTATTCTAGGCAAAAGGATTACACTCGTAAGACTCAAGAACTCGCACAACAGCGAAAGACTGTTGAAGAACAACAAAGCGAGGTTGCAAAAAACGAGGCGATTTATAAGGAACTATTACCCAAAATGGAAGCTGCTCTTAATGAGGGCTTGGGTGAAGAGCCAGATTGGAACGCTTTATATCAAGCAGATCCTATTGGTTATGTTCGAGAACGCGATTTATGGAATGAGAAACAACAGAAATTGCAAGCCGTTCAAGCTGAACAGCAACGCCTTCAAGAAGAGGCTCAAGCTAAACAGCAAGAACAAATACAAAATTATATGCAGTATGGCGACAAGCAATTACTAAAAATCGTTCCTGAGTGGAAGGATCAATCCATCGCACAAAAAGAAAAATTGGCGATTCGAGAACACGCAATCAATGATTTGGGATTTACAGCAGAGGAAATCAACCAAGTGTATGATTACCGATTGCTGCTAGGGTTAAGAAACAGTTATCTGCAAACTAAAACGCAAAAAGCTGTGAAGAAAAAGCCCACCCAAAAAGCATCAGCTAGAAACAGAGTTGGAAAACCTGGTTCAGTCACAAGAAAGAACAATAGCACTCCTTTAAAAAGATCGAAACAACGCTTGGCTAAAACTGGCAAAGTCCATGATGCAGCCAAAGTGTTTGAACAATTAATTTAACCTTTTAATTTCTGGTTTATCCAGAAAGGAGTCAAAACATGGCGCAAGTAACTAACGCTTTTGACACTTATGAGGCGACATCGGATAGAGAGGCATTATCGAATATTATCTATAACATAGCCCCTCATGCCACGCCTTTTATGAGTGCCATTGGCAAAAACTCGGTTAAAAACGTCACATTTGATTGGCAAACGGAAACGCTTTGATTAAGGGAGCCTTATTAGAGTAATTTAATAAGCAAATCGGGTTAATTGCTGGAACCCCCTAACATTTAAAGATGAGGGAAATCAGCAGCCAAGACAGCGAATAGTATTAAAGTAGCTGTAAGGTTCAGAGACTAGAAAGATGAGTAACTAAACAATAACTCTTTCCACGAACGCCCGAAACCCCAATGGGGTTATGATATAGTCCAAGCTGTATCGAAAGATGCAGAAACAAGTCCTAAACTGACTTGTGATAATAAAATGCCAAGTGCCAGCGGAACAGGTGAGATAGAAGGCTTTGAAATTTCAAGAGCCGCCACTACCGCAACTGTTCGTGAGTCAAATGTAACCATGATTCAATCTAGGAATTCCACCGTTTCGCGGAGCCAACAGGCATCGGATCCAGCAGGCGTGAAATCTCAGATTGCTCACTTCATGGCTTTAAACGCTAAAGCCCTAAAGAGAGACATGGAAACGGCGTTGACTGGTAACTACGCAAAAGTAGCTGGTTCTGCATCAGCAGCAAGGCAAACCCGATCTTTTGAGTCTTGGATTACATCCAACGATTCAAGAGGCTCAGGCGGAGCTGACGGTTCTGCATCTGCAGCAGCTACAGATGGAACTCAGCGTGATCTCACAGAGGCATTACTAAAAGGAGTCTTACAGACTGGATTTGGAAATGGTGCTGAAATGAGCATGGCGATTTGTGGCCCTTATAACAAAACTGTTATATCTGGGTTCACTGGTCGATCCAATGTTAGACAAGTCATTGAAACAGATACCGTAGAGGCATCTATTTCTTTGTACGCATCTGATTTTGGTGAGCTAAAAATCGTTCCTGATAACTTTAGTAGAGAAAGATCTCTGCTCTTAGTTGATCCCAACTATGCAGCAGTGTCATATCTCAGAGACTTTGAGTCTGTGGATATTTCTACTATTGGTGACGCGATTACCAAAATGCTAGTCGTTGAATACGGACTACAAATGAGCAACGAAGCTGCTCACGGAATAGTCGCTGATTTAAACGTTAGCTAATGTAGTGATGAGAGGGGTTGAAATGATATACACCCCTCTCAATTTTTTAAGATGACAATAAAGCGAACAACAATCGATTTGACTAAAACGATCAAATCAGAATTTATAACCCAGGATGATAAAAACATTTATCACACAGCTCAGAATGTGCGACCTGTGATTGAACACGCGACCAAACTAAGAGAGTTGGAACCAGGTAAGAATTTTAGACACGCGGCTGAAATACCAAAGGTGATTTGGAACAAAGCCTTGAGAGAGGGTTGGCACAATGACCCGAAAGCATGGAAGAAGTGGCTTAATGATCCTGATAATAAACCCTTTAGAGTTTGGCCAGGAAGAATATGACTTATAGTGAATTAAAAACGGCAGTTGCCAATTATTTAAACAGAAGTGATCTGGATTCTATGATGGACACTTTTATCCAACAAACCGAGGCAGAGTTAAACCGCAAGCTCAGAACCAAAGACATGATAAAAAGAGCAACGGCCACGGCTGACGATCAATATTTAACGCTACCGACAGACTGGTTAGAGGCAATTAATGTAGAGATTACATCCGGTGATTTTACGCCGCTTTTTCAACAATCCATCGAGAGCCTTGATACTTATAGGAAAGCCAACGACAACAGAACAGGCAAACCGGTGTATTTTGCCCTGGTCGATGACACCATGGAATTATGTCCTACACCTGACGGCTCTTATACGTTACAATTAACCTATTATTCTAAGATTACTGGATTGAGCAGTAGTAATACTTCAAACTTTGTCTCAACAACCTACCCCGATGTCTATTTATACGGCTGTCTAAGAACGGCATCGATTTATCTCATGGAAGATGATCGTGCAGCGGGCTTTACCAACCTATTTGATAAGGCTTTGGAGGAAATGAGATTAGAACAAGAACGTGCCGCCTTCGGCAAAGGCTCAATGATCCCAAGACGAAGAACTTACGGCAGAACCCAAAAACAGGTTGTTTATTGGGGCAACAATTAATTTTAATTAGAGGAAATAATAATGGCTGGATTTTCAGATTATTTAGAAGATAAGGTTTTAGATCATGTGTTCGGTGGCAGTGCTTACACAGCACCATCGACTTTGTATGTGGCCCTATTTACAGCCGCACCATCTGATACAGGTGGCGGAACAGAATGTTCTGGCGGTTCTTATGAAAGGAAGAGCATGGCTGCGATGACAGTATCGGGTACCTCGCCAACTACCGCAACCAACGGATCAGCTGTTGAGTTTGTGACTGCAACAGGATCATGGGGAACTGTGACCCATGTTGGAGTCTTTGACGCATCAACCAGTGGCAACCTACTTGCCTGGGCGGCACTAACCGCGAGTAAGGCTGTTGCATCAGGTGACGTATTCAGATTTGACGCGGGCGACCTTGATATAACCTTGGCGTAATAACATGGCCTCTATTGGCTATGGTCAGTACAACTATTCTAAGGGTGCTTATGGCAACCCTCAGTATGAGTTTGCTGTTGCCTCCATAGACCAAACATCAGCTCTAACTGCCTCTGCTAGTCTTACCCTCAAAGCAGTTGCCAGTATCGATCAAACATCAGGATTTACCTCTGCCGGTACTATAGTCTTTCCGGCATCGGCAACCATAGCTCAAACCAGTGGCTTTACCTCAACCGCAGAAGTGGTCAAACTCGGTGCTGCTACCATAGCCCAGACATCAGGCTTTACCGCAACCGGAACTCAAATTGACGCGGGTGAGGCCAGTATTGACCAAACATCGGGATTCACCGCAACTGCCGAGGTCGTTAAACTAGGCGCAGCCAGTATTGACCAAACATCCGGCTTTACAGCTACCGGTCTTATTGTCCTTGATGGTGCAGCCTCTATCGATCAGACAACAGCGATGACAGCAAGCGGAGTGCGTATTGCTCTAGGTGTTGCCAGCATTGACCAGGTATCAGGTTTCACCTCAACTGCGGAGATGGTGATAAGTGGTGTAGCGACTATTGCAGAGGTTAGCTCAATGACGGCACTTGGCGGCATTATTTATTATGGCGAAAGCACCATCAGTCAAGTTAGTGGTTTTTCTGCTTTAGGTAGTTTAAAATGGAATGACCAAAGTGTGACGACCACGACTTACACGGATCAAACGGTCTCCACGACAACATGGACTGAGCAGTCACCCTCCTCAACAACCTGGACAGATAAAGCAGCTTAAAAGGCTGTTAATTAACATTTGCATATATATAGGAAAAAATTATGGCAGATACAACCACAACAAATTTATCACTCACTAAACCAGAGGTCGGGGCATCTACTGACACCTGGGGTACAAAATTAAACACAGACCTCGACACCATCGATGCCTGTTTCTCGGCAACCGGCACATCGGTTGCTATGAACCTCGATGCAGCCGTAATCGATAATTCGGTTATCGGTGGCACCACAGCAGCGGCGGGTACATTCACCACGCTTACAGCGAGTGGAGTTTTCACAGGAGCCTCTTTAGACATCTCTGGTGATATAGATATAGATGGCACCGCTAACCTTGATGTTGTTGACATTGATGGTGCTTTAACTCAAGACGGTGGCGCAGTATTTAACGAAGCCTCTGCCGATGTCGATTTTAGGGTCGAGAGCAACGGCAACGCCAATATGCTTTTTGTTGATGGTGGGAATGATCGGGTATATATCGGAACAGACAGCGGTAACACAGACTTTTATGTTTATAACGCATCAGCAGCACCACACATTAGAACCAACTCAGACATTACTCAAGGCGATGGAACAGTCTTTGGTAAATTATCTTTTCAAGGCAACGATAACGAAGAAGTATCATTAAGAGCATTTTACGACCACGCAACATCAGCTTATTCTGGGCTGTCTTTTTACACCGATGGAAGTGCTGGCACGGCTGCGGCTATGACTATCGATAGCAGTCAAAATATTGGAATCGGTACTGTGAGTCCTGCTGCAAAATTAGATATTAGTGGAGTTTTTCAATTTTTTGATGATACAACTCCTGAAATAAAAATAGTTGATTCAGATGATAATAATTATGCCTTAATTGGTTATTCAGATGGAGCTATGTTTTTAAGCTCTAATCATGGGAATGAGGCTGGTGGTGCTGATGTTATGCAATTTCTTACTGGTGGCTCAGAACGCATGAGAATAGACTCATCGGGAAATATTGGAATCGGCACCACAAGTCCAGCAACAGATGTTCAAATTGGCGATTACACCGATGCAGCAGAAACAATAACGATTGCAACATCTGGTAATGGTACAGGGCGAATAAATTTCTACGATAACAACGCATCAGAAGGTGGAAGTATCCGAGTTGTTGGGGAAAGTGGCGGTTCAAAAATGTACTTTACTAATCGTTGGACTAGCGACTCTGATCGAGTAACTTTTGATTTAGTAAATGGTCGAGTCGGAATCGGCAACACTATTGGCAGTTTCCATTCATCCGTGTTGCCACTTGTTGTCGGATCAGGATCAGGCGATGAAGGAATGGCAATATTCTCAGGCTCTAGCAGTAAAGGAAAAATAGGTTTTGCCGATGCTGCTACTGATGACTCAGGTTCTTATCGTGGATATTTACAATACGATCATTCTGGCGACAATTTAAACATTGGTACTGCTGGAAGCGAGGTTATAAGAATAGACTCAGCGGGTCGTTTGTTAGTGGGTACAACTGCCACAGGTTATCCAGATGGTAAATTACACGCATGGACAAGCACAGCGAGTCAATATGCAGCATCGTTTAGACACGATGGGGCTGCGACAACATCTTATGGAATAGCCGTTATCTGTGGAACCGATGATGGAAGTGGCACAAGCACCCTTATTAATTTTCAAGACGGTGATGGCTCTGGCGTTGGTTCTGTAACTTTTTCTGGTAGCACAACAGCTTACAATACTTCTTCTGACGAAAGACTTAAAGACATAACAGGCGATGCAAAAGGATTAGAGATTATTAATCAACTTAAACCGGTTGACTTTACTTGGAAAAAAGGTGGTCAAAAAGGTATAGGCTTAATTGCTCAAGAGGCTATGGAACACGTGCCGTCAGCAGTCGTTGAAAATCCAGAAACTGGTTACTACCAAATGGACTACAGCAAACTCGTCACACCACTTATTAAAGCAGTTCAAGAACAACAAGAACAGATTGAAGAACTTAAAGGTGAAATAGATCAATTAAAACAACAAGCACATGATAAGTGCGATAACTAAAAGAGGAAAAATAAAATGGCAAATACTTACGCATGGGATTGTAAAACAGTTGACTGCTACCCGACTAAGGATTCAAAATCTGATGTCGTTTATAATGTTCACTGGCGTTTAACCGCGACCAGCGATCAAAACGATCCAGATGGAAACCCTTATGCTGCTAGTGTCTATGGCTCTCAAGGAGTATCAACTGACGATTTATCGAACTTCAAGCCTTTTGCCGATCTGACCAACGCGATTGTGACTGGTTGGGTCGAGACAGTAATGGGCGCAGATAAAGTCGCGTCTATGAAGTCAGGCTTGGATGCAAATATTACCGAACAGATCACGCCCACAACTGAGACCAAAATAGTAGGCGGTTAATCATGGCCCTAATCTCCGTCACCCCACCACCAGGCGTTGTGACCAACGGCACCGACTATGCCGCTAAAGGTCGCTGGGTTGACTCCAACCTGGTGCGATTTCAAGACGGTGTGTTACAAAACATCGGCGGTTGGGATCTTTTGCGTTCAACAGCTCTTACCGGTACGCCGATTGGTTTGTATGCTTACAACAAGAATGACGGCGATCAAATACTAGCCGTTGGCACTTCTGAAAAAGTTTATGTTCTGTACAACTTTGTTTGGTACGACATTACACCATCCGGATTCACAACCCCATCCAGCACCGATCCATTGGGTTATGGTGCCTATAATTACAATGTTGAAGATTACGGCGATGCGAGATCTCAGTCGGGGCTAGGTTTTAATGCACAGAGTTATTCCTTTGATAATTGGGGCGAATACCTGGTCTTTTGCTGTTCCAGTGACGGAAAAATTTATCAATGGCGACCCGATGCGGGAAGTGGATCACCCGATGCAAGTGCCACCGCAATCACCAACGCACCCACCGGTTGTAATTCGGTTGTGGTAAGTAATGAACGACACATTGTGGCGATTGGTGCCAATAACGATCCAAGAAAAATACAGTGGTCATCAAGAGAAGATTCAACCACCTGGACAGCAGCATCGGGCAATACTGCCGGTGATCTACAAATACCCACAGGTGGTCGAGCTTTATCGGCGATCAAGTGGCAAACCGATATTCTAATCTTTACCGATACCGGACTCGGTAAGCTCTATTATTCAGGACAACCGTTTGTTTACGGTATTTCCGATGCCGGAACAAATTGTAAGGCCATATCGAACCGAGCCATTGTAAGTGCCGGAAACTTTATCGCCTGGTTGGGTGAGAAATCAATTTTTGTCTATGACGGTTCGGTTAGAGAGATTAAATGCCCTGTCAGCGATTACATCTTTGACAACATTAACTATTTGTATCGCAAAGTCACTTGTGCCGGACACAACAGCGCACACAATGAAATATGGTTTTTCTTCCCAAGCGGCGAGAACAAAACGCCGGATAAATACATCACCTGGAACTATGTTGATAATACCTTTGCCGTTGGCACTCTTAATCGAAGTTGCTACATCGATGAAGGCGTGTTTGACTACCCGATTGCCTGTGATGAATCGGGCTATGTGTTTTACATGGAAAAAGGCAACCTCTTTAACAGTTATAATCTAGGCTCATCACAACCTTATGCAACGACTGGCGCGATTGAAATATCAAAGGGCAACCAATATGTTCAATGCAATCAAATACTGCCCGACAGCGAGGCAAGCACCCTACCTGGTGTCACCATAAGTTTTAAAGGCAAATACACGCCTCTCGGTGATACGTTTGATTTCGGCTCATTTACCTTTGAGGCAGACGGTTATACCGATGCCAGATTTAATGGTCGTCAGGTAATGATGACCGTGACCGGCGACACCAATCAGAATTTTACATTGGGTGATATTCGTTTGGATGTCACTGCAAGAGGCTCAAGATAATGGCGAGACAAGCATTAACCCGACCAGGTGTTGAATACAGTCAAAGCTATTTAAACAGCCTGGTTAGTGAAATAGAAAACAGAGATGGTTTGGCGTTTAAAGTTGGCGAGAGAATGGAAGTCAACGGTGGCGATCAAACCGAATTAATATTAATAAGTCCAGATGGAACCAAATACAAACTCAGCGTTGACAACTCAGGCAACCTTTCCACCACCTCAGTCACCTAGACAGGAGTGGGAAGTGCATTGGCAGTGGTGCAAACCATTGATAGAAACTTGCTTAAAATATCAAGAGGAATGGGATATACTTGATGTTAAGCGAGGCATAGCAACAGGAAAGCTGATGTTATGGCCCCATCCGAACCAACAATCTTGCATTGTCACAGAACTGGTTGATTTCCCACAATACCGAGCCATGAACCTATTGTTCTTGGCGGGCAATATGTCTGATTGTGAGGACATATTAGAGGCAGTCACCACCTTTGCTCGAATTGCCGAGTGTAAAAAGATTTTCGGCGGAGGCAGAAAGGGATGGCAAAGATACGCAAAGAGACACGGATTTAAAAAAGAACACATTATCAGTAAAACATTATGAGTAAAGGCGCAGCAACAGCAACCACAGAACTTGATCCACAATTAAAGGAAAGATATTTAGAGGCGTACTCTGGTATTAAGAGTGCAGCGGATATTCCGTTCACGCCCTACACCGGAGATTTAGTCTCTGGATTCAACCCCGATCAACTCGATACCTTTGCAGCAACGCGAGGTATGTTTGGCGATTCAATGGGTTATAACCCCAGGGGTGAATTAGCTGGAATGGCGACTGGCCCACTGGATATTTCTCAATATCAAAACCCCTACCAGGAACAAGTTATCGATGCTGCGATTAATGATTTAGACCGCGCCAGACAAATACAACAAACACAAGCCCAGGACAGAGCAATTAGATCGGGTGCTTTTGGCGGTTCACGATCAGGAATACTTGAAAGCGAGGCTGACAGAGCTTATTTCGATGCAGTGGGTAGAACCGCTGCCAATCTAAGAGCATCGGGTTTTGACACGGCTGCCGGTTTAGGCATGCAAGACAGAGGTTTTCGATCAGCACTGCAAGGCGGTCTGCTCGATGACCAATACAGAACGCTTGGTTTACTAGGCGGCATTGGCGGTCAACAATACGGTATCGGTCAAGCGGGTCTTGATGCGGCTTATGGACAGTTTGGTAGGGCTGTTGATTATCCGCTAAGACAAGCTGGATTGCTCAGTTCAGCAATCTCAGGCTTACCGTTTGAAGGACAAACGACACAACGTAAGAAAACAGGCTTTGGCGACATTCTAGGTGCTGGTGCTGGTTTGTTGGGTGCTGGCTTGGTTGGCGGATATTTTAATTAATAGGTAAAGATTATGAACGCATACAACGATTGGTTAAAACAAATGCAACAAATACAACAGCAAAATGCTGCTGCGCAAGCAACCATTCCTACACAAGCAACTGCTCCTGTATTACCACAATTACCGCCAGTGCCAACCTCTCTTTTTGATCCGAACCAATATTCAAAATTTGGAAACATGATGGCAAGAGGTGGAGGCTTTGGGCCATATATGAATCAAGAAATACAAAATCAAATCACAACCCCAGCACAGCTTGAGGCTTATAACCAAGCTAGACTTGCATCAAGAAATAAAGGGCTTGGTCAAATGATGTATGCTCTAAGCGATGCTTTTGCTGGCAGAAATGTACCTGAAGGCGTTATGGCAAGACAACAAAGCCAAATGGGTAAACCAACTGCGTTCCAGCAAGACTATCAGTTTTTGTTAGCTCAAGGTTATACACCACAAGAAGCAATAAATTTATTGAAAAAAGGGCAAACAATTAATGTTGGGAATCAAAACAGCAATAAACTTTGGGATTTCAGTTTAGATAACCTTAAAAAAGACATAGATGCAATTCAAGCAAAAAAAGAGTTAATTGACAGGGTTGGGCCAGCACATGAATTATTGTTATCTGGCGATGTTGAAACTGGTTGGTTTGCAGAAAAAACACTGCCATACCTTCAAGTTTTTAAATCAGCGGGGTTTGATGTCGGTGAAAATGTTGGCGAGCAAGAATTTGTTTTAGCCACTACAAAATGGTTAGTGCCAAAAATGAGAGAGAAAGGATCGGGTTCTACATCAGACACCGAAATTGTTATGTTTGAGCAAGCTGCGCCGTCTTTTGGTAAAACAACCGAGGGTAATTTGATTCTTATGGGAACAATGTTGCAAACTGCGGAACGAGATGCAGAGCTTGTTGGCTTAAAGGAGGATTATATTTTAGCTAACAATGGAAGTGTTTTTGGTTTTGATAAGTATTTAGATCAACTTGCACAAGAGGGCAAAGAGCCAAAAATATATGAACGGTTTGGCAACCCCAATGATGTTGTAACAGCTTTTGAAAACAAACAAATTAAAGACGGTGAGGTTATTATTATGGGTGGAAAGCTCATTGTCTTTAGGAAAGAAGACATTATTTAATCATGGCCGAATACATACCAGGAATCAGCAAACAAAAAAGTTCTGATGTCGGCGGAGTCAGGGATTATGCTCGCGCTACATTGGGCCAAGGATTAATGTTCGGTTTTGGTGATGAGGCAGAGGCATTTGTTAAGTCATTAGTCAGTGATAGAGAATACGATGAGATCGTGCAAGAGGTTAGAACTGACATAAACAGATTCAGAGAAGAACAGCCTGTCGCAGCTTATGGTGCTGAAATAGGCGGCGCATTACTTCCAGCCATTTTATCAGGCGGCACAACACTTGCGGCAAGAGGTGGTTTAGCTGGCGCACAAACCGCAGCAAAAGCAATCAAGCCTGTCACTAGCGCAATCAAAGCAAATCCAATCAAAGCTGCCGCCACACAGGGCGCACTATATGGTGCTGGCACAAGCGAAGGAAATGTTGTTGACCGCTTACCTGGTGCTGCTATTGGCGGAGCATTGGGTGGGTCGGCCACTGGTGTTGCAAGCAAAGTTCTACCTAGAGTCACCCCAAGCGCAAGAAAATTATTAGAAGAGGATGTTCCTCTAACACCAGGACAAGCCATGGGCGGAAAAGAAGGTGGTATTGTTGGGTCTGCTTTAAAAGTGGGCGAAGAGGGTTTGTCGAGCATACCTGGAACTGGAGTAAATACAGCATTAAGAAAAGGTCAAGAGGCTTTTAATAAACTTGGGTTTAAAAAAGCAGTAGAGGGAATTAAAGGAATTGATGTTGATTACAATTTGCCAGTCAATCGTTTGTATAAGAATGTTCAGTCACAACTCAGTAAAAAATACGATGAGGTTGTGCCAAACTTAAAGATACCAAACATACAATCACTTAGAAAAAAAATACTGAACGACCTAAATAGCTCTACTCTTGATTTCAAGCAACGATCTGTAATTGTTAATAGATACTTAAAACCACTTGAGAATAGAAATCAACTCAAAGGCAAAGAGGTGCAAAAACTTCTGCAAAAAATAAAGAGAGACATTAAGACAAAACAAAAATCAGACAAGGTTGGTGTTATAGATGAGTCTGAGGTTTTGAAACAAATACAAGATCTGGTTAAAGGCAACACATCTGGGATCAAACAGCTCAACCAACTAGACAATGCTTATCAGCAAGTACAAACATTGGGCGATGCTGCGATAAAATCAGCCGATGAACTATATACACCAGCACAGCTGAGATCAGCAGTCAGGGGCGCAGACCAATCAAGAGGTAAAATACAATTCAAAAGAGGTGATGCAAAATTACAAGACTTCTCTGAAACAGCACAAGATGTATTGGGAAGGATGTTGCCTGATAGTGGAACGCCAACTAGGTTAGCAACTGGTGGCGCATTATTGGGGGGAACAGGGGCAGTGGGCGGAACACCTGGATCAGTAGCACTAGCAACATACTTAGGTCTGTTGCAAAATCCTTATACTAATATTGCACTAAGGGAAGGTATTGACTTAACGAGTCAAGGAATACAGAAAACGATTCCATATCTGAGTGGTCAAGCCAGTGGACTTTTAGGAAACTAAACCAAAACCAAGATAATCGTCTGAATCACTAAACCAATAAAAGCCACTCGATACATAAACCTGTATCGATCAATCTCATTAATTAAATTGTCGCGTTCCTCTTGGCTCACTGATATTCATAGGTTTGGGGTTGATCGTGAAATTAGAATCATTATAAAAAAAGATATTGAATTATTCAAAATTATTCAAAATATCAACGATTTTAAGATAGCCCTGAATGTCATCCTGGGTATCTCTTTTGTTAGGATTATTAAATAACCTCAAGGTTTTAAAAGCCAACATCATTGTCGCTGCTTGTTGCGGCGTAATATCGAGATCCAGCATACCGCCCCAGACTTGCGCTAATTGACGCATAAAACGTCTGGGGTGGCCGTATTCAAGACCTTTGGTGTGGATTAATTCATCCACCTGGAATTTGCTGTCGATCATTACACTTCCTCGTCAAAGAGATCAGCCTCGGCTTGTCTGCGCCTGGTCAAACCTTCCAGTTCTGTCAGTTCACCATTGACCCTGGCTTTGTTCCAACGATTAATCTGTGCCGGTACATCCTCATATTTGCCGTCATTCAAGCGTTTAAGTAAAGTGCTGCTGGCAAAGTTTGTTGGCCCTAAGTTGTAAACAAAGCTAACAAGTGCTGCGTGTTGGTTTGGGTTTAAAGGCACATCGACCATATCATCGACATAGCCTTCGTATTCACGCAACTCTTTATCAAGCATTACTTCTGCAATCTGTTCGGTAATGGTGTCACCTTCTTTAACGCCCTTGGTGTGACCAAAGCCGATAGTAAGTACATCAGCAGCATCGCGATACGCTTTTGTTTCTAGTCCTTCAAATTCTTTTATAAGGTTGAGTCCTTTTTTGTTTATTTTCGCCATGTTGGTTCCTAATAAAATAATCGCTATAACAGCGATAATAAGTTTAAGATTTAACTTGTTTAGTCTCGGTAATGATCTCTGGTGTTTCATCATCAAATCTCAACAGTTCTCTTTGTAGTGAATCGGTTAATAACTCCTGGTTCATAACCAAAGATTGACGAGTCAGATTTTTAATGTGTGCCTCATCTATCTCTTGTAGTTTTTGGTTAACGCCTTTGAGGTTATCAAGGATATTGGTCTCAGCATCGTTAAGATCACTCTCAGGTATTTCAATATCCTCGCCCTTGGTGTTCCGATATTTGATAACCGGTACTATTTCCTGTTCCACTTCTCCGTTTTTTACTTTATCACTCATAGTTTTTCCTTTTATTAATTGATTGAGTTAAAAATTTCTTTGCCAACATCTTTGGCGTTTTGTTTGGCGGTATCATCAATAATGTGCATATAAC
>VTLG01013443.1_pt1 | contig 15713 bp, 20 predicted proteins | sample 4694571 | NCBI WGS metagenome assembly VTLG01 (sample SAMN12604809, study PRJNA352737) | marine metagenome | biome: ENVO:00000447; feature: ENVO:00000209|ENVO:00000569|ENVO:01000036; material: ENVO:00002151; isolation source: viral sequences binned using virsorter ...
CAGCAGCACCAGTTGCACCTTTATCGCCAGTAACTCCGGGTTCTCCTTTTCCTCCTTGAGGTCCAGTTGGTCCCACACTTCCAGTAGGTCCAGCAGCACCAGTTGCTCCTTTATCTCCTGCAACACCTTGAGTACCTTGAGCACCAGTAGCACCTTTTTGACCAGCATCTCCTTGAGGTCCTTGTGAACCTGTAGGTCCTTGACCTCCAGTTGGTCCTGTAGCACCTTGAGCACCTTTATCTCCTGCAACACCTTGAGTACCTTGAGGTCCTCCTGCTCCTTGAGCACCTTGGTTACCTTTATCTCCAGCAACTCCTTGTGGTCCTTGTGGTCCATCAGCTCCTGTAGGTCCTTGTGGTCCGGGTGATAATTCTCCCTTTTGTCCTTTATCTCCAGTAGTTCCTTTTGCTCCTATCTCTATGATACTTGCACTACCATCATCTTTTTTGGCATATAATTTACCATCATACGTATTAATTGCCAATTCACCTAATTCTAAATCAGCATTGACTGGTACGTCTGTACCTTTTGCACTACGCTTGATGTAAATTCTATTATCTGCCATTATCTAAGACCCGAAAGTCCCTCCATCTATTACACATTTATCTAGTGTAACTGTACTATCTGAAGCATTTAAAGAAAATGCTAATATATCAATATCATCATAATCGCCGTCGTCATCTGAATCTCTTTGAAATCTAATTACTGCGTTATTTAATACTCCTCCCGGAGCTCCTATTCTTACTCTACTTGATGCCATTATTGCTCAACCTCCAATGGGTAGTCATTCCTTCTTCCTATTACAATCCAGTCACAAGACCATGGTCCGTTGATTGCGTCTGCATTAGATTTAATCTCAAACATGTTTTTGTGTTTTTCCACTAACCATACATTATAATTGCCATGTGGTGTAAGTGATACTGTGTAATCAGCAACAAGCTTACCCCAATAAGCTGGTAAAGGTATTTCTTCTGTTGGTAAATGAGATTTTACTATAGTTCCTCTTTGATACATACCAAATTCAGGTCCTTCTAAAGTACCATGTACTAATCTCATATTCTTTTTGATAGGGTGTGGTATATCAAAAGACTTGGTATCCGCAGAGATATGTCCATTAACTACTAGAGCTGGATTACCTGTGTTTGGTCCACCAAATACTGTAAGCATAGTAGTACCATCACCACTATTATCTGTTTGATTTCCTGAACTACCAAAAGTCATTGCACCTGTTGCAGTATCTCCAGCTATCTGTAAAAATTTATCTCCTAATGCTAATTGTTGTCCACTTAGTGATAAAGCACTTGCTGTATTTGTACCTAATGTTAATGGTGCGTGTGTACTATGTGTTATATCATAAGTAGAACTTCCATCAGAAACTTGCCACTTATCATCTGTCTCATTCCATATTATCTGTGCATCTGTAGAACTTCCTCTTTCTACTGTAACACCTGCATTAACTGTAGGCGCTGTATCAGAAGCTAAATCAGAATTTAATAATATGTTAGAATCTTTAATATTAACTGTTTCGGACAGAGTGGTAGTAGCTGTTCCTACTACATTCAAGTTTCCACTAATAGTAGTAGTTGCTCCACTTGAACCTATCGTTACTGCTCCTCCGCTAGTATTTAATTTTAATTCGGCAGCTGCTGTGCTACCATCTCTTGCTTGTATTTTGTCTGCACCAATTCCAAGATTTGCTGCTCCATCAGCTCCTGCTTGTATTATACCTGTACCATCGGTAGTAGTAGGAGAAGAACCAGCTAATGATATTTCTAATGGAACACCTGCTGTTCCTGTACCTATCATAAACTTAGTTGGTAATAAGGCTCCATCTGTAGCATGTAATGTGAGCTCACCAGAGCTTGGCCCTATTTTGCTCCCATTGTTTTGCATAATAAAGTTTCCAGTAGCCTTTATATTGCCTGATACATAGAGCTTCTCCCAATCACTATCTGAAGTAAAGTTAGTTGGGCCAATAGCATAATTGCCTGTTTTTCTAGCTCTGATATTAGTATCAGTTGTATCTTCCTTCTTAGTCCACATATCTGAAGAAGGAGTTAAAGAATTTAAATAATCGTAAAGTGCATTTTTACTTGGTGCAACATCATCTACTGCATCCCAAGAAACGCCAAATGCTGTATCATCTACTTTGGCATCAGTTTTTGTTTTAATATATTGTTTAGAGATTAGCCTGTCGTCTAATACTAAGGGCTGTTGAGGCATACGTTTGTTGCCCGCAAGTTTCTCATTTTCTAAACCGTATTTTTTAACCATGTGCTGTCCTCATGTTTGGGTGCCTTTTACTATTGGTGGCACCCATACCAAATTTTTAAACCAGTTGTACTGAACAGTTAGCTTTATTCGCCAATAACAATAACACCAGCTTCAGGTCTGATAACTTTTAGACCATATCTCATGGTCATGTAGCTACCTTGAATTCCGAATCCGGGGTTTGCTTCTTCGACGGTTAAGCCACGTCTTTCGACGTATGCGACAGGTTTTACCTTCATATCAAAGACACCGTATCGGCCCTTTGGTATGTAGTGGTTCATATAAACGTTCAAACCGTAGAGTTGTCCTACAAGTCCGCTGTTAGAAACATTGTTTACATAATCCAAACCACCTTTGCTGTTTATTGCATCATCGCCTGTGGAGGTGAATGGTGCTGTAAAGTCAGCCAAGTTTAATAGAGTTTTGTAGTGGGAAGGAGATATCATAATGGTATCTGCTGTTCCACCTTTTGCGTTAATTAACTCCATTGCGGTTGTTACATCTGCCAATGCCAAGTCACCAGTTGCACCACCAGTACCGGCTGATGCTATGTAGTGTGAACCAGTATTTGTACCTAAAGCGGCCAAATCTGCTGCACTATACTCACCATAGTCGTAAATTCGTACTGCGTCTCCACCTGTGGTTGGGGTTTTCCCATAGAATCCACCGTGGGTACAGTTAGCGAACGTTGTTAGTTGTGCTTCTGTATTTGTCTTGACAATTGTTGCTCCACTTACACCTGTACCGAATTCAGCTTTATATAAACCGAAAACTGTATAAATGAAGTGTTGTGTTACGTGACGCTCGACGGCTCTTCTAGCTTCGTTCAAAGCCATTTCCATTTCTGAAAATCTTGAGTCTTCAAGCATACGTCGGGTGACACCTACTGCTAATCCCCACTCTTTGACTGAAATTCTTTCGTTTCTCAAGTCAGTGTGTTGATAAGCTGGAGTGTCTCCTTCTTCTATCTGTTCTAGCGCCATGCTAGGTTTTGCGAACGTTATATCAACGTCGCCGCCAGTCTCTGTCGTAAATCGCTCTGCGAACTGTTGAATTACAGGCATATTCGTGACTTTATAGTCTTGAATAGCGTCCTTGTAATCCACAAGTACTCGGTTTGCGGTTGAACTGAGATTGGATGTCATTAATCCTTCTTTTGCTGTAACCATTTTTTCACCTTATACCTATAGTAATAGAGCCTTGACAAAATCTGTGTGGGTAGCGCTTTTTGCTTCTAGAGCAATAGCGAACCTTTCGTCTGCCGAGGTCTTAGCTTTTGCTAATCCTGCGTTGTCGTGACCGAGTGCATTTCCTGCTGCGATAGTTCCTGTTGCTTTCAAGAAAACAACTGCTCCCTTACCGGTTATTACAGATGCTGGGTCTCCACTTGTAGCATCGACGAAAAGTACACCAACTGCTGCATTCAAATATGAAGGTAAATCTTCAGAAGCTACTACGATGTTTCCACTACTGTTAAATTCAACAATAGTTCCTGCATCTATATCGGCTCCTGCGTCTCCTAACTTCATAATTCTGCATGGTGCACCACCATCATTTACTAATATGTTAATTCCTGCTGCCATATTTCATCACCTATTTTTCTTCTCCTGTAAAAACGATGCGTCCGTTTTCCATCGCAAACATGCGTGGTTGTTCTTCTGCTTCTGCTTCTACTGGTTGTTCCTCATCACTGTGGGCTTTACCTTTACCAAATGTCCTTTCGGATTCTTCTGGTACTGGCATAGACTCCATTGCGATGGAGAAACCTTCTAGCTTAACCTCATCCCAAGAAGTGAGTTCCTCAGCACGTGCCTCTTTGGTTTCGTCATTGATTTTACCTAAGAGAGCCTCCTTTCCTATGATTGTGTTGACGAAGGACTCAATTCGAGCTTTTGCTTCTGCTTCTGCTCTTGTTGATTCTACTTCTTCAAATTTGGTAATCATAGCGAGGGCTTCTTCGTGCTTGGCGTTCAATTCTTCGTATGAAGTTTTCATCTCTTCAAGCTGGGTTCTCATAGCTGCGAATTCACGCTCTACAAGAGTTTCAGCTCCAGAGTCTTCTGTTTTAACTTGTTCTTCTGCCATAGTTATTTCCTCGCTGGTTGTCCCGTGTGTTTCACAGGCACATGATTCCTCTTCATGGCCACCACAGCCACAATCTGAATCCTTGTCACCGAATTCACGGTGTTCACCACATTCCTTTTCCTCTCCAATTGTACATGCTTCACAAACGGGCGTGCGAGTCTCATTATCAATGAAGCTCACCTCTACAGGGCGTATGTCAGTTGCGAAAGGCTCTCCTAAGACATCAACGTCTTTAGATAACCAGTCTATACTAACATGCGTCATGTTACCGTTCTCCAATTTCTCTAACACTTCACTTGCTTTTGCTGACTCTTTGTGTATACGTGCCAACATTTCAATTGCTGACTTTCCATCTTCAAGTTCGACGATTTTGGGGTTGATAGCCGTGCCTAAGAGGTCATCGTCAGTTCTTTGATGATTATAGTATACTGGAAGAGTTTCAAAAGCTTTTAAATTTTCTTCCAAGATGGATGGTTCTATGAAAACCTTTTGGTCACCATCTTCGTCGTGGGGTCCCGACGTGATAGCGATTACTGGGAATTCTAAGTAGTCATCCGTATTTGTAATCTCACCAATAGTAGGAGCAAAACTCCTCTTATTTTCTCGGTCCCCGGCAGAATCCATAGCAAAACTTCTTTCAGTCTTGACTTCATCTACCCTCATGCGGCACATTTTAGCCGCAGTCTCTTCGTAGTTATCAGTTCCACGCTTTTTAAGTGTGGCTGCTACGTCTATCAAACAGCGCTCGTATTCGTAATTATCGCTCATTCTTCTCTATCCCCCGTAGTATTAGCGCTTGGTTTGTTACCAGCGCGGTTCTCTGTTCTCTCTGTTTCTTCTGTCTTATCTTGGTCTTTACCACCGGATATGTTAGCGTTCTTTGCTGTTTCTTGTTCTTCTACCACTCCATCTGGGTTTAGACCTCTTTCCATTCTAACCTCTTGAGGTGAAAGAACTCCCTCAGAAAGGTATATCATATCTGTCTTAGCTTTTAAGAAAGCATCATCGACATTCATTTGACGGAATCTAAATAAGGCATCTCCAGATTCTACTTGAGGCATCAGTTGTGAATTGATAGATGCTTCGATAGCAGATTGTAAATGTCTTACATATGGTTCAAATATAGGACGTGCTTGTTCTGGCTTATCCCACATTGTCATAGGAACTTTCATAGCTATTGCTATTTTATTCATTATATCATCTGTATACTTACCATATTCAAATGCTCTTTGTGTTCCTTGTAATTCTTTTACAGTTATATCATTTCCGTGAATGATATCTTCTCCCGGCTCTAATCCATTAAATGCAGATACTATTTCGTTAATCTTGTCCGGTCCATAAGGCATATCAGGTAGACCAGCACTAATATCGAAACGACTATTAGCGTATTTATTAAGAGCCGCACCGATGTCGCGCTCTGCATAATCTTTAAGGTCAATGAGATAAAGGATAGGATGTATATCAGATAAACCATAGGCATAATCATCAAATGGATTGTTTTTATATTCGATAATTTCGTCTTCTTCAAATCTAATCGACTCCTTGTCATCTCCCAAATCTTGATAATAATACATTATCTGTCCATTATCGTCCCTTTGTACATATAAATTCTGTGACGAGCGTAAAACTAAATTGTCTCCAGTCCATTCTAAATAGGATGTACCGAATATTCTACCATTACGTAACCAAGAATATATAAGTTGCTCAAAATTTATCTTATCAAAAAGCTGGGTGATAGCTTGGCGTTCCTCTTCATTGTCAGTTACGATGTCGTATCCGTCCTTAGAGGCATAGAGACATGGCAAATCTATAAGAGTTCGTACTATTGGGTCCGATAAATATACATTCATATACGTACGATAATCCCCAACCTGCGGTTCTTTCATAGCACCACCACGGCCGAAGCCATTGGACTGCAATTGAATCCGGCGTATTACTCCATCTCCGAAAGAGCGTGGATTATCCTTGTTGTACGGTGGATTAGTCCCTTTAGTTGCGAAACTCCGCCTATTGAAAGGCCAATAATCTCTTAGAGCCATAGCTATCGTATAAATATAATACGCGGGAGTATATAAAGCTTTCGCTAAATTCCGCCCGGTCGGGGCTTATTAACCCTGTGGTTACGTGTAGTTTTACCAAAAACTATACCTCCTGAGCCACTTTTATGAGGAATAGGGGTAGAACGGTTGACATTTACTGATGCGAACGATGATTCGGGTGGTAACATGCCTAAACAGGCGTGTATTCCTATCACAGAACTGTCACAATAGTCATCATGTTTACCATCTGGTGCTGATATCTTCTCTGTTTTATTCGCTGCATCCATGGTATATTCTAGATTTACATGTTCTTTATACCATTTGTTAACTAACTTTGCTTGGTCTGGAGGTAGGTATTTAGGGTTTGGCACCTTAATTTGGCCTTGTTGTACATATGACACATAGTCTCTGTAGACCTGTGTTTTAGAACCCTTCGGTCCTCCTGTAAATATAAATGGTATTAAATGTATCTCTTCTTGTATACATTCTACTCTTAAATCTTGTTCAAATGCTCCACCTATACCTGTAGCGTCAATAATAACTCTTTTTGCATCAAAATTCTTAGCAACATCCATTATACGACTACGTTGAAATGGTATATCATGTCCACCTGTCTTTGGTCCTATCTCTTCTAGGTATATCAAACTTGCAACATTGCCAGTATCATCTTTTTCATTAGCCCAAACACTGATAACAGTAGAATTGACAGACTTACCAATGTCCACACCAACAACACAATTTGGATACGGCGCTCCGTATTCGGCAAATTCTTGTTGAATATAACATTTGCGAAGTAACTCTGGGTTAAAAATATTACTGGTTGATTCGACGAACTCGCACTCATATTCTGTTCTCCAATATACTGAATCCTCTCCCCACTCTGTCATTTTCTGTAACATATCTTCTTCATCATAGGGCGGACCATAGGCTCTACCTTTCTTTACTGCATCTCTCCATGTAAAATGTAATCTATCAAATGAATCTTCATAATCCTCATCATAAAGATACCTATACATGTGGTTTTCTTTGCTTTTTGGAGTTCCCAAGTTGATAAATGGAGCCTTATTGGACAATATAGAAGGTTCTACATTATCAATAAATAGCTTATCATCAATTAATGGGCTCTCATCCACTACTAAGAAAGTAGGGTGTTGTCCTCGTATTGCTTGCCCTTGATTAGAAGCAGCAATAGGGGCTCTACGTAGCACCGTACCTCCCTTCATTGTGATATTTGGCTTGTTATGGAATCTATAATGGTCAATTAAGCTCCCCAAGAACTCATTATCAGCAAAGTGTCTATAACAATAGTTAAAGATTAATGCTGCTTGGTCCTCAGATGGAGCCAATACGAATATTAAATCCCTAAATCTCTTAAAAAACATGTAGATACACACTGCAACAGAGAGAGCATAAGACTTACCACTGCCTCGTGGAGCCAAAATTGCTAATTTTCTGTGTTTTGCGGGGTTACCGGAGGGGTGTGTTAAACATGCTACGACTATACGTTCTTGTAAAGGTCGTAGTTTAAGAGGTCTTCTTGCTTGGTCTATGAGATAAGACTCACAAAATGCCCTAACAAGTAGCGTCATTTTCTTTTCAGAGACCCTACATTTCTCAAAAACTTCTTCTAAAGCTCTAGAATCGTGCGCTAGCCTTCCACTAATCGCTGCGTTCAGCTTCTTCTGTTCGTTCTTCACTTGGGTCGTCATCTATATCACTTAACATTGCCATAAAATTTTCTGTATTCTTTTCAGTTACTGTTGGAACTTCTATATTTAATGCTCTAAATTCAGTATGTATATCACGTACTATCGAGTTTCTTTGTCGCAGAAGCTCTGTTCGTAGGTCAACATCCCGAATATGTATAGAAATTTCTTCCCAAAGCACGTCTTCAAGCGCAAGATTGCGTGCCAGAAGGCGGACAAGCTCTTTATGCCTAGCATATTCTGCTTCTCCTACCCTCTCGCGAAGTCGCCCTTCGTATCCCTCGACGTCCATTACTTGGATTCGTCAAGAGCTGCCTTAACTTTAGACTTAACAAGTCCAGCAAGTTCATCATCTTTCTCGTCCCATGCTGTAATTAATACATTTCGGACTAAAGAGTCTTTTACGTGCTTTTGTGCTGTTTCGTCTAATTTATCGAAGGCTTTCATCTGAGCTTTTGTTAGATTCTTATCTAGCATATCCATTAACTCAGCTTCGTTATTCTTTAAGTATTTAAAGACTAACATCTTAACTGCTGGTACGGTATAAGCAATATATCCTGCCATACCAAGTACTAATGCAGCTAGTGCCATAAGTAATGGTTCGTCCATTAGAGTATCTAACAAACCTGATTCTTCTACAGTGTCCAAGATAGCAGTTAGGTTGCCCTCACTAGTCTCGTTGGTAGCTGTTTCGTTATTTGTTTCGTTTGCCATAGGTATTCACCTGTTATTATATAATCATCAAGGAGTATATAAAGCTTTCGTTGTGTGGCCCCCAGAGACGCAATTTGCGTAAGTATCCTGTGGGTTCGTGGTCTTGTGAGAGCCACAATATATTTAGGGCGTAAGACTATATAAAGCTTACGTCAATTATTTCTTCTTGGCTGTTACTTTGGTTATTGAAGATGCTTCCATCTTGTGCTCTTGTTCTTGTGCGTTAGCTTCAATCATTTGAGCTTGTTTCTGACTTGCATCGTTATAATCAATAACTGCTTGTGCCTTTACCTTATAGAAAGCTGTTTTCTCTGCTTGTTCTTGTTTCCATACGTCAAGAGCATCTTTGATAATTAGAAGGGCTGGCCCACCTAATATAGCAATCAAAGTTGTATATGCTTCGATGTTCTCAAGAACTGCGGAGTTATTAAGTCCTGTGTGTATAACAAAACCTGCAAAACCTACCCATAGTAATACTAAAGGTACAGCTATCATAAACATAAAGATGTCATTGAAAGTAATTCCTTCACTTGCTTCTTTACTCATATATTCAGTCCTCCTTGTCTTCTTCTTTTTCTGCTTTTTCTGCTTTTTGTCCTTCTTCACAATCTTTGGCGCGCTGTGAATCAGGGCTGCTAATCGTAATGGAGAAATTAATCTCCCTATCATCTGTTTTAACATGATGAATATAAGTATTACAGCAAGGGCGCACGCCATCACTGCCATCGTCACAGCAACAAGTTCCAGAATAACTAACAGAATATCCATCATTTGTCATCTGTTACCTCCTCTCCTATTGCTTCCAATAATTTTCTATATCTCTTCATACTTCTAATACCCATCCACTTTCTTCTATGTCTCCGTTACCCCAATTTGTAGAGTAACCTACATATTCGTCTGTACCTTCTTCTTCGTTATATCCGAAATAGTCACCATCTCCATCATAATCTGCATAATATGATACATAATAGACCCAGTAACCTTCGTATATATCATCAAAATTATCTTCTAATGGTGTTTCGAACAGTTCATCATACTCAAACCAGTGTTCATCTCCAAACCAGCCTGAAACATTAAAGAATACTTGTGTATAGACGTAATTGTCATAATAAATTGATTTGTTTCCATTCTCATCTTCATCAACCATAATGTGCACCAAATCATAATACACTAATATGGGTAGAGGTTCTTCCTCATCATCACAATTTGTATCGAAATCCATAAAGAAATCTAAACTATTATTGGATGGTCTGGACACATTTCCATGAGAAAGACCGTTATATGCATACATATCAGTATGATTACAGTGATTTTCTTCATTTTCGTAGTCACAAGAGCCATCGTCTTCTGTAGCACGTTCGTTATAGTTGTTTGCATCCATGTCCATACAGCCATAAACAGTCTCATTTGTCTGTGTTTCGTTATTTGCAGTGCCATTTTGGTTTAAAATGTTACATCGCCCATTGTCATGTGTCGCCTGAGGGTCATAATTAACCGCTTCAGGGTCCATACATCCATAAACAATCACTACAAAATTACAACTTCCGTCATCAAAAGTAGCTTTTGGGTTATAATTAGTGGCATTATCTTCTAAACAGCCACCAATTGGGCCAATATCCTCTTCTCCATTCAAAAATTCATGGATTATAGACATATTAGCGCCGCCACTGAGAATTGCTAACATAACCACGGTGATTATAGTACCAATTTTCTTACCGACTTGAGTTTCACCTATTTTGTCAGCAGCTTTACCGATAGTTTCGAAGAGTTTTTCTTCGTCTTCTTCAGGTTTTTTTGGACCGCCAATTCCCAATATCTCTTTTTCTTCATCAGAGATTACAGAAATAGCTCCATAATCATCACGCGCCATTGTTATACTTTATGCAGCGCTCCTATATAAAGCTTTCGCTAATCGTTGTCAGGCCAGACCGTATTTTTCTCTCCATCCTCGTATTGTGGCAGATTATCTACTAAATCATCATCAATTATAGCATTAACGGCCTTTACATTCTTTCTGGTTGTTGTTTTCTTGTACTTTGGTTTCCACTTTGGTAACTGTACGTCACATGGTCCTCCGTTTCCAACATAAAAAGAACACCATTTACATAGATTTTGAGGTTTTTGTTCATATTTATCTTCATCTTTCATCCTTTCTTTCAAACAATCGTGGACATACATGATAATTTCTTTAGCTTCGTCCAAAACACCTTGATTTACTTTCACATAGAACGTGTCATCAAAGCGTAAATAGCTTACACCTACGAAATTTGGCATCTCTCCCATCTCTAAAGTGTACAAAAATGCGTAAATTATAAGCTGTCTGTAGTAATCTTCTGGTAGATATGGTCCATATCGCTTAGATGTCTTGTAATCCAGAAGAGTAGTCCCTCCATCGAAGTCGGAACAGACAGCATCCACTATCCCAATAACAGCATAATCTTTGGATTTTACCCATTTTTCTGCATATTTAGGCGCTACAGAGTTCCATGCTTGCCATTTTGACTTATAAATCTTCCAAGTCACCATTTCGTTAAGCTTTTTATTGACAGAACCTACAAAATTTTGTAATAATTCTTGTGTTTCTATCTTCATAGCAGCCATTTCGTCCGCGGTGTGTAATTCATTCAGCCAAGTCTTACTGTCTATATCTTTAGCCCAACGTTCTTGGAACTGTTCTTCCATCCAAACTGCTGGGTCTCCCTTTTCCCAAGCCGTAAAATTACGAAATTGCTTCTTAAACAGGTCTTCTAGTACAGCATGCACTAAAGTTCCACGAAATAAATGGATTGTTTTCTTCTCAGGCATCTGCGCTATGTACTTGTAATAAAATTCTCTAGGACATTTATGGTAAGTATTAATTTTTGAGGGACTTAACCTCATAAAACTGGGTTCCCAACCGTCTACTGCCATGGTTCCTCCGTATATGGGTTAATTTTTGGGTCATATCCCCATAAAATAAAGTCATCTTTATATAATATCTCAATTTGCTTTACAATATCCATGTCTGTATAGTACAAATTCCAGTTCTTCAACTCATAACGCCTACCTTCATTGGTATTGTGATGTGAATTCACGACTGATTTGTCCTTTCCCCACTCTTCGAGGCGTAAAAATTCATGTTTTTTAAGTAAATCGTCACATCTTTCGCTACCGAAACTTCTAGAATCGTCTAAATAGTTAACAAAAGAGGTCTGAGTTCTAAAACAAGCTGTTATTCCATCTTTACCTTCAAATCTCATTCCTTCTGTACCGTGGTCTCTAAACAAATCTTGATATTGTATAGCATTATACCACATTTGGAATGTAACATCGTCATCTAATAACGTAACTCCATTAACTTTGGAATGATTATCATGACGTTTTCCATATTCGAACGCTGATACAGCACGCGTATATGGGTTTCTACCTAAAAATTGGGCTGTGTAATCTATACCCTGCTTGATATAGTTTCTATACTCTATCAAAGGAACGTGGTCCTTACGGCTCAATGTGTCATCTTTGCTTAATAAATATGCATACATTGCAGAACTACCGCATTTAGGTATCTCAGGCACTATAAGGCCAAGCTCATGACTAATCATACTTGATTCCTCCTATAGTGTATTCTTTAGGCTCTATTGAAGCTCCCCCTCTGGCTATTTTGAGAAGGATTAGATAACCTATTAAGTCATCTAGAGTGTCTTCTGTTGCGTCATTGAGCCCTTTATTGCGTATTCGAGCCAATTTATCATCTATTCGAGCCATTATTGCTTCTGCTGCATTGAGCTTAGAGAATACTCCTAAGGGCTGTAATGCACTATTGCCATAGTTGGCATTCTTCTCTAAGAGAAGTGTTTTAATGTCTTCACATGTCTTTGCTATTTTTGCTGTTGTTGTCATTACTATCACAAATGTAGAAGGGGTATATAAAGCTTGTGTCCTTTGATACCACTGTGTGCTTCTAAAGTGTAATGCTATATTATACTATATAGCTTAATATAGTAGTGCTCCACTGGTACTATCTAGTTAGACTTAATATAACTACTTTCAAAATTTCCTCGATTTGTTTATACCCCTAGACGATGATATTGACACTGTCGTTCTTATATTTTAGACGGGGGGTATGTTAGATAAACCAACACAAAGCTTATATATGCGGGGCGCGTGGGTTACTAGAGGTAAAGATATGAAACAAACTCGAACTAAAATGGCATCCGCAATGCTTGCAAAGCTTAAGGCAATGCAAGCCATCAACTTGGCCAAGACGCGCCAAGGGGGTAGCGGAGCTTAAAGTGCAATATATAAAGGCCCTCGATGCTTATATAGTAATTTGAGGCAAACCTTTATATACTTTGTCGTTAGAGTTAGAATAGAGGAAAAGACATGGGTAAATTTAGAACCGGTGGTGGAAGACGCCACATAGCAAGTAAAGACGCACGCTTACTTTGGAAGCAAGTAAAACAAATGAGGAGGTTATTACATGGATAAGTATCAATCATCCTTACTAACATGGTTAGTAGGGGTATCATTCGCAACTAGAAAATTGTAATACCCCCCGGTATACTTTTCGGAAAGGGGAACTAAGGACCTATCGACCGGTCCTTGACCTAAAAAGATGATAATAGCAAAATAATATTGCAACCCTTTCCCTTACAATTATTGGCCATAATCGTAGGTTAATACCCTACGTTAAAGCGAGGGACGCTTGACAAGAATGGCGAAGTGCAAAATAGAATACATATCAAGAGGCTTCGGTCTAGGGTATGTATTACTAGAGTGTTCGCGACACACGCGGTTGGAAGCCCGTGGTTAGCATGAGTGGGTTCTCACGACCTACATCCCTCAACCTTATATGTATGCTCTCATAGTGTAGTGGTCCAACATCTTAGGCTTTCGACCTAAGGACACGGGTTCAAATCCCGTTGAGAGTGCCATATATTTTTTTTGCAGGTAAATTTTATTCCGTACGCCCCACAGTGCGGGGCGTATGGCTTGGTGAGTCTACATATTACCTATACCTTTGTTCCAAAAAGTGCGTTCGGAAACCAAATAGGGGTATATAAGCACCCTCTACCTTTATATACTAAAATGAACCAAACCTTTATATACTTTGAAAACATAAGTATTATAGAGGTAAAAGAAATATGAAAATAAAAGTATTAACACATATAATTAGACTCTCGGATGGTCATGTAATGCCATCATGGGAAGGTCCCTTCTATGACGAAATGGAAGCATCAAAAGTAAGCCGTGACTTAAGAGCCGGTAAATTAGATTCCGACGGATACGCTATTAGAATCCGCCGAAGTCCAAAACACAACCACGCAATAGATGTGGTTCTTGATAAAACCGCCGGAGGTTTTTGGTAAATGAGCTTAATAATGATTTACGCCGTTATAATGGGCGTCGCTACTTGGATATACACTTTTTGCGAAGCGTTCGAGGTGTTCGAATGAGCCAAACATTAGACATTCTCAATAGAATGATTTGTGAAATTGATGACGCTTTACTAAAAGCAAAAGCACAATTAGAATATTTGGAGGATGAAAATGAGTAAACACAATCAATATAATTGGTCCGACTTCTTACTATGTATTGGTATGGAATTAGCTTTCCATAAGAATGGTGAAAGACCAATTCAAGAACAAATGATAGCCGAAAAGTTAATGAAGTTAAATGCATTAAACGAAAGGGAATCATGGATAGCGGAAGACTTTATATTTGACGAAGATGATTTTCTAGTGCCCAAATAATCCCGGTCGCCCCTCAATGTGGGGCGAGTGGGCTTGCTGAGTCTAATATTATACCTGCGGCTTTTTTCAAAAAAGTGCGAGCGGGCGATATATTGAGGTATATAAGGGTCCCCGTGCTTTATATACTAATTTGACCCAAAGCTTTATATACTTTGAAACCGTAAGTAAATTATAAGAAAAGAGGTAAATATGACTAACGAAAACGTAAATGATTTGATTAGAATGGGTTTCGAAGAATCGGACATAATTATGTGCGACCTTTGCGCCGACGCCGTAGCCGTGCACGAAGCACGGAATTATGAAGTATGCACGGATTGCTTCCACGAGTTGGGGGTGTAAGCGTGTTTATGGACGCCGAGAAAGAGGGTAAAGCCCTTGATAGATGGATAGAATACGCGACCTTTGGCGGGTCATGTAATAAAAAGACATTCCTAAACCACACGGAAAAAAACCAAATCCTATTGGTGAGAGTCGCACGAGGCAAAGCTTTATTAAGGAGCTCGCTATAGGTATAATAGAGGTAAAAATATGAATAGAAGTGAAATATTAAACGCATTAGAAAGAATGGTAGAAGACCTTTACGAGGTCGGAAACATTGACGCACAATACTATGAGGAAATCATAGGTGAAACTATGGATATAGTTTATTCTTCGGAGGACTAAATGAGTAGAAAACATTTTCAACAACTCGCAAGTATAATGAAGGTTCAAAAGGCCGACCCTTATATGATAAGGGCCATCGCATACTTTTGTGCTAATCATAACGAAAATTTCGATTATGAAAAATTTTATGAAGCGAGCGGTCTTGATGAAGTGGCATAAGACCATAGAGCTAGCCCTAAGGGAAGCCTTAGGGTTAGACTTCAATCGCAAAAAATTACGTTAATGGGGTAGCTCCCCGTTATAGTGAGTGGCCGAATAAGTCCTACCCAACGGACTAAGGCACACAAACCTTGACCAACGTGCAAGTGCATGAGGGATAGGTAAGTGGTAAGAAGCTACAAATAACTACTTAGGTAGTTGGGAGTTTCTTTGAGGGTTAACCATGAGTCCCTCCTCACACTTAAGATGATAGCCTCTAAAAGGGAAAGGTTAAATAGGGTATATAAAGGACCCGACTTTCCCGAAGGTTATTTTCGCCGGTCACCCTGCAATTGCGGGGTTAG
>VTLG01015157.1_pt1 | contig 15713 bp, 18 predicted proteins | sample 4694571 | NCBI WGS metagenome assembly VTLG01 (sample SAMN12604809, study PRJNA352737) | marine metagenome | biome: ENVO:00000447; feature: ENVO:00000209|ENVO:00000569|ENVO:01000036; material: ENVO:00002151; isolation source: viral sequences binned using virsorter ...
ATTTAGAAGTTTCTTCGGTTAATTTCTTGTCGTAATCTGCCTGCATTTCTTCAGCGATTTCTTTTACTTTAGATTTAATCGCAGCTTCAAATACGGTAGCAGCTTTAGTTTTAAATTCTTCAGATAATGAATCTTCTCCAGCGACAAGAGCATCAACGTGTTCTTTTACGTCAATATCTTTCTTTTCTTCTTTTTCTTCTTTTACCTTCTCGTCTTTTTTCTCAGCGTCTGACTCTTCTTTTTTATAAGAAGCCTTCATATAACCTTCTTCTTTTTTCTTTTCCTTGTCATCCATAGACTCTTTTTTGTCGTCTTTTTTGTCAAGGTATTTTTTTAGACCAGCTGGCATTTCGCCTTCTTTGATTTCTTTATCTTCCGAATCTTTGTCAGTTTCTTTTGCTTCCATTGCCTTACTTGGATGTTTACTATCTAGTTTTGGCATTGGATCAGGAGCACCTTCTGATTTTTGAGGTGCTTGCCCAGAAACTTCTTTAACTTTTTTTGTTGCGTCAGGATTGCTGTCTGTAGGTTTTACTACAGCTGCGCCTAAATCTTCAGCGTCATTCTTTAACGGTGAAGGCTCAGCGGGTACAGCGTTCTTTTTAGGAGCATCTGGAGCTGTTGCTTCCATTACTTCTTTTCCTGCTTCAACAAGTGTTTTGTCTGTTTCGGCCATTGAAATCTCCTCTTTAATAGTTAAAACTAGTTTTAATTAATTAATTGTTAATATTTATAAAACTAGAGATTTGAAAGAAAGTTTTTAAAGACTTTTATTTTAGCTTCTGCTAAAGCGTGTCTTTTCGCACTTTCTATCTCTCGTTTCCAAGATTCTATGCTCTTTTCTACGAGTACTCCGTTGTCCCAAACCCACTCTTTACTCTCCATAATACCTTCTACGAAAGCGTCTGGAGCACTTGGATCTGCGACTATATCAGCAGCGGTTGCCAAGTAAAAGTCATCTTTTACGTAGTTTGCGCCACCTCTTGTTTCTAACGAACCCATACCTCTACTAGATACTCCTAGTTGAGCACCTTCGTCAATAAGACCTTTTACAATCTTACCGTATGGTGTGTTCATTATCTTTGCTTCACCTACAAAATTCTGTCCATCTGGTGCAAGTTTAGTAATCATATGACTAACTCTTTCCAGATTTACCGTTGGTCCGTCAGGATGTCCTAACTCGCCAAATGCACGTTTTTTGTTGATAAATTCTCTATTGTATCTTTCTACCTCATTATTCAATATGTCTTTGGGATAGACACGTCCATTTCTATTTTTTAAGTCTGATTGTAGAAAAACGCCTCTAATTTTATAATTCTTTTTACCGTTAGTTTCTTCAACTAGGTATTCTGCGTTTGTGATTTCTTCGGATATTAACTTCATTTATTCTCTCTCTTGTATATTTATAACTTTTTTTATCTAAACTCTACTAAAATCGTGTAATTATCCCCTACTACAAAGTCCCTTGTAGATAGTAAAACATCACCTGTAGGTGTAGTTGCATTGTTAATAATCTCATTACCAGCAGTTCTTAAATCCCAATATCCTTGACCATTTAATAACATTGCTGTTGCGTTTGTTTCACCACCCCATACTAACTCTACACTAGCATTAGATTTTGTTGTATTAACAGACCACCATATTTTTGCAATCTTTCTACTGCCATCTTCAGTCATAAAAGTTGCACTTGAAGCGTCTATTTTTTTAACTAAAGATTCACCAGAACCATCTGATATGTTAGTCATTTTTGCAACATACTTAACTCCAGATGTGTCTGATAATACTTGTGTTGATACTATATCTGCCATTTCTATTTCCTATTGTGCGTCATAAAAAGTTTTAGAAAGTTCGCCTCGTTCTACCGTTTCGCCTTTCTTTCTAGTTCTTATGTAAACTTGAGTCGATCCACCACCTGGTTTAGTAAAAGTTCTAATACCACCAGAGATAGCAACATTACTGCCATCTGCTGAGTCTTTGTAAGTATTAGAAATAGTAGCAGCATTATCATACTGCCAAATACTATTTGATCCTGGTACATCTACCCACGCCATTTTATTCTCCTACTTGTTCTTTTAATTCGTTATCAAAGTATTCTTCAATATCGTCTTTGTTGACATTATGAAATTCTGCAACTTTATTAATTGCATTTTCAAAGTTAAATAATAAATTACCATCACTCTTAACTAATTTCATTGTGTCGTTAATCGCCTCTTTTAAAACTGGCGACAAATCGTTATAAGATTTACTATTAAACGCCTGTTGCGTCTGTATTAGCTGGCTGACTTTCTGCATCCGATACCTCTGGTGTTTCTGGTTGTGTTTCTTGTGCGTTTGCACCTGTAGGTTCAACTTGTCCATCTTGTGTAAAAGTACCTGTACCTGCGATCTCTGGTTTTGGATCACTATGAGGTTGTGCCTGGAACATATTTCCAGCAACATCTTGTCTTTTCACATCTAATTGATCCCCAACTTTTGCTCTTAAAGCGTCTTTAAAAGCATCGCCAGCACCGACCATATCGTTCTTTGCCATCTTATCTATAAATTGTTTTACTTCTTCGCTCATTTTTTCTCCTATATTAATTCATCATTACCTGTTGTTTGTACTTCAGGTGATGAAATTATGCCGTCATCAATTTCTTTTTTGATTTCAGCATCCATTTTCTTAATTTCTGATTCTGTTTGTTTTAATATGTTTCTTCTAACATAATTAACAGAAAAATATTTACCAACATAATCTCTTACTTCTCTTGCCAAGTTTAGTCTTTCTCTTAACATTTCAGTATTCTTTAATTCTGCAAAGTGACCGTCTTGTAAAAAGTCGTAAAAGATACTATCTCTAACCATTGGCCATTCTGTTTCAGAAATTACACCTTTGATTATTAATTGTGTTCTTAATAAATCATTAAACAATTCTGTAAATTTCTTTCTTAATCTACCTACAAATTTAGTAAATTTTAATTCATCTCTACTAATTTCAGATGATCTACCTAGATTGAAACCTTGACTTGCCTCTAATCTACTTACAGGTACGTTTAATGATCTATATAATTTTGCTCTAAAATATTCTATGTCTGCTATTTCACCTAAATTAGCACCACCTGGAAGTGTAGTAATATCTGTTCCTCTACCACCTTCTCTACTTGGTAACCAAAAGTCTTCAAGCATTGACATATAATTTCTGTCATCTCTTATTTCTCCTGTTGAAGCGTCATAAACAAGTTTGTTTCTATATCTTGCCATAACATCTCTTAAATAAGATTCTGCTTTTGCCTTAGGTAAATTACCTACATCAATCTTAAATATTCTTCTTTCAGGTGCTCTTGCGATTCTGTAAATCACAGCAGCGTCTTCAATCATTCTTAACTGATTGACAGGTTTAATTGCCTTATGTAAATAAGATAATATTAAACCATTCTTATTCTGATCTATCATTCCTGATGGACAAAATGCAATAGTGTCCACAGCAATTTTAATTCCTTGTATAGCAGCCGATCCTTGTATACCTCTTTCATTATATACAAAGTATTCTACCGTTTCGTCTGCAATATTAATGTTAGTAGGAGAAACCATACCTTCAGGTCTTCTCTTTCTAACTTCTCTAATCTTCTTAATCTTTCTAGGATCAAGGTACTTTAATTCTGTTATACCGTTCTTTGTGTTTTCAGCGTCAATAACCTTTTGGAAAAAGATTCTTCCATCAACATACCATCTTCTAAAGAGGTCGTGTCCTCTTGTGTTAAATTGTAATAGTCTTAATACTTCAGCAAATTCTTGTTCTATTTTTTGTTTAATAGCTGAAGAATATTCTAAACCATCAGTTACAACTTTTACAGATTGTCTATTTTCATTAGAAGTAATTGCCTCATTAACAATATCCTCAATTGCCATATCACATTCTGGATGTAAAGCAATTTCTCTATATCTTCTAATTAAGTCCTGCTCAGTTTTAGCAGTACCTTCCATATCAAGGTAACTACCAAAGAAACCACCAGCGGCAACTACCTGTGTGCCGTCTTCCGCTTGAGGTTGACTGAATTGTTGTTTTGGATCTGTTTGTGGTTTAACTCTAGTTATATTAAAACCAAATAACTCTGCCATAATTTATCCTTTGTTTCTCCTAATACTTATAATAGTTTTAAAAGGGCGCTTTTGACGGCGCCCTTTAAATTTATCTACTATGTAGTAGTGTTTGTTTCAAAATATTGATATTGGAAAGTTACACCAAATGTTTCAACTTCGTCATTCGTTGCAAAATTCAAATCAATAGCCGCTATATCCACAGGATAAGCGCCTCTTAAAGTATAAGATTTTAATGTATTACCGTTTCTGTCCAACTGGTCAACAAAAGCGTCAACTTGATAGTCAACAGGATTTGATAATCCTTCGTTGTCTGACATATTGTTGATACCATTTTGCCATCTTTCAAAAGCATTTCTTAACTTAAAGTTTGTATCGTTAAGAACCGTAATAGACCAATCTGCAAATGTTCTATCACCTGCAACTTTGATCTGTCTACCTCTAAAAGGAACATTAACATTACCTACCGTCATAGCAGGTATTGTTGTACTTGTACATAGAAACGCTAAGTCTTCTATTTCTCCACCAACTTGTGCGTAACCAGGAAAAGGCATAGTTACCTTAAACTGATTGGCTCTTGCGCCACCACCAGCAAGTTTAGCTTTGAAGTCATTTATGTTTGCCATTTTATTTTTTCTCCTCTACTAATTACCCAGCGACTTCTTCAAAAGAAACGCCAGTTCTGGTTGCGACAAAAGATAATGTGATAAAGTTGATACTTCTTGCAGGTTTTACAAAAATTTCTGCAACAAATTCATTTCTATCAATTACTTCGCCTGTGTTGTTAGTTTCATCACACACTACTAAAAAGTCTGTGATACCACGTCTACCTTGTACTTCTCTTAAAAAAGGTTCTACAATGTTTCTAAAGTTCGCTCTTGTAAATTCGTCATTAAATTCAAAGAGTTGGAATTTAGAAGCAGTTGATACTGCCTTCTCTAAAGTGATGAACAATCGTCTAACATTGATTCTATCAAATGCACTCGGTGATGATAAACCAGTTTTATCTCCAAACAAGATTGTTCCTTGTCCTGAGAAAGTTGCAACTGGATTTACTCTACTTGTGTAAAGATCATCTCTTTGTGATTTTGTAGGATTATATGCTAATTTAGCAGCGCCTCTAATCACACCTCGGTTTAATCCTGCAGGTGAGAACCAAGAATCCGCTAATATGTCTGTTCTAGCAGCCAATCCAGCAATGTCTCCGTTTAATGGTACATATCTGTACACATCATTGTATCTATCGTAGCAATATTTGTAACCACTATCAAATACAACATAAGAAGATGATCTAATTCCATCAAAGAAACTAGTTACATTACTTGTTTGTGTATTTGAGTTTGATACATTAACCACATCACTTCTTTGCGGTGAAGCGAATACAACTACGTCTTTTCTATTTTCTGCAATTGTAATCATACTTTCAACGTGTGAAGCAGAACCACTTGGTCCAGCGATTAATAATCCTACATCTACCGTGTCGGCGTCATTAAACTTCTCGTAAGCAGTTTTTAATTGACCGTCAGTAGCAGCAGAACCATCTACTCCGCCAGATAATGATTCACTTGTAGGTACATCAACAGCAGTAAATGTTGTTCCTGCGGCTGCGTTACCCCAATTGGTTCCAGAAGTGTTATGATCCATCCAAAATACGTAACTAGATTTGTTACTAATTACACTTGGATAGTAGTTAACATCTCCTTGTGGTGATTTTGCGTCTGAAGCTTTTGATAATTTAGAATAAGATTCTAAAACCGTTCCAGGTACTCCTGAAACTCCTCCGTCTTCATCTATTACAACTACGTGTATTTCATCGCCAGAACCTGATCTTGTAGAAGTCCAAGCAGAAGTTCCTGGAGCGCCATCAACTTGATCTGCGTATCTCCATTTTCTTTTGATTCTTGCGTTATCTACAACAGCAGTTATTAAACCGCCTTCGCCTCTAGGATGTTGTACAATTGTTACGACCGTTGAAGTAAGGTTAGTTACTCTATATTTTTCACCAGTAGTAAAATCTACACCTGAAGCAGTTGAAGAAAACTCAATAACGTCTCCGATATTAAGGTAACTTGTTGCGTCTGAGTCAACCGTTATTGTAGTTGCACCAACAGAAGCGCCTCCATCTACTTGTTGAGATGTAGTTGTTGTTTGTTCAAATGCGTTAGCACTTGGACAAGTTGCTACTGAAAGACTATTACCCCAAGCACCTGCTGATCTAGCAGCAAAAGTACCTACTGAACCTTGTCCAGTTGAGTAATTATCTTCGTAGTCTTGTTTATTTTTTACAAGCAAACCAGAGCCACCAGCGGTAGCGTTGACTAAACTTGTTTGGGTAGCTCGTACTACTCTTAATGAGTTAGAATATTGTAAGAAGTTAGCAGCGCTGAAAAAATACTCAAAGTTTGTACTATCAGGTTTACCAAACGTATCTACAAGTTCTTGTTCACTAGAAATAGAAACTATCTCATCTAACGGACCTTTGCTGAATTGTCCAGCAACTGCACCGATTGAAGTTGATACTGCAGGAATGATTCTTGTTAAATCTCTTTCCTGTACGAGAACACCAGGTGATACTTGAAATGCCATAAGTTATTCTCCTCTAATTAGCTAATTTAGTTGTCATTTTATTCAAAACTCGTATTATTCATACGCCCATAGTTAAATTTCATTCTTACTGATATTTATAATAAACACGAACCTAATGGTTTTTACGCACCACAGGTATCCATCTATCTCCATATTCGTCTATTGTTTCTTCATTTTCTTCAGTATTAACACCGTCATCTACAAAACCAAACGGTGCCATATCTTGTTCTATTAAATTTTGTTGTTCAGCATACATTTGCATACGAGCATTTTGATTAGTCAATTCTTTGAAATATCCTTGGTTTGATACCCAACCAAAGATAACTAAGCACATCATCAAATCATCATTGCTACCGTCCTCAGCCTGCCAGGATTGACCTCTTTTAGCAAAAGTTGACATTTCCTCTATGATTTTGAAAGAGTTAATAATTAACTTATCTCCTTCAATTAATGTCTTTAAATTGGCACATCCTACTCTTTTAATCTGTTTTGTCATACGAACACCTAGAGATGAACCACGACCACTATACATAGCACCTAATATTTGACCAGCACGACCTTTTTGAGTACACATCAATACATTAGGATATTCTATCTCATATTGTAGTGCTTCTGCTATTTGTTGACCTATATCGTTTACTTCAGTTAATATGTGTGCTTGATTATATCTTTTTGCAATTTCAGATATAATATTAGGAAATACAAAAGGTTTTACTTCATTATTTTTATATATTGCAACTACTCTAAATGGCATTTTAGTTACATCAAATACAACAAACGCCGAGTAATCTTTATCTACACCTCTTGCGACATCTACGGTTACAACATATGTACGACCTTTAATAGGTTCTTCAAATTGTTCTACACTTTGTTTTGATCTTTTAGGTGTATCATAAACTAGAGATTTAATTTTAGAAGGACTAATAAGTGTATTAACAGAACCTAAAAACTCACACTCAAACTCTTGTTGAAATTGCTCAGGTGATGTATTTCTAATTGTTTGTTCTTTCCACTCATCATCTCTACCTGGTACCTCTGACCAATGTACATCAATAGGTATGTAATCGTTTCTTTTCTTTATTGCGTCTATCCATAGTTTATAAAATTGATTCATACCATAAGGTGTTGATACTATAATCATTTTTGTTTTTTGTCCTGAAGATATTGTAGGATAAACGGAACTAAAAAACATTTCAGCAATGTTTGTAGGTACAAAAGCAAACTCATCAAGGAATATTATATTATATGAACCACCCCTAATAGCACTTGAAGATGTAGCAGCGGCAACAATAGTTGATTTGTTTTCTAACTCTATATTACCTTTGTTCCAATTGATAACACCTTGTTGCATCCATTTAGGTAAATTTTCATATGCAAGTTGAAGTCTTCCTAATATATCTCTAGCAGTAGAAGATTTATTAGCAAGTATAGCAACATTTGTATTTGGATTAAACATTGCATAGTGCATTAGATAAGCAACCGTTGTAGTTGATTTACCTGATTGTCTAGGTAGTTTGCAAATTGTAAATCTGTTATTATGAATAGTATTAACTATCTTCTTTTGAAAGTCATACATTTTAAAAGGAACAAGTCCTTCATCTAAGGAAACAATTTGCATATAGGTTTCCATAAAATATATAGGATCATTAGCACACTTTTGATATTCTACTATTTGTTCTTTAGTAAAACTAACTGGTGTGTTAACTTTCTTTAAATTAGGGTTACCTAAATATGCGTCTGTTATTGCCATTAAAAATGTTGATTATCTATTACGTTTGTGCCTTTAGCATTTCTAGGATCATCTTCCCAAAGTGATTTTTCATATCCAAACCAACCTGTTATAATATATTTCTCGTGTGTTTCAGATATTTGTCCACTATGAGTATGTGTAAAATCTGTTGGCCAAATTAAAGTTAAACCTTTTTTACAAGGTGCTGTTATATTTTGATATTTAAAATGTGTACCTGCGTCAGGTGTATCTGTCAAATATGTCATCCATACAAGACAACGATTTTCATTTTTAGATGTTCTTTCACAATGTTCAGCAAAATAACCTGCACCAGGTTTATAATATTGTATATTAGCACCTTCATTCATTCCCCAAGGATTAAAATTTTTTACTTCAGGATATTTTTTTTCGTATAATCCAGCACATTGTTTTAACATTTTTTTATATTCCATAAACGCTGGGTCTGTATAATCAGGATGTATTCCAAGATCAATAGAGTCTTTGTTTTCTTTATTAACATTATATGGACCACCGATAACACCTTCTTTATGAAGTTGTGAATTTTTTTGAAATAAATCTATAAGAGCAGAACATACATTTGGATTTATATACCAACCTCCTATAAAACTTTCTAATGGAAACTTATGTTCTTCAAGCATTTAATTCCTCCAATTGTTTTTTTAATTTAGCTATTTTTTTTGCTTTTTCTTCTTCAGGAGATATGGGTTTAAAACCAGGAAGTCTTTTTAAGTAATATAAAGTACCTCCTCGTATGTTAGCACTTGCCCAAACGGTATATCCTAATTTTTTTCTAAATTCTAAATCAAATTGATCTTGTGGAAATGAATATGAATAATTAACTTCAAATTTATCTTCAATTATTTCTTTAAATTTGTTATCTAATGCTATAGCGACTTCTTCATCATCTGCGTATAAATTACCATCCATAATATCTTTTAATTCACTTTGAAAATCATTGGCGTGATAATTTGAGGAATGATAATGTATGCCAACTAATCTATTACCATTAAAAGCACCTAACCAACGAATAGCACCTATTTTAAATTTATAAAATATAGGTCCTTTTACTACTTGACCCTCTTTGTTTTTTAATTGTATGCTATGATTTAATTCTAATTCTAGTCTTTGTAATTCATTTGTGATTTTGTTATCGTCAAAACCTTTTTCTTTTAGATAACTCTTTGCTATGAGTAAATCAATTTCTCTAACTTCAATCATTTAAAACTCCTTATTATTACTTATAAGAGTTTTAAAAGTGTTATTTGGGTGTGATGTCTTTACCTTCAAATTTTTCATTTTCACTTTTCCTCTCACTATTTGTTTCAATAGTTTTTTTATTTAACATCTTTTGTAGTTCAGTTGTTGAACCTACAAATAAAGCATTTTTTATATTGGCATTTGTTTTATTAGGTACTTCTTTTAAGTCTTTTAATTTTTTCTGTAAGTCTTGTAACTTGTCAACCGTTTGTCCTACTTGACCAATTAATTGTCCTGCAACTTCGTATGCTCTAGGATGTTGACCTTCTTTTGCAATATCAAGTATACCTTGTATTGCCTCTTGTCCTTTTTCAATTAGACTATAATAACTTTCTCTACTATAATCATAATCTGTATTAATATCTTTTTCAACTGCTAATTCTAATTGACCTTCTTTTCTTTCAACAGGAGGACTAAATTCTTTTTGTATATTTGTAGGTGTATCAACACCTAATATTTCATTTACTTTTTCTTCAAGTTTATTCATTACGTATCACCTCCACTTGATGGATCATATCTCTTACCATCATTAAAGAAACTAATTGTAGTTGTAAATCCAAAATCATCATCTGCGTCAGCAGTTGTTGGATTAGGTAATATTACAACTCTTTCTTCCCTTGTTAATTGAGGTTCTGTATCTGTCCCCAAATCTGCTGTTGTTTTTTTAATAACACCTTGATTGTTCATAGGACCAAACAAGTATGTTTTAGCAGTAAAGTTAATAGTATATATAACGGCTCTACGACTTGTAAAATCTCCGTCATAACTATCCTCGTAACTAATATTTCCTAATACAATAGGTATATCTCTTTTAATATCTAAATTAGGAACCATATTTACCGTTACCGTATAGTCAGGTTGAAAGTATGGTAAAATCTGTTCAACTATTTGTAATCCATCTTCAGCAGTTGCTGTAAAAAGATATAGTTGTAAATTAATATTGTATGGCACAGGTGTATAATTAAAGTTTACTTTCTTACCATCTTCACCTGATTTCACTTGTGAATATTTTTGAACACGAGTTAATTTTCTAGTAGGGTCATAATTAAGACCTGTAATTTCAAAACCCATACGAGGTAAAGATGTTGCAAATTCTCTACTATTTAAATTTGCTTGTTGATCTAATCTTACCATAAACTTTTCTTTAGGTGCATATGCAAGAGGTACTTTTATTCTAGCAGTTACACCACCTGTACTATTAGTTCTTTGTATAACTATATTATTAAACACTTGTCCAAATGCAATAATAAGTTTTCTTAAACTTTGATTATAAAATCTATTACCTAACATTATGCTGAGTCCTCATCTCCAAAAGGATTTCTTTCAGTAAAGTCTAATATATCATCTAATGCTGATGATGTATCAAATCCTGCTTCAGTATCTAAATCTGTATTAGACGCATATGCTGATTGTGTTTGTAATACGGATGCCGTAAAGTCTTCATTCATTAAGAAAGCAGGTTCGCCTGTAGGTAAGTCTTGTTCTAATCTTATTGATCCTTCACCATCTAAAGCAACTTGACCACTTTCTAAACTAAACTTATAATTTAATTGATCTAAAGTGTATTTGTCTTCAGCACCATCTATGACTTCTAAACCTGTATCTAGTTTCTCACTAGAGTATTCCCAACGTGTTACTCTTAATTTGTAAACTGGTAATTGACCTAATGCAAAGAAAGGTTCCTGATCTTCAACAAATTGAATCTCAAAAAATGAGTTCATTAAAGGATAGTAAATTATATCACCTTCGTTTGGTCTACCTGTAGCAATTAAACTATCTTTTAAACCAACGTGATATTCCCACGCTCTTTTAGATACCATAAATGTAGTATCTTCTCTAATCTCTAAACCAAATTTTGAAACTATTTCTTGTTGACCTGCAAAACCTTCAGTTGATTCAACATACATTTCAACCATCCAAGAGTCATCAAACCTAGAAGTTGTATCTTCTCCTAGAATTAAATCTCTATTGACTAGTGTTCTCGGTAGGTAATAAACATCGTGGCCGTAAATTTTAAGACCTTCTACAATTAAATCTTCGTAAAGTCTTTTTTCGTTTTGATTACCTATACCGTTGCCACCTTGAAAGTAATGATTAACTGGCATAGTATTATCCTATCATAAAGGCTGGGTTTAATTCGTAAGTAGTTCTTATTTCTGTTTCTAATTTTTCTATATCAGTAAGTGCTTCAGAATATATTTGTTGTCCATTTAAAGTTACGCCACCAACCATTGCAACTCCATTGAATTTAGATAAGTTAGCACCCCATTGTTTTTTAAATAAAGCAGTTACATATCTTTTTAAATATATGTCATTAAAAATATCTGTATAAGTGTTAGGGTCTAATCTTCTATAACATTCTATTACTAACCATTCATCTTCGTCTAAATCATTTTTCCAATCCATATCAATATATAATCTATTATCGTGTTGATTAAATCTCATAGGTTTTTCACCTACTAATATATGGTCTAAAAAATCTAAATGTCTTAATACAACATCATAGTTGATTATAGATGTAGAAGAAAAATCATAAAGGTCATTTAATCTTAATTGATACCTAACATCAAATAGATTCATATTACCTTTATTTGAGAATGGAAATATATTAATTACAGATAAAACGGTTTCAGGAACAACAAGATAATTCTTATCTTCGTACCAAGTTGTTGAAACACTTGAATCTTTTAAATCTGTCTTTGTTTCACTTTCCTGATTTAAACCTGACAAACGAGCTTTGTCAGCAGCAGTTAATTTGTATTTTAGATATGTTCTTCTAATACCATCAGAATGAAATTGCTGAAAGTATTGTACTGCTTCGTCTATTCTATCTTCTAATTGGTCGTCATCAGCATTAATTTCAATTACTGGTTTACCCAATGCTCTTAATGCGTATTGCTTTAATGTTTCTCTTGTAGCTGGTACTGCCATAAAAATCCTTATCTTTTATACTATTTATAAGATTTATTTAATGGTAGGAAAGAGATTATCAGCACAAAACAACTTAATATCTTCTTCAGGTAACCCTAGTGATTGCATAGTTTTAGGGGTGTGAGGATTCTTTTGTTGATTTTCACAATAGAAATTTTGTGCTCTTATGACATCTTCCTCGTTAGAATCACTATTAAAATGTCCTATTTTATCAATATATGCGTTTAAATTAGATAATGCTAAAGTACAAATTTGTTCTAATTCTTTTTCTTCTCTTACATTACCAGCAGCAATCATACCTTCACTAAAGATTGCTTTTGCCCAATCAGGTAATTCTCTTACTTTTGATGGTTTAAACCATTTGTTTTCTTCTATAAACCATCTTGTTAATGGGTGTTCTTTCTTTAGTAATGGAGAAAAATCGTGGAACGCACCTGTAATTTTATTCTTACCTGCAATAATATCAAAACCGTAAATAGGTCCGCCATTTTTCTTCATAGGAAATAAACATATATGTGCCATCCATAATCCTTTAGTTTCTCTGGCGTCAACTACATCAACGTGTGCTCGTCTGATACTCATATTAGACCAAGTACGATTTGTCCAACCAGGTTTATTAAATCTATCCATACCTGGTTCTTTATATTCTGTTAAATGTTTGTCTAAAACTTCTATGATTTCTTTTTCTAGTTTAATTAATCTTTCCCAAATCATTAATCTTTACCTTCAATGTCTGTTCCTTTGAAAGGATCATTTTCGGTATCTCTATTATCACTTGTAAATTCAAAAACCTCATTAGTTAATACTAAAGGTTTATTAATTTCATTCATCTCTTTAAACAATTCTGTAGCAGATTCAAAACAATAAGTTACTTCAGCCATCACATTAATTTGATAAGTGTTTAGATATTCGTTTATGATTTCTTTAACTATTCTTTTGTACTCTTGTCCTTTACCTAAAAAATCATAATAACCTTTTACAGGTACTTTTTTAGAAATCATTTGACCACCAGATAGATCACCTAAATGTCTAACGTAAATATGTCCGTATAGTTTTTCAGGATCGTCTTGTATAGTTTCTATGTGTTTAACGTATGCTTGTGTACTAGGAGTTATTTGTGGTGGATTTGATAGATCAGGCCACAATTTTTTGTAATCTCTATGTATGTTTTCTGCTCTTTGTAGACCAGGTGTTTGTCTAAACAAATCGTTTGCCATTCCATACTTTTCTAGTACAGAATAGCATTGTAATTGATTATAGAGATAGATAGCGTACAATTCTGGACGAATCGTACCACTCATTAAAGTTTTTACAAACTCTTGTCGCTCTGCGTTTTGATGAATCTCTTTTGTGAGCTCTTTGATGTCATAAGCCATAATATAAAACCAGCAATTTAAAAGTTAGAATTATTCTGCCGCTCTTGCGTCTTCTAATTCTTTTTCTAATGCTAAATCAGCAGCAGTTTGAGCAGTTCTTTCTTCTTCTTTTTGAGTTTGTGCCTCTGCCTCAGTTTTACCATCAGCAAATACAACTACATTGCCACTATCGTCTAAAGATAATCTCCAAGACTCAACATCAGCAATACCAGTCTTTTTAACTGCAATGCCTTTTGCAACTGCGTCATCACCAGCAACCGTATTACCAGTAAAAGGTTCTTTAGTTGCAATCGTAAAATAATAATCCATTTTTTATATTCCTTCTATTGTTAACTTGCTACGTCTTCGCCGAAATTTCCGCCGTATCTACTATCACCATTACCATAGTTACCCCACCAATCAACTTGACATTGTAGTGGATAACAAGTAGAATAGAACCCACCGTGTAAGTAGTTGTAAGATGAAGTTAATGAATAGTTACCTGTTTTGTTTGTAACCGTTGTTGATGTAGAAGCACCGTTAGTAGCAGGGTTTGTAGTGTTACTATTGTCATTTCCGTAGTAAACTCTAGTATCAACCGTGTGATCTGAGTCAGTAGGATCAAATGACCAACAATATGTTCTCCAAGAAGCTGAGTCTGTGTTATCAGAATAACCACCGTGGAATCCTGTTCTACCCCAAGCCATATAAGGATTTGCACGACTTGATTTAGTTTGGTTAATACTTATGAATTTTCTAGGATTTTCTAAACTCATACAGAATCCGTTAATACCAACTCCGTAGTAGTAATAAGAACCGTAAATCATTCCCCAAGTACCGTCCCAAGTGTGATTAAATTTAGTGTATAGGTAGTTAGAGTTTTCAGCACTATAAGATGTTGTAGTTGAACCAGCAAAATCTTGGAAGCCGATATAAACTCTAGCAGCACCAGTAGTTCCCAATCCTTGTCCGTTCTTACAATTGTAAGCAGCGTATTTCATTGAGTTACCGTTTTTATATCCAAAACCAACCCACTCGTTATTACCAACAACAACACAAATATTTTTGTTATTGTTAATTGTCCAAGTGTCTGTCCAATATTCAGTTGAAGTTAAGTTATCAAAGTAATCTTTAATTTTCTTAACTTTGTTTAAACATTTACTTGATTTGAAAACGTGAATTGTTTTAGAAGTATTTGAACCTTCATCACCAGAGTGAACCATAACAAGCATTTTGTTTTTCTCGTTATATCCAGTACCTGTAGCATATGTGTTAGTTGTATCTAACATTTTAGCAGAATAATCGTAATAGTCTATTTGACCATTTCCTGCCGCCTGTCCTGGGTTCATTTCTCTCATAGTTTGTAATCTATTTGTAAATAATCTTCTAGGTCTGATCCCTTCAGGTAGGACGTGATTTAATTTTGACCAAGCAGATGTAAATTCAAATGAAGATGACATTTGGTGATATGAATGAAAAGATATAAATCCATCTTTTGAAGATGTGTAGTATTGTGCCCAAGGATATTGGTCACATTGATACAAAGATTTTAAGTAACAAGTCCAAGTCGTGTAATCTTGTGATGTTAAATCACAATGCGATACATCGGTACTATGGTCATTGTAAGAATATGAGTGTGAAGCGTCTGATAACATACCGAATCGGTAGTTAGTTGTTGAGTTACATACTGCAGCCCAAGGTGACCCTACGTTATTGAAACCTGAGTCGTAAATACGATATTGTACGTTGTGGTTTTG
>VTLG01002903.1_pt1 | contig 15712 bp, 14 predicted proteins | sample 4694571 | NCBI WGS metagenome assembly VTLG01 (sample SAMN12604809, study PRJNA352737) | marine metagenome | biome: ENVO:00000447; feature: ENVO:00000209|ENVO:00000569|ENVO:01000036; material: ENVO:00002151; isolation source: viral sequences binned using virsorter ...
GAACCTTTGGAACATCTTCGATTTAGAAATAAGTGTGCTTCCGGTCATCTTGGCCATGAAGCAAAAGGGGGTACGGGTAGACTTGGAACGGGCGGAGACTTTAAAGAAGGAGTTAATCAAACGCGAAAAGAGCATTGTTCAAAAAATTAAGAAAGAATCCGGAGTTACCGAAGTACAGTTATGGGCAGCTAACTCTTTGTCTAAAGTATTTGATGCACTAAAGCTGACTTATTTAAGAACTCCAACAGGATTACCCAGTTTTACCAAGGCATTTTTAGAAAACCATTCCCATCCAGTAGCCCAATTAATTAGAGAAGCCAGAGAAGTTAATAAAACTCACAGCACCTTTATTGATTCTATCTTGAAGCACGAACACAATGGGAGGATTCACGCAGAAATTAGGCAGTTAAAAGGGGAAAGTGGGGGGACCGTTACAGGTCGGTTGTCAATGAGCAATCCAAACTTGCAACAGGTCCCCGCACGAAACAAAGAGATCGGTCCTTTGATTCGTTCTTTGTTTCTACCAGAAGAAGGAGAGCAGTGGTGTTCTGCTGACTTCTCTCAACAGGAGCCGAGAATCCTTACGCACTATGCTAGTCGCTCTAAGTACGAAGGTGCTGATGTGATTGCCGATGCTTACCATGATGGGGATGCGGACTTCCACCAAGAGATAGCCAACTTAGTGGACATCGACAGGAAAACCGCAAAGACTATTGGTCTTGGCATTATGTACGGTATGGGGAAAGGTAAACTAGCCGATCAGCTAGGTGTAACCGTTGATGAAGCATCGGAAGTATTAGCTAAGTTTAATACCTATGCACCTTTTGTTAGACAGCTTGCCGATTCCGTCATGCGAAGCGCCAATCAGAAAGGCTATATCAAAACGATTTTAGGTAGGCGCTGTCACTTTGATATGTGGGAGCCACTCAAGTATGGCACCGGTAGGCCTTTAAAGCATAAGGAAGCGGTGCATGAATACAACGGAGAAATTAAAAGAGCCTTTGTTTATAAATCCCTTAACAAACTAATCCAGGGATCAGCCGCCGACATGACTAAGCAGGCCATGGTCCATTGTTATGAAGCGGGGTACCTTCCGCTTCTGCAAGTACACGATGAATTGGTGTTCTCAGTAAAAGATGAAGAAGCGGTAAAGAAGATTTGTAAATTAATGGAAGACGCAGTGCCTTTGGATATTCCCAATAAGGTAGATGCGGAACTAGGAAAGAATTGGGGGGACTCGATGGAAGCCCCTAATGAGAAAAATTAGGATATATCCTAAGTTTTAATGTATAATCCAAATTACAGGAGTAAAGATGGATACAAATAAATGGAAAAGCGTAGCAATACGTAAAGAAATTGTTGAGTTAGCGGCTGACATCGGTGAAAAAACCGAAAGGCCTACGAGCAATGTCTTTGCTTATGGCATCAAGAGATTAAAAGAAGATCTCGACAAAGGTCGCTTGCACGAAGTACCCAAGGTGTAAACATGAAACACGAAATACTGTACGAGTCTCCGTACGAGTATGGCGTGTTCTCCAGCGAAGATCGCAAGAACGGAAGGTTCTATGACTGTAATGGTCAGAAACTCCCCTCGGTCACTACCATTTTATCGGCTACTAAAGAAGGTGATAGCCTAAAGAAATGGCGTGAAAGAGTAGGTGAGGAGGAAGCGGAGAGGATCAGAACAGAGGCTGCGACAAGGGGAACATACATGCACGACATTCTAGAGCGCCAGATTCGTGATGGTAATATCTGGGATTACAAGCCTGAGAACGGCGAGCAAAAGCGTGCTTACAAAATGGCCTGTACGATCATGGACGAAGGTTTCCCTAACATCTCCCAAGTCTATGGCTGTGAAATCTCTTTATACTATCCGGATAAATACGCCGGTAAGTCTGATGTTATTGGAATTCATAACGGAGAACTGTGCATCATGGATTTCAAACAAACCAATCGACCTAAACGCAGGCAGTGGGTGTGGGACTATTTTCAACAACTCTCTGCGTACGCTTTAGCACACAATGAACTCTATGGCACCAACATAGAGAAAGGCGTTATTCTGATGTGTTCAGTGGATGGTCTTTATCAAGAGTTTGTTCTTGAAGGGGACGAATTCAAACGAGCGGCTGATGCGTGGCTGGAACGGGTGGAGAAGTTTAGTCTTCCAAATACAGAGGAAACGGAAGCAATAGATTAAACTCACCATCCCTATAATAACTTCGTCTGTCTAATAACTCTTCTCTGGGCCAATATCTACTGGTTATTGTGTCTAGTCCATAGGCTTCAATAAGTTCGTCGCGCATTTTTTCCGTGTTGTCTTCATATATTTCTTTAGCCGTGGTAGGTGGCTTATAGGGAGTGAAGATGCCATCTTCTAATTTACGTCTAATATTACTAAGCCCGGCTCTTTCTTTTAATTGATCATCAAGAGAGGTTATGTCGGAGCCTAGTGTTTGAGCAGCGAGGTAGTTTAAATAAAGATCTTGCTGTAGATCAAAAGTTGCTTCGTTCGCTTTGTCCCATGCAACAAGTACATCTTCCGGAGTCACCCTACCAAAATCATTAGCCACATTTGTAAATAGATAATTAGCATTTCTCACACCTTTTTGATAATCCGTTATTTTATACTTAAACCCTAGAGTTGGATTTACCCGATCCGTTCTCATTCCCATTAAAGAAAGTAACGCCGGTTGAGTTTTCTCTAGTTTTCCGTAACTGGTAAAGGCTTCTTCATCTACGGCCAATCCTTGAGACAGTCTGGTTATTTGTGCAGCGGCGCCCGGTTGACCTTTTTTCCATGCGTATTCCAATTGAGCTTTCATGTAGTCTCCCCATGGAGCTTCTGGATTACCTATTTCATAGCCCGTATCTGAAAGATTCTGGTACACACTTGCCATTATCTCTGGGGCAATGGATAGTTCATAATATGGTTCCAATACTTTAAGTAACGCAGTAGATAGTCCATAAGCCACAGCAGGGGGCAGATTTTCTCCCGCCTCGGTTTCATCTTGTGCCACGCTCATTATAGTTGGAACTATTTTAGCCAGTTCGTCATAGACAAAAATGTAACTGCCGTCAATATAATCAAAGCCGCCATCAGGCAGTTTTTCACTGATAGGAATTATTGGGCTGTGCCTAGCCCATTCCCCTACAAACCTTTTTGCCGCTTTCAGTTCTTCGTCATCTATATCATTCATGGCCTGTGCTATGGCAGTTAGAACTGTGCTTAAACCATACGTTGCAGTTCCGTATCCAATACCTCGTTTTAATCCATCTCCGTTGATTCTATTATTTCCTTTAAAAGTCATATCTTTATAAGACTGCCACATGATGTTACCGCTGGTTCTAATAATTTCAGTAGGAAAGGCAATGAAATTACCAAAAGGACTTTTACGAATTCTCTGTGCAAAATTCCCAACATAATCATAATTAGGAATGGTTTGTCTAACTTTATAGGCAGCTATTTCATCAATCATATCGTCATAAGGTTTATTAGCAACGACTTCACCTAAACCTAAATGATTTGCGTAACGCACCAATTCCGCTTCACTACCCGGCTTAAAGGCACTCTTCATGGTCCCACGTTCTGCTCCCCATGCTGCAATTTTCCAAAAATCATCCGCTGCGGTGTAGAGCTTTTGAGGGAGCCCGCTAATTTTTCTACCAAACGGCTTCTTGGTCCAACTCAATAGTTTAACGGCAAACTGCCCGACGTCACCATCCTTGTCCCGAATGGCCTCGTCAAAGGTACTCATAATTTCTCCCAGTCGCGTGTTTGTATTGATAATACCTAGTTCCAATAATTTTTTATAACTCTTTTCTGCTTGGGCCCTTCGTGAGATAGGTCTACCTTGTGTGTCATAGCCCCCGGCAAATAACTCATCACGCAGCGTCCTCATGGACTCAGCGAAATTACCTACGTTTATATGACCATTCCCTAAGAAGAACAGGGAAGCGCTCATAAAGTTACGCATTTGCGCGGCAATACTGTAGACCGTTTTACCCGCTTGCACGGCTATCTTAGGCAGCAGTATCATATTTTCATAAAGCTTCCAGCCCATACTCTTAGTCTTTTGTTGAAGGCCAATGGCTTCTGCAACTTGTGGAGTGGTCCACATACCGGAAATAGGTACTCCTTCTTTCGCTTCAACCTCTTCTGTAAAACGACCGCCTCTAAAAGGAGAGAATAAACGCTGTCCGGGAATGTTACCAAGCTCTGCTAGTCTATTATAAAAACGCATATTTTCCAGAATGCTTGTTACCCGTGTGACCGTATTGGTTAAAACTTGAGCGGGATCCGTTATTTCTCCCATCAAGGCTCGGTATTCCTTAGGGATTCCTTGTCTTTCTTTTAGAACACCAGTCGCTAATTCTATTTCAGCTTTTTGTTTTTCTGCTGGTTTTAAGCCCGCCATCAGTCTTACTTCGGCGCCCTTAATAACCTCTTTACCAGCAATAACGTCGTTAATAAATTGATCGGCCCTAGCTTCTGATGCTGGAATGTATATTTCATAGCCGGGTCTAAGCACTGTTGGCAGTGTAGGATTAAAAGCTTGTATGTCTTCAATCGTAATACCTGGATACTGTTCAGCAATGATTTCCAGTGTGTCTCCCTCTTGAAGGGCATAATTACTTCCGTTTTCTGCACGGAAGTAACTTTTTGCATCTTCTACTATTTTCGCAGCGACTTTGTTTTTAGAGATGCGATTCCACCAACTTGTAGGATTCCATCCTAGATTAGGCTCATAGAGTTTAAAAGATTGTGTAAGGTACTTACCTAAGTTTTCTTGAATAACTTCCCGACGTGTTTGGTCCCCTATCTTCTCTGCCAAAATACTTTCAGGCAGTTCATTTAATAGTCTTTCACTTAGGGTATCAATTAAACCTCTGGCCCTAACCGCAAATTCAGCTAATCCTGCGGGCATTTGTTCAAGGGTAGAAACTCTAACTTGAAAGTCTATGTTCTCATCAATCTGCTTTTGTATATTATTTATCCTATTATCCAATACAGTTCGTTCTCTTGTGGCATTCTCCGGTAAAGCATCGCGTTCGGTTTTTAATCTCTTTACTTCTGTTTGTTTTTCTCTCTTTCGACCTTCTGTTAAGGGAATCTGCTCCTGTGCCTGCTTTAAATAATCCAATATCAATAGATCTGCTTCCTCCCGCGTAGCAACTTCTTTATTTTGCAAAGCAGCTAAAACGGCTTCTTCATAGGTATACCCCAAATCCTGTGCCGCTTTATTAATAGCGCGTAATCTACTAATTCGGTTTCTGTCTGCCTGAAACGCGGTTATACCCAAAGGCGCTGATGGGCTTAAACTATAATAACCCCCCCAAAAATGTGAAAGCATTTTGCCAACGAAGCTCTGCTGTTGTTGACTGCGAAAGTCTCCTTTGCGGACAGTTATATTGGTTATAACCGGAGCGCTTTCTCCTTCAATACCCGTTCCCATAAACGTACCTAGATCTTTACCACTTTCATCACGGTACGTTCCATCTTCGGTTAAACGGAACAGCTTACGACCGGTTCCATCATCCCCAAATTTAACGTATACCTCAACGGCTCTTTTATTTCTTATTTCTTCATCGGCTTTATTCTGCGAAGTTTGGTCTTCTTCCACTTGTAGATCCAGAAGCTTTTTCCTGTCTGGATCTGACAAAGCTTCCAGATTTTCTCGGTTCATTTCCAAAATAGCATCTCGTCTTGCTATCGTTGCTGCTAATTCTCGTTGCCCTAAATTTTCAAAATCTTGTATCTCTTCTTGGCTAAAGCCTTGCTCTTTGGCAAATGTTATTAATTCTTCTTTAGTCAAGTCTTTGAGCTTATTAATGTGTTGATTAAAGGTAAACGTATCCATTCCGGACTTAAGCTTGCCGTCCCTTCTATGCTGGGCATTCACTTCATATTCCGCTAAGTACCTTTTTATATTGTCCATTTCTGTAAAGACGCTGACTCTATTTTCAAGACCTTGTTCTCTTGCGTATTCCATAATCTCTTCGTCGGATAAAGTTTCCAACGACTGTAGTTGCTCCTCCACCAGTCCCTCCCAACTGGTTTCAGATAAACCAACAGCGCGCATCTCTCTTTTTACTTGCTCTGTTCGTCTTTTATTTCTTTCTGCTTTAACAATATCTTCAACGGCCAATTCAATATCAGCAGTTGTATAGTCAACAAGGCTCAGAGTTGGATATGTATCTTTTGAAAATTCTTTTAGTTGGGCAAGTTCCATTTCGTGAAGTCCTTGGTCCGTTACCCATTCTTGTAAGGATTCTTCTTCTTTAGCCCTTTGTTCATTAAGTTCTTGCTGCTGTTCCGCACGTTCTTTCCGGCTTCGTGCCACTTTATAACCACTAACCGTTCCCAATGGACCACCTCCAACAGCGCCAAGGGCAAAGGCATTTATCAAAGAACTTTGTAGTTCCGCTTGGTCGGTAGGGACATCAGTGGCATTCTCAGCCGTCCATGCTTCGACCCATTCTTGAGTGGCTTCCGTCGCTCCTTCCATGGCAGCGGCTTTCAGTCCTTGGACCATCGCGCCTTTAGCCACACTGGGAGCCACTCCTTCAGCAACCATTTTATTAACTAAACCGTCTAGCATACCTCGACCGGCGCTGGTACGTTTTAATAAGTGAGGTAATACGCCCTTCATGGCAACAGCAAGTGCCGCTGTATCCAAAGCGCCTACAATAGCACCACCGCCCATGGCTGCCATAGGATCTGAAAAATCATCACCGGCACGGCGTTTCATCTCCCGGTCGATTTCACCCGTGCCTAAAAAGAAAGAAGGTAAGAAAGCGCCAAGAGCTGCACCACCAATACCGAAAGCTAAAGTACCTGCTGGACCAAATAAACTTCCGAAGGCCGCCCCTGCTTTAGCTCCTACCAAGGCTGTGGGCACGGAAACCGCTATTGATGGTAGCACCTGAGCCACTGCTCCTTTGGTCCACTCCATTGCATCATCTATGCCTTCAATATCTTCTATAATCATAGGTCGACCGTATCTAGCGGCCTGTGCTTCGTTAAGCTCTACACCTCGATTCCCGGCCTCGATCATGCGTTCGTTACCAAAGGCTTCCCCCATAACACGGATACCTGCCCAGCCACTCCCTTGCAGTTCGTCTACGGTTTGTCCTAGAGTTTCAAAGAACGAAGGGTCTTCGTCTAAAGAGGTAGTGGTGGGCGCTGCTTCAATTACTCGTAGACCTTCAAATGGATCTTCAGAAGTAGCGGGCTCAATGGTAGTTAAATCTTTAAATGGATCTTCAGCCGTAGCAGGTTCAACAACAATTAAACCTTCAAAGGGATCTTTTTCATTTGCCATAAGTCATTTCTAAGGAATCTCATACAATGTTCCGTCCGGTCCATAAAATTGATCTCCAGATTTAAGGCCAGCCTCTTGCGCTTCTTGCGGAGAGCCATATATCTTTTTAGGCCCCAGACCATCAAACTCTCTTTTAATGGCAATTAAATCAGTAATTCGTTCGCGTCGCTTGAGCATATAAAATTCTTTGAAGGTCATAGGTTTTCCGTTAACTACGACTATTACATTATAATCAATTGTTCCGAGAGTAGGGTATATATTAGGAGGCGGTTGTATCTCCTTCCCAATAAAAAACTTATCTGCGGTAGGGGTGCCGTCCTTTGTTGCGATGTCTCGATAAGCTTTCTCTAATTCTATAGGACTTCCGGCTGCCCAATCACGTTCCCCCCAAGTGCTGCTAGGAGGCTTTCCTAATTGTGCTGCTGTTCTTTCCGATGCTCCGAGTTGAGCCAACATTGATTCTTGTACATCGCCCAAGGCTTCTGCTTCTGCTAGTTGCGCTTGACCGACAATGTCCATCATACCAGCCAACCCACCTTGTTTCGATTTACCGCTCATCAGCGTGCCGAGTTTAGCTCTGTTGGCATTGGCTTTCATTTCTTCCCAAAAGCCTTGAGTAGTTAGTTCATCGACTGTTGGTGTTTTTATCCCGGTGGCTATTCCTCCTGTATCTGTATCTGTTCCCTTTGTTCCCTTTGTTCCCGTTCCCGTTTCCGTTCCCGTTGTCCCTGTTGAATCGGTGGATGTCCCTGTTACATTTTCAGCATCTCCCTGCAAGAGTCTTACTTTTTCTCGTAGTGTTTGAACTGCGGCTTCTAATCGTTTCGTAATCTTGTCGTATGAAAAGCCTTGTGTACCAGATGGTTTCCTTTTAGCTTTATGCGCGGCTAACGCTTTTTCTGCCTGGTCTAATTCATATCGGGCTCTGTCCAAGTCATTAATTGGAGGAAGGCTAGGCACTGAGCCCCCATCCTGCATAGCGATAGGCTCGGCAGAAATATCTGTGAGACTACCTAATTGAATTAAAAATTCTTCCGTTAATATGGTGTCTTGGGTGCCACTCTTTTGACGATACTGTTCGTCAATCATCATAAGTCTTTCTTGTAATGGACCTTGTACTTGCTCAATGGGGGCACCTTGTTCCACTGCATCGTTAGCTGCTTGAACTGCCTGCACAGCCAGTTGCTGAAAGGCTTCTTTAAGGGCGGATACGTCCGTAGGTCCTTGGTCCTCCGTTACTGTTACTGTTTCTTCGACTTTTTCCGTTGGTCCTACGTCTGATAACGGAGGATTAACACTCCCTGACATTCTATCTACAGAAGTATTTAAAACTTCATTAATGTCCTGATCGCCTCTTTCAAATAAATCCAAAGCAAGACCACCTGTTTGCATCTTAGGTGCGTTCTCCGGATCTATTCCCAGCAGTTCAAATGTCTCAAGCAAACCTTTCTGTACTGGAGTGCTGACTGCCGATAAGGGGTATCTAAGTTTGTCTGTAACAGGGTTATTATCATAGGCAGGATTAGAAATATCTCTTTCCCAAATCTCTTTCCATGAAGGAGCTTCATAGGAAGCTTCTTCCCCTGACCCTACATTAACCGCTTGGGACAGGGCGTCTTGTAAGGTAATTACGCCAGTAGCAAATTGATTGATGACTTCATCAGGGAGAGTAACACCCCTTTCTTGTATCATTTGATTTAGAATCATGGCACGCGCTTCAGGCACACTGATTCCTTGTTGAGCTGCGAGTGCTGCTACTTGTTGTTCGATTGAAAGTTCTTCAGGGACTTCAGCAGCTCCTGCCATAGCTCCTGCCATAGCTCCTGCCTGTGCAGGAGTGGCTAGTAATGCTTGCGAAGGTGTATATTCTGCTTTACGACCTTTCCTTCTTCCAAATAATCCTCCGTGTTTATAACCCCTCGGATAAGGCACGTTTCCGCCACCCGTCATATTGACAGGAGAAAGACCGGACACGATTCCGTGTTCTTGGTCGGAGAACATTTGTCTGGTTTTCCAGTTCATTAGCCTCCCCCTAGGCCCCCCGTTAATAATGATAGTAATCCTAAGAATGGATTAGTGCCGGCGTTGGCTTTGAAGGTGGTTGCTGCCCCTGTTTTTGGCATCATACCTTGCATCATATTGCCCCATTGGCCCATGCGTTGCCATGGTTCTTGGGCCATTTGTTGAGCGGCACCATACTGGGCGCCGTACATTTGATCTTGTATATTCCTACCCGTTTGACCCATTTGATTGAAAGCGTTTATTTGATTCATTAATCCTTGCTGTCCAGTCATGCCGAGTTGTCCAAAAGCTCTCCCCATGGTTCCTAATCCTTGCCCCGCAGCTTGTGCGCCTTGCATAGCTTGTCCATAGCCTTGGGAGCGTATCCCACCAATGCCTTCCATCATGCCACGGCCGAAGGATCTTTCCCTTTCCTGTTCCATCAAGCGACCACGGGATCCGCCAAAAGCACCTGCACTGACGGCTCTGCCTCTATTGGCCATGCCTTGTTGTTGATTTTGTTCCCGCATGTCTTGCATGGTTTGTTGCACGACATCCTGTTCATAAGGGTTGTAAAACTGTTGTATACCAGCAGGGGTGAAATAACCTGCCCCTTGTTGCATCATTTGACCGCCTTGCTGTATGTAAGGGGTAAAACCTCCGAGTCCTCCCGCCATTTGCCTAGCTTGCATTTCCATGGGATCGAGTCCCGCTACTTGCTGGACCGGAACCGGTGTCGGTTGTTGAGCTAAATTAAATATAGATTCTAAATAGCCACGGCGCATACCGCCCGCCCACGGCTCTTCATACGTTGCCGTGGTACTTGGATCTAAATAACTTGCCATTAGCCCATCCCCTCTGCTTCTTTCATCATTTTATATAAATTCTGTGCCCCGATATTACCGGTGGCTTTCTTTGTCATCACAAATTCGCCGGGTTCAAGCCAAGCTGGAGTCACATCTCCGGGACCGTCTAAACTGGCAATACCGCCACCTTTCATTCCTTCCGGTTTGCCTACATTGGCATAGGCCACGCCCGGCATCAAGGCGGGTTGTATATTAAATACCCGATAGTCCGGAGTGGGGCCACCATAAACATCATCCATTCCATACGCTTGTTGTCCCATGGGAATCACGGCTCCGGGATCATCGCCTTCTTTACGGGCTTTATTGAGTGCCCACAAAGAGGCCAAGGTCCCTAGTCCACCGCCGCCGAGTAAACCGCCGCCGAGTAAACCGCCACCGTCGCCTCCGCCGCCGAATAAACTATTTAATAGCCCCATAATTCCGCCTTGTTTATTTCCTCCTGTGCCTCCTGAACCTAGGAAAAGATTACGTAACCAAGGTCCGATTCCACCGCCAAGAGGTCCCTTGCTTCGCGGACCTGTAGCTAAACTTGTGTCTATGTTACCAAATTCATCTCTAAGATCTGCCAACGCGTCAACCTCCGTTACTGGGAGGATTGATTGTAACCAATCCTCCATCGAACCGGTACTTGGATCATAGCCAAGTTCAGCAAGAAGACGATCATATTCAGAGGACATTCCTCCACCAACTTCTGAATAATCTTGATAAGCAGGATCTCCACTATCTATAAACCAACTAGAAGGATCTCCTTCAGTACCCCCACCCCAATTGGGGTCTAATAAATCATCTAAATAACTATCAACATCAAACTCTCCCCAATTAAAGTCTGGATCTTCAAAGTCTACTGTTGGACCTCCCCAATCTCCAAAATCGTATGTGTCAGCCCAATCATCATCAAATATATTAGGCGTCTCATTTATTAATGATCCTATACCGTACTCTTCATCAAAATCAAAATTGGACCAATCATCTATCCAATTAGACTCTTCTATTGGATTTATTGTAGTACCAACAGAATCCCACCATGAATCGTCGTCAGGACTTTTATCAACACCTAAAGTATCCCAAACATCATCACTAAAGGCCGAGTCGTCATCGTCGCCCCAGCCGAACCAATCTTTAAATCTATCGCCAAATGCCATAATTATTTCTCATTTTCCTTATTAGAGGCTCCAAAATAAAAACTGGCTATTCCTGATACCAGTCCACCTAAGTAGCCTAATACTAAAGAAACTATGGTATCAGAATTTGCGTCCGGTGGCTGTACCGTTACTAAAAATATGTAGCCCATGAAGCCGAATAGAGCAGCGAGTCCAAAAATTCTTGGCGTCCAATCCTTAGCGAAAGCTTTTCTGGCATCCTGTATATCAGCCGTTTCCATGGCAAATATATCAACTTCCAGTTCCTTCATCTTGATTTCAAAGTCTTTCTCCGCTTTTTTAAGCTCCATCAATTGTTCTGGTGTTGCATTCTGTATGGCTTGTTCTATTTTCTTGGGCTCTGGATCACAGCCAAGGACTTCCGCTACCAAGTTACCTGCCATACCGCCCATAGGACCGCCTAAAGCAGAACCGAGTGTCGGAGCTAGATTGCCTACAACATTTTTAAGTATTTTAAACTTCATTAAGGCCTCCGCAAACGCTTTTTATACTTCGATACTTTACCACTTTTACCTGCATTTTGTCTTATTTTAATGGCTCTCAGGCGTCTTTGCGCCGCTTTTCTACTCGGAGAAATTCCTTTGGTATTGGCTATTTTATAGCCCCCTTTTACCTTTCTAATTGGCATTTAACACCCTATCCCTTAAGCGTATTGCTCTTTCTCCTACTTGCGTCGCCCATTTCGAGTCCATCATCTCCTCCGCTGCTTTTTCCCATTGAGAAGTCTGCATGGCCGCGATAAACTTCTTGAATTTACTGAACCGGGGATGACCTAAGTTAAAGCACATATTGGCTACTACCCGTTGTCGGTTATTATCCAAGCTCCGCCACCACGGTTGGTTCAGGTCCAGTTCATCACACACGATTTTTATGTCTTGCTGTAGACATTTTTCAATGCGTTCTTTGGATACAGGCGTACCGACGTCTTTGCCGTGTTCCTCGTCGTTTTTAGTAATTAAATGGCCTACCCCAAAGGTCGGATAACCCAAATGATCCAAGTAGACTTCCTGTTTGTATCCTTCGTCTAGCATCAGTTCTTTCATCAATTCTGCTGTATTCATTTCAAATTGATGCTTGTGGCTCCGTTCGTGCTGACTGTTAAGTTGCCGACGGAACCAGTTGCCTCTAAGCCAACTGCCGTTCTGGTTGATATGTCTTGCCATTTACTTCCCGTATATACCTGTAAAACACTTTTGTTGGTGTTCCATATTACATCTCCTGCGCTAAATTTATTCTGTGCTATTTGCGTATCGTTGTATTCAGGCGTTGCCGTCGTATCAAAACGACCGAGGTTAATTTCCAGAATACGCACCATACGGTTGTATATCCCTGGATCAACTTCATTAAGGGCAATGGGCAAACGTGTTTCTAAAAGCTTTCCCATTACCTGCGTCCATCCGGTTTAACATCCATCCGCGTATCGCCCAAACGCCAACCCACTCCTAAACGTATGTCCGATGAATTATCGTCATCGGATTCAATCCTGAAAGCCAGTTGTCGCGCGCGTATGCGCGTATCCAATCTTTGCGTAGTAGAGGTAACGGTTTGCGTCGTATCCGTAGTCAAGCTGTCCCCTGGAAAGTTCCTTGATTTCAACACAAAGTTAATGGTTTGATCGGATCCGCCGTTCCCGGTGAATTTCACATCGGGAATTACCTTACGGATAAAGGTGTAGTAATCCCCATCGGGTTGCATGTCAAAGTCACTGGATTGAATATATACGTTATCCATAGGAGAGCCATCGGCATCATTTCCTGTTTCTTGGTCATACAAATAACCTACATTAGATGTAGTGTACGTTGCTATAGGACTCTCAAAAATACCTTCATCCATCCAAGCACTACGGCTTAACTGACCAATCGTCCAAGTGTTTTCAGCGTAGTTATAGACTACATAACGATCAATCGTTGTTTCTCCTGAAGAGCAATAAAACCATCCCACTTCGTTAAATTGTTTGTTTACAAACCCAAAAGTTTGAAAATATTGTCCTTGATTAAAATCACTGAATACATAGTAATGTACGCTGCAAGGCACCAATTGCACGCTACCGCTATACTTGTAAAATCCCTTTCTATCCATCCAATAAACGCCATCGGGGGTATTGACCGCAGCTTTAGGCCCAATAAGACCTACCCCTTGATTAATTAAATTAACCCCGAAAGTAAAAGGCGGACCGATGTAGGACATGGAATACATGGAAGTATCCGTCCAAATTAAGATTTCTTCCCTGGAAGATAAGCCTCCAATAATTTCAGAGCCGGAGGAAAGTCTTAAGGATCCCGCCGTATTCGTTGCTATTGGCTCCCAATCAGTTATGTTTTCTTGATCACTCCAACAAATAAACATAGGGTCTGATGAAGACGTTCTTTGGTTACTGCTATTAATTGGGTCGGCTCCAAGACACACCACGTGTCTATCGATGTCACTAACCAATACTTGTAGCGCAATCGTTGGAGCTAAAATAGCCCCCGATAAATCAGAAACAGCGACTGCTCTAGTGGTAGCTCCTCCACTTTGATCCCAATAATAAACCCCTCCCCCTCTAGGATTCAACACCAGATCTTCACCGAAATTACCGTGACTCCAATTCCGCAATTGGCTAGACGCACTAATTGCGCTCACACTACCAAAAGTGCCTGCGCCCCATGTGCCTGCGCCCCAACCAGAGCCTTCTACAAATACGTCTAATCCGACATTGATTTGATAAGCACCGACCACGGAGCCTCCTCCACTGCCGGTATCACTGCTGTTCGCCGTAACTTCATCTCCGTCAGTGTCTTTGGCTTCGATGGTGTAAACATTGGTATTCGTAACGGTAGCAATTTGATATTCTTGATTAAGCACAGCAGCGGTAATAAGACCGCCTAAAGTAGCTGCACCGCTAAAAGTTACAAAGTCATTAACCACTGCTCCGTGAGAAGCATCGGTAACGGTAATGGTGGCATCACCGTTCGTCGCAGAAAAAGTAACGTCGCCTGCGGATGTGGTAACACGCAAAGGGGTTATATCATTAAAAACATTACCCTGTAGAACGTAATATTTCCACGTGGTGCCTAGCCCTAAATACTTAGTTAATTCTAAATTAACCCAAGCATGTAACGCTCGACAAGTTGATAAAAAAGTATTGAGTGTGTTTTTAGCCCAACCGCCAATTTTTTCCGGACGCCCCTTACGGAAACGTACTAGATTCGCATCGTACCAACCACCTTCGTTGCTGTAGTCGGTTCCTTCACGATCTATTCCGGGTTTGAATATATATTTGGCGTAGGGCATCGCTCATTATTTCTTAAAATTCAAAGCCAAAAAGTTTATGCCTTTAGTTAATTTTCCAACAAAAGCATCGTCTTTTGTATTCTTCGTGTGAGGAGCAATCGCTGCGATTATTGAAGCCACTGCGATTATCCACACAATTACATTTAGTATTGTCCAAATCATTTTAAAACACCTGTCCTGATAAAATTGTTGTCATGCCTACAATTAAAGCACACAACGTAGTTAATATTAATACCTCCAATCTTTTAATGCGATATATGGTTTCACGCCATCTCTCTGCACAAACCGCTTCGTGTTTGTCTAAATCTGCCGCTACTTCCATTGTCGTTTTCCTAGCCATCGTCCTTGCCATTAGGTTTTGGTTCTTCCTCTTCAGGCTCCAACGTGCTTTGATACATAGTTAAGGCCGTTACCCGTATATCTATTTGATATTGCAAGGAGGCCATTTGTCCTTGTATTCCTTCAATTTCTTGCTGTAAGTTCTCTATGTAATTTAACTTAACACTAACTAAAGGATCTACATCCACTTTTTCTTTTTCATCTTTTTCCCAATACTGGTATTCTTCTTTTACTTCTTCTGTCATTGTTTTTCCTGTATGTCCCAGCAATTCAAATTTGCTGCGACGGTTCTTCTCTCACCCTCTCCGAAGAAAGGATATACCATGTGCTGTAACCCTGATGGGAACATATATTGCATACCTATTTCTGGCTTAACTACTGCACTTTGTGGTGGAAATAATCTATCCGTATCTGTTAGACTATTTTTTCCGTAACTAAATGCTAAACAGCCGTCACTGTGTCCTGAATCGTTGTATAAACTGTATTCAGGTGTACCTGATGTTGGCTGATCCAAAATCTGTTGGGGTACTTTAGTCCAAGTCGTAGTGGAAATACCCATAAGCGTCTTGGTACCGTGATCGTGTATGGGGTTGTAATCCCCCTCAAAACTATGCACGGACCAGAGTTCATCCAAAGCTATCTGTTTATTAGTCTTAAACTGAACCCCTGTTGATTCAGAAAAATAATTAATATAGGTTGCTCCTAAATCACACAAATACGCTACATAGGGCTGAATACGCTCATCGTCAGT
>VTLG01009930.1_pt1 | contig 15710 bp, 21 predicted proteins | sample 4694571 | NCBI WGS metagenome assembly VTLG01 (sample SAMN12604809, study PRJNA352737) | marine metagenome | biome: ENVO:00000447; feature: ENVO:00000209|ENVO:00000569|ENVO:01000036; material: ENVO:00002151; isolation source: viral sequences binned using virsorter ...
GATAAGAACACACACCATGGAACAACAAACAAGGACACACCAAATTGACACTGAAGTTAGAACCATCACAGTTGATCAACAAACTAGAACAGCAGATGTGGAGGGCATGTAATGGCACAATCAGATAGCAATCAATGGAGAATATACAACAAAGGTTTTTACTTGCCTGTGAAACTGGGTGCAGAAACTGATCTAGCAATTGATCTACAGAATCAATTGAGCAGTGGTGATCATTTGGTTACACCAACATTCACATCAACCAGCACAGACATAACCATTGGTAAACAAGCAGTGAGATTTGATGCCTTACAAGGATTCACAGCACCACATCAAGCACAATGCACTGTGCAAAGCAACACACTTGGCACATATCCAATCAAATTGATAGTAACAACCAATCAAGGTTTTAGCATAGTAAAACATTTTGATGTGAGAGTAGAGAGGTAAATACAATTATGACAGCAACAACAGGATTTGAAAGAGACAATGTAGGACTTTTTATTAGGAAAGATCCTCAATCAGTGATGGATTACATTGTTGATTACACTAATTTTTTAGGAACAGGTGATGCAATCAGCACACAAGCAGTCACAGTGGACACAGGCATAACCAAAGATTCATCAGCCATAGTGAGTGGTAATAAAAAAGTTACCATGACATTGAGCGGTGGAACAGCAGGCACTGCCTACACTATAAAAACCACAGTAACTACATCAGATGGGTTAACATTTGTCCATCGTTACAGAATCAAATGTGAAAACATTCATCTTTAAGATGAATAGGGGGTGATACTACACCCATAACACAAAAGGGAGGCACTTATGGACAAAGATAAGGCATCAGAAGAGCAAAACACACAATCAGAATACAAAAGAAAACATGAAAAATGGGGCACCATGGAAAAGCAAGGACTTGTGGTGGGTCGTGGTGACAACAAAAGGATTATTCCACCGGATGAAGTGTATAAACTAGCATGTTTACACTGTTCTTACCAAGAAATAGCTGATTGGTTTGCAATACCAAGAGAAACACTCAAATACAACTTTCGTGATTTGATACAAAAAGGATATAATTCAACAAAACAGCAGTTGAGAAAGGCACAGATAGATGTCGCACTCAAAGGCAATGTGTCAATGCTGATATGGTTGGGCAAAAACATGCTTGGACAGTCAGATCAACCAGTAGATGCTGGTGAACAACAACCTTTGCCATGGACAGATGATGCTGTTGACAAACAAGACGACAAATAGTATAATACAACAAACACATAACTGCTACGGAGAAACAAATGAGTTATACAATAATAAACGACAACAACATCACACACCTCAAAACACTCGAGGACAATTCAATAGATTCAATCATCACAGACCCACCGTACGGCATAGAATTTTTGGGCAAAGACTGGGACACCAACACAGGTGCCGTAGAAACTTGGCAACAATGCCTCAGAGTGTTAAAACCAGGTGGATACTTGCTGGCATTTTCAGCCGCAAGAACTTATCATCATTTGGCCACAAACATACAACAAGTAGGCTTTGAAATAAGAGACCAACTGATGTGGTTGTATGCTTCAGGCTTCCCCAAAGCACAGGACATTGGCAAAAGCATACAAAGGCGACAAGGTGTTGAAAAGTCTAAACCACAAGATGGTCTAAATGCTTTTGGTTTAGGTGGGGCAAATGTTAGAATGAATCCATCACTTGAAAAAGAATATACAGATAAGAAAGCAGAAGTTATCCCCACATCACCTGAAGCCAAACAATGGCACGGTTGGAAAACATCATTGAAACCCGCACACGAACCCATAGTGATGGCACGAAAGCCTTTCCGTGGTAGCACCATAGACAATGTTTTAACTCACGGTGTTGGGGCACTCAATATTGATGCTACAAGGATAGCATATACAGATAATATGGCCACAGCAAAATCTAAAATAGTTGAAAGCAAAATCAAAGGCTATGAAGATACACTTGGTTATAAAGAGACTCATTTTGTAGTAAATGAACAAGGTAGATATCCCTCTAATGTGTTGGGTGAAATACCAGACTATCAAAAGTATTTCTATTGTCCCAAAGTGTCAAGGCGAGAAAGACATGTAGGATTTGAACAGACCAACATTCCAACAAAAGATTTAACTAATAATGGAAAATATGTTGGCACAACTACACATCCAACTGATCCTAAACTACAAGACCCCCTCGCACACATTCCAACATCAGAAGGTGGCTTTTTAGGCACAGATGGCGAATGGGCAACAGAACACTGGCACGGTGAAAATGGACAGAAAAACAAAGACCCCCTCGCACCAGAAAGAGCAATGAATGTAGGCAACAATCACCCTACCGTGAAGCCTGTTGAACTCATGAAGTATTTGATTAAGTTAGTGACACCACCTAACTCAACAGTGTTGGATCCATTTTGCGGTAGTGGTAGCACAGGTATGGCGGCTGTAGAACTTGGACACACATTCACAGGAATAGAACTGGATGCTGATTATTGTAAAATAGCCAAGAGGAGAATAGAAGGTTGGAACCAGCCAAAAGAAACAGGCAACACATATGATGAACTGTTCGAGGAACACGATGCCTAGACCAAATCACTACACCAGATTACACAACACCATGCTGGCAGGAGATGTGTGTGAAACATTGGCATTGGGTTCTAACACCATGTACGGTGTTAAAAATGGTGAACAGTGGGTCACCATATGCAAAGAGGATATATTTAGATTGCAAAGAGGACAAGCATATCGCAAGTATCAAAGATTGTTCTTCGCCACCCGTAGATCAGCACAAACACAATGTGATAATTTAAACAGGATGTTTGACACTGATGAATATAAAGTTGCGAAAATATAAAGGAGATAGTATAATAAAATGATGCAAACACAAACGATCACAACCAAAAGTGGCAGAACATATTTAATAGAACAAGACGACACATTGTATGCTCAAAGATTGAGCAATGATAATCTACACTATCAAGTCACCAACATTAGATTTGGTGCAGAAATTTTAAGTGCAAATCCACAAGTTAACACCATAATTGATTGTGGTATGAATGTTGGTATGAACACAGTGGAATATGCAACATTTTGCAAAAGAGTTATTGGATTTGAACCCACACCAGAAATATTCAATTTGGCCATACAAAACATCACACACAACACATTATATTGGAATGATGAACTGCCCTACATATGGGATTGGAGTCGTAAAGTCACAGCACAAATTGAAACACACCAAATTGGACTCAGCAATCAAACAGCCAATGTAAAATTTATAGACCATCCCAAAAACAAAGGACACAATCACATGTGGAACGGCAGAAGACAAACTGAAAAAGACATGTATGATGTTCAACTTAAACTATTAGATGATTACAATTATGACAATGTTGATTACATCAAAATAGACACTGAGGGACATGAATTGCCCTTGTTAGAGGGTGCTGTTAAAACCATTGATGCCAACAGGCCAGTGGTGCAGTGTGAAATAGTTCCAGATCAATGTCGCCGTTATGATTACACAGCAGAGGACATTTGGCATTACTTTATACAACGAGATTATCGTGTGTTTACTCGTGATGGCATTGAACGAACTGATGGAATTGAAATGAAACACAAACTGGGCGGACGATACAGACTCTATCACCATGGTGAAGAAATAAAACGACAAATGGACTATTGGTTTGTGCCCAGTGAACATGCTTGGATCCAATCAAATCCACAATATCAATTGTTTGCATAAATTAATGGTTGACAAATACTAGATCTATGCTATTATATAGTATGAATAACAAAAAAGAGAACACGATGCAACAACTAGAACTATTTGAACCTTATGAATTAGATGAACACAAATCATATGAACAATTTTTATGGCAAAAAGGTGGCCAACAAACCATATATTGGCCAACACAACGAGAATGGGATGAAATGTGTGAACAACAATCACACATAACCCAACAAGATTGAAAAGGTTAAGTTTCCATTATCCTTTTTGATTGCGGCATTCATTGTCTACGATGGATGCTTATACCACAGGAGTCTTGCTAAACCATTCTGTGCAGATATGGTCTCCTTGCTAGGCTCCAAAGAAGCAGTGTAAGAATATAGTGTCAGACATAGCACTGTTCTCCCTTGCACTGCTTCATTTTTATGGGAATAAATACACACAATGCCGTTATCACCCGCACAAAAGACCATAACACAATCAAACAAAAGATTCAGAGTCCTTGTTTCTGGTAGAAGATTTGGTAAGACACATCTTGCCATCCGTGAACTGTGCAAGGCGGCAAGTCAGCCGGGTCGCAAGGTATTTTATGTGGCACCATCATACAGAATGGCCAAACAGATCGTGTGGGAACAACTCAAAACAAGATTGAGACAATTGAGATGGATCAAAAGGATCAATGAAAGTGATCTATCAATTCGTCTTGTGAATGATTCATTGATCAGTTTAAGAGGTGCAGACAATTACGACAGTATTAGAGGAGTCGGGCTTCACTGCTGTATTTTAGATGAGTTTGCTGACATTGATGCCAAAGCATGGTATGAAGTGCTTAGACCCACACTATCAGACACCGGTGGCACAGCACTATTCTGTGGCACACCCAAAGGCATAGGTAATTGGGCATATGACATATTTCAACAAGCCAAAGTAGATAACAAAAACTGGGAATCATTTCAATACACCACTATCGAAGGTGGACAAGTTCCGCCGGAAGAGATTGAACAAGCACGAAATGATTTGGATGAAAGAACATTTAGACAAGAATATGAAGCATCATTTGAAACATATTCAGGCACCATATACTACAACTACTCACAAGACTCTGTGTATAAAGAGGATAAAACACCATTAAAAGATGCCAAACACATTTATATTGGCATGGACTTTAACATCGATCCTATGAGTGCATGTGTGGCAGTGAGGACACAACAAGGATTAATTATCATAGATGAAATATCAATACATGGATCAAACACAGATGAGATGGTAGATGAAATACAAACAAGATACCCTCAAAAAGTTGTAACAGTGTTTCCAGATCCAGCATCAAGGCAAAGAAAAACATCAGCAGGTGGTAGGACTGACTTATCCATATTGGTAAATGCAGGATTCACAGTAAAAGCCAAATCACAACACCCTGCTATCAGAGATAGGATAAATGCTGTCAATTCTGCACTAAAGTCTGCAGATGGCAAACAAAAATTATGGATCGCACCTAATTGCAAACAAGTGATTAGATCATTAACAAGACAAATATACAAACCAGGTACATCACAGCCAGACAACAATGAAAACCTGTCGCACATGAATGATGCACTTGGATATATGGTAGAATACCTATATCCTGTGACGAGAAACCGTATAAATACAAATGCACCAACTACCTGGACAATGAAAGTAAAATAGAGGACACAGCATGGCAACAATATATGATGCTTTTGATGTTGAGTATAGATTAGAATATCTTGGATTACCTGTTCACCCTGAATGGAGAAAGAACATCAAAAGATGGACTTATTATTCTGATTCATTCAACGGAGGCAATGATTTTAGATCGGGACAATATTTGGTAAAATATATCCTTGAAAGTGCAGAAGAATACGAAAACAGAATCAAAGCAACACCATTGGACAATCATTGCAAGTCAGTGGTAGAAACATACAATTCATTTTTATTTAGGACACCACCCAAGAGAGATTACGGCACACAGGTAGGCAATGATCCAGCATTGGATCCATTTTTACAAGATGCTGACCTAGATGGCAGATCATTCAACTCATTCATGAGAGATTGTGCCACATTTTCAGCGGTGTATGGACATGTTTGGGTAATGGTGGACAAGCCGGCAACACAAGTGTCAACAAGGGCAGAAGAATTATCACAAGAGATTAGACCATATGTTTCAATCATCACACCAGAGAATGTGATCGATTGGCAATACATGAGAAAACCAAACGGTGTGTATGCATTGTCATCGATCACACTGCTGGATGGCATAGACAACAACACAGCATACTACAGAACAATCACAGCTACTGAGACAACGATATACACAAGAACCAATCAACAGCAAGAAGCATCCATAGTTGATGTGATACCAAACCCGATCGGGGCAGTTCCTTGCCTACCAGTTTATGCAGGTAGAACACAAACCAAAGGCATTGGTATATCAGACATCGCCGACATTGCTGACATGCAGAGAGCATTGTACAATGAATTAAGTGAACTTGAACAACTTATAAGGATTTCCAACCATCCAAGTCTATGTAAAACATCTTCCACACAAGCATCAGCAGGTGCAGGATCGGTTATAGACCTACCGGATGATTTGGACCCCAACCTGAAACCATTTTTGTTGGAGCCTAGTGGCAGTGGCATAGAACAGATCATTGCTTCAATCAATGAGAAAACTAACTCCATAAACAGGATGGCTAACATGGGTGGGGTGAGATCAACAGCAACTAGACAATTGAGTGGTATTGCGATGCAAACAGAAAGAGAATTACTCAATGCTAGACTATCACAAAAAGCAGACAACCTAGAACTTGCTGAAGAGCAAATTTGGAGGATGTGGGCACTGTGGCAAGGCAAAACATTTGATGGTGTTATTGATTATCCAGATTCATTCAACATACATGACAAAGAAAACACAGTGGCATTGCTTAAACTGGCCAAAGAGTCAAAACCAGAGAATGCAGAACTATTAAAACAGATTGACATCATGTTGGCTAAAGCACTCATCAAAGATGAAGATGTCCTTGAGAAAGTGATGGAAGAACAGCAAGAAGTTGGTGGAGTTCAAACACAAGCACCATTACAAACTGAAATGCAACACCCTACTATAGAGTCAGTGGAGAAATTGGTAACACATTTGAGAGAGATGGTGGAGCAGGGGTATACCAATGAACAAATTATTCAACTACATCCGGAACTATCTGGATTTTTCAATAATCAAAATGGAGGAAATGACAATGGCAATGCATAGCAAAACAAAATCTAAGTCTAAAAAGAAGAAAAAGTCAAAAAAGTCAGGTAAAAAATCAAGAGGCTAGTGATAGTCCAAGAAAGATACCGTGAAGTTGATTGGGAGCAATACTTCCAATCAATTTCTGATGTATGCCCATGGAGCCTCGAGGCATACCACAACAACCAAATTAAATTTGCAAGATATTCAGATACCAAAGTATTTTACCACGATGAAACATGGAACACAAGGTCACATATGGCCATAGTATACTATGATGTTTCTGCAGATGTGGATGACCTTATTTGGACAGTGGATCAATTTGATCAATTGCCCAATACCATTTGCTTTTGGATGCATCCAGAACACACCAAAGGCAAGAACAAACAATGCTCGATCCCTATCATAATACAACAAGGTAGAGCAACCTTGGAAGCAATTAGGAAACAGCATAAATACAACAAACAATCGCAAAGATTGGACAGTTAAACTCAAAACTCAAAAGGAGGATTTACATGAGTGATATGGAACAAAACACAGAGCAGACTCAGGCTCAAACAGCAGAAGTAGAAGCACCAGCGACTACAGAAGCATCAACTGAGGAAAAGACTTTTACACAGGCTGACTTGGATAAGATTGTGGCAGACCGTGTTTCGAGAGAAAGACGAAAGTTTGAAAAGAAGTATGAAGGCATTGACCCAGAATACTACACAGAATTATCTGCAAAGGCTGAAAAGGAGAAACAAGACAAACTCAAAGCCAAAGGCGAGTTTGAACAGATTTTGAAAGACACGGTGTCTAAGAAAGATGAACAAATTGGTGCTTTGCTTAATCAAGTGAAAACCATCAAGATAGATGGTGCTTTACTTGATGCGGCTAGTAAAATGAAGGCTGTAAATCCTGGACAGGTTGTAAAACTTATCAAGGACCAAGTTAAAATGAACGAAGCCGGTGATGTTGAGATTGTTGATCCTAAAACAGGTCAAACTAGGTATAATGATGATGGAAATCATTTTACAATCCAAAATTTGACAAATGAATTTTTAACGGCAAATCCTCATTTTATGAGTGCTACACCTTCGGGTACAGGAACCACAAGTAAGATTGGAGATGTCGGGAGCAGTGAAAAGTTGGATATTAATGCATTGGACATGAAAAATCCAGAGCATAGGAAACTATATGCTGAATACCGCAAGAAAGTGGGAATCGGCAGTTTTAAATAACCATTTGACAAGGAGAAATAGACAATGGCAAACTCAACAACTACATCACTTGCTAGTTTAATCTCACCGATCGTTCAAGAAGCATTATTCACTGCTAGTGAAAGATCAATCATGAGAGGATTAGTAAGAGAATATGCAGTAGGCAACAACACAGGTAAAATCGCACAGGTTCCTGTATATCCAGTTGTTTCTGCAGAAGATCTAACTGAAGGCACTGACATGGCAGGCACATCAGCAGATCAAACAATTACTACAACAACTAAAAACATCACTTTAAAAGAAGTTGGTATCATGACTAACTTAACTGATTTTATCAGAGACACAAGTGAGCAAAATGTTGTATCACACTTAGGTAGATTATTTGGTGAAGCAATCGCAAAGAAAATTGACACAGATTTAATTGCTTTATTTGCAGGCTTCTCATTTGATGCAGGTGCATCAAACACAGAAATGACACCACAAGATCTATTTGAGGCGGCAGCCAAATTAAGATCAAACAATGCACCAGGACCATACTACGGTGTGTTCCATCCAAATGCGATCTTCAATGTGAAGAAAGTATTAGCCACACAAGGTAATACAGCATTTGGTGGTAACGGTCAATCTGAATTGGCTAACGAAGCATTAAGAACAGGCTTTGTTGGTTCAATCGCAGGCATCCAAATCTTTGAATCATCTAACTTCACAGTAGATGGTGATGACGATTCAGTGGGTGGTGTGTTCTCACAAGAAGCACTTGGTCTAGCAATGCAAAACGACCTTTCTATGGAAATGCAAAGAAATGCATCTCTAAGATCAGAAGAGGTGGTTGCAACAGCAAGATACGGTGTTGCTGAATTAATCGATTCTTATGGTGTAAGAATCCAAGCAGATACACTTGCTAACTAATCAATACACAATAGTGGGGAGCAATCCCCACTATAACACAAGGAGAAACAGATGAGCAATTATTCAACGGATGCAGATGTATTAGAGTACGAACCACAGATCAAAGAATTTGGTATCATTGATTTTTCAGCATACCATGCCAAGACTACAGCAGATATACAGAGACTGCTTCGCATAGAATTTTGGCCTCGTGTTTCTAGAACTTATTCATCCGGTAAATATTTCAATTCAACGGAACTAGAAATGGACAACACCAAACTACAGGCCACACAATTCACCCGTGCGGCAGTGTTCCATGTCCTAGCATACTACATACTACCACAACTCACACAGCATGGACCAGACAGAGATAGATTCAGAGAAATGATCGATTTTTACAAGTCCAAATTTAGAGAAGAATTTGATCTCATACTGCAAGATGGTGTTGAATATGATTTTGATGGTGATGGTGTCATTGAAAACACTGAAAAACAAACAGAACATTTCAACAGATTGGTTAGATAATGGCAAATGTACGAGAACAAATTGCTGAAGACATAGTAACTGATCTACAGGGTATCACAACACCTGGTGTTGTTATAGTATCAAGGAACCCAATCAACACCACAGACTTGTCTATAGCACAGTATCCAGCCATAATGGTAAGGACCACAACAGAGTCAAGAGAAGATGTCACAACCAATGCACTAAGGTTTGGCACTATTGATTATACCATCACAGGGTTTGTGAGAGCTGAATCATCGGCAACCACTGTGAACAATTCAATTGATACACAAAGAAACACATTGATTGAAGCAATATCAGAAAAATTAGAAGAAGATAGAACAAGAAATTCAAAAGCATTAAATTCATTTGTAACAGAAGTTACTGTGGATGATGGCACTGTATTTCCAATTGGTAGAATAGATATTACATTCCGTGTTCTATATAAATACACACGAGGAACTTTATAATGGGACTTAGAATTATATACAAAGGTGGTGAACAAAAAGCATGTTCATACACACAAGCACAGAATTTAGTAGCCAATGAAGGTTGGAGTTGGACTGACTCTGCACCTGCACCAAAGGCTGTTAAGAAAACTGCCAAGCCTAAAAAAGCCAAGATCGAGGCTGAAGCAGAAGTAAAAGTGGATTCATTTGATGATCCTGACAATCACGATTACAGTGAAACCATTAACATAGATTTTGGCAACATTGACGAGGAGAAATAATCATGGCAACATTTACAGGACATGACGGAGTTATTAAACTTGCTGACACAGATGATTCATTAACATCAACTGCTATTGGTAATTTAAGAAACTTCACAATTGAACAGACACAAGACACAATTGAAGATACTGCTATGGGTACAACAGGTATGAGAACATACAAACCTGGTCTATCTACTTTCACTATCTCAGGTGATGTGTTTTTTGACGGCGGTGATACAGTTCAAGCAAAAATTGATGAATTAGTATCAAAAACAGGTGGTGAGTCAAATGCAACTTTTGAAGTATTCCCTTCAGGAACAGCAGGCGGCAACACTAAACTGTCAGGATCTTGTATCGTTACAAGTTTTTCAGTCACATCATCAGTTGATGGTATGGTTGAGGCTTCATTTGCGGCTCAAGGCACTGGTGCATTAACATTAGCACAATTATAATAGGGGTCTTATTGTGTTGAGGACAAAACTTACAGGTGATCTTGATTTATCAGATCTAAAAAAAGAAATTAATTCTTTTATTAGAGATTTATCAAATCAAACCATAAGGGTTGCAAGACAGAATACCCCTATTGACACAGGTCGTGCTCGTAAAGGATGGAGCAAATCCAATACCAGATCTGGTTTTGAGGTTGAAAACTCAGTGCCTTATATTGGTTTTTTGGAAAAAGGTCATTCTAAACAAGCACCCAAAGGAATATTAAAACCAACAGTCCGTAAGGTGACTGGCAACATACAGAGGAGAATTACACGATGACTCAATCGGTTAAAGATAAAGCCATATCTCATTACAAACAGAGATTGGCAAGTAAACTATACAAATACCATGTAGAAGAATGGGATTGTGACATTTACTATAGATCTACAAGTTCAATGAGAACTGAATCAAAAATCATGGCACTTACCCAAAATGGTAAAAGTGCAGAGGCTTTGGTAGAATCAATTATTCTTAAAGCACTCGACCAAGATGGCAACAGAGTTTTTAGTGAAGGCGACAGACCATCATTGTTAAATGAAGTGGATCCACAAGTTATTATCAAAGTGGCTTCACAACTTAATAATGTGCCTGCAGATGAAACTATAGAGGCTATCGAAAAAAACTAAGAAGGGACGGCGACTTATATAGTATGTTCGCCCTGGCAGATCATCTTAAGCAACCTTTAGATGCTGTCATGAACATGTCCCACTTGGAGTTTAAGGGTTGGATTGCTTATCTTAGTGTTAAGCATGAAAGACAAGAGAGAGATTTAAAGAAACATGGCAACACAAAGAATCACCATAGAAGCCGTTAATAAAACTGGGGCGGCATTAGGAAAAATCCAAAACGACCTCAAAGGTATTAACACTGCTACTAATTCCGTGTCCAGTGGATTTAGTAGATTGCAAACATTAATTGTTGGTGCGGCGGCGGCCTTTGGTGGTTTTAAACTTGTCGGTGGTTTCTTAGATACTGCTCGTCAATTAGAAAACTTAGGGTTACAACTTAAAGCGATTACAGGGTCAGCACAAGAAGGTGCAAAGGCCTTAGACATTGTAAAAGATGCGGCTGGAAGATCAGCATTTCAATTAGAAGAAATGGCGGCGGCCGCACCCTTGCTTCTTAATGTAGCAGATTCAACCGAACAACTCAATGAATTATTAGCGATCACAGGTGACATAGCAGTTGCTGGTGGTTTAGACTTTGTAACCGCGGCAGAACAATTACAAAGAACATTTGCCGCTGGTATTTCCTCAGCTGATTTATTTAGAGAACGAGGTATCAAAGCAATGCTTGGATTCCAAGAAGGAGTCCAATATTCGGCCGAACAATCCAAAAACTTTATTATTGAAGGATTCCGTGATGGATCTATCAGTATACAAGGCATTGCCGCAGAAATGGCATTGGCATTTGATGGTAGTTTCTCAATGATAAAAGATGCTGTGTTTAGATTCCAAGCCGCGGTGATGGATGCAGGTCCATTTGACATGCTTAAAAGCATGATGGCTTTGGCAGTTGAAGCATTAACTGATAACTTTGGATCAATTGAAGAAGGAGCAACATCATTTGGTAATAAAATAGTTACTGTTGCCAATAATACCATAATTGGATTTGGAAAACTATTGGATGCACTAAATCCAGTGTTCCAATTCGTACAATCATCATTAAATGGACTTATTGAATTTACCAATGCACTACCAACAGAAATAAAACTGTTAGGTATAGTTGGATTCTTGGCATTGGGTATTCAAGGTAAACTTGTGGTGTTAGCAATTGGATTTGTAATTGATAATATCCAAAAATTATTTGAAGGCCTAATGAGTGTGGTTGGTAAAGTATCAAGGAAAATTGCAGATGCATTAGACTTTGTGGGATTTGATGAAACAGCCAATAAAGTAAGAAACTTTGCTGATGATGTAACAGAATCGTCATCACGAATTGGTGCTGAAATTGAAGACATGCTTAAAGGTTTGGATGATAAAGTTGCTATGAACATAGACAAAATACCAGGCTTGCCAGGCATAGAAGTAACCAACAAATACGAAAACATGTTTAGAAGTTTCGTTGGTAAACTCCAAATGATCACTGATGACAGATACAAAAAAGCAGATCAAGCCGCAGAAGAATCATCTGAAACACAAACCAAAACTGTGCAGAAACAAATAGACAAAGAAGCAGAACTGCTTGAGAAAAAATTAACCACTCTACAAGAAGCATTGATGAATGAAGGACAGGCCATTGAAAATCAAAGACAAAAGAATTTAAAAATAATTGAAGACAATTTGGCCAAACAAAACATATCAGAAGAAAAAGCGGCTGAACTTAGAATCAAAGTCAATGAACAAGCACAAGCCAAACTTGATAAGATATCCGAAGAGGCGGCAGAAAAAGCAGAACAATTGGCAAAAGAAGCCGCGGATGCACTTGCAAAAATAGAAGAAGATCTTGTTGCTGTTAGAAAAGGATTATACAACACAGATGAAGATAATATCCGTGAAGCATATGCTAACAGATTAGAGATAGTTGAAAATGCACTCAACAATGAAATAATAGCAGAAACAGAAGCGGCCAAAATCAAAGCAGATTTGATTGAGAAAATGGAAAAAGAAATTACTGCTATCCATAAAAAAGAAGCAGAGAAAAGAAGATTAGAAGAATTTAAAGCAAAAGGTTTGTCAGAAAAACAAGCCAAAGAATTAAATGAACAGATCAAATTGTTTGAAAAAGACAGAGGTGAATTTGTTATCCAAAACACTGGTGACATATTAAAAAGCCTAGGCACAATGAATAGACAAGCATTCCAGGCATACAAAGCATTTGCCATAGCAGAAGCAACGATCAATACATTCAAAGGTGCCGCGGCGGCCATAGGTTCAGGATTACCACCACCGTTCAACTTTATTGCGGCGGCGGCAGTTGTTGCACAAGGTCTTGCACAAGTGGCGGCGATTAGAAACACAAATTATTCAGGTAGAGCAATGGGTGGTCCTGTTGGTGCTGGTCAGACATACATGGTTGGTGAAAGAGGACCAGAAACATTTAGAGCACCAGCTGGAGGAGGCACAATTATACCAAACGGACAAGGCGGAGGTGTGAATGTAAACTTCACAGTGAATGCCATTGATGCACAATCATTCAACAGTGCTATATCAAAACAAAAACAAACCATTGTAAATATAGTAAATGAAGCAGTAAACAACACAGGTAGGAGAGCCATTACGGCATATTAGACATGGCAGATTTTGAAACAACATTAGGTGGCACAATTGGTACTATACAAGCAATTGAACTAAGATCAGTGCAACCAACTGTGAGAACACAGTCAATATCAGGTAGACAACAGGTTAGATCATTTGCTTCACAGTATTACACAGCAAGGATTGTGTTGCCAAACCTCACACAAGCAGACACAAGAAGAGTCATGGCATATTTGATCAGCAAACAAGGTGGTTTGACTGCATTTACCATTGCACCACACAATCTTACACAAAAGTCTGGCACACAAGGCACAGACATTGGTGTTAATTCAGCATCAGCAGGTGCAACATCAATTGCATTGGATTCAGGCACCAATTTGTTTAAGATGGGTGACATGATCAAGTTCTCAGGACATTCAAAAGCATACATGATCACACAAGACCAAGGTGGATCTACCACAATAAACTTTGAACCAGCATTGGTATCAGCAGTTGGTGGCAGTGAAACAGTAAAGAGTGGATCAGACTTTGAAATGACAGTGAGATTGGCAGGTGATGTAAACACATACACCATGGGCAATGATGGATTTGGCCAAATAGAATTTGATGTAGTGGAGTCCATATAATGGCTTATTCAGGAACTAGATTCCAATCACCCTTGTATGTGGGTGATGGCACAGGTGAAGTAGAAAAAAATCAAATCAAAACATTTCATTTGATGGAACTGCATTTCAATGACTCATCACAGTCATTGTTGAATGCTAACTTGTATTTCACAGATGGTTTTTATCCAATTTCATATGATTCAGCCACAGCACCAGACTCAGGATCAAACACATATCAAGCATTGGGCAAATTTTTAACATTTGGATCTGTTGTGGAATCCACAGCGATCAAAGTAAACACAATCACAGTTGGTATCAGTGGTGTTGATGTAGCAGACATTTCAGATATTGTACATTCAAATGTTGTAAACAAAAGAGTGGTGATATACAGAACATTTTTAGATTCAAACAATGCTTTCCAAACGAATAGAACATTTTTGTTGTTTGATGGTAATATCAAAAACTTTACTTGCACAGAAGCACCAGAAAACAGTGTGATAAACTTTTCAGTTGCCACACACTGGGCAAACTTTGAAGCAAAGCAAGGTCGTGTTACCAATTCAAACACACAATTTTTTACCAAAAGGTATAATTCAGATGAAACATTTCAAGAAGACAAAGGTTTTGAATATTCATCTATCTTTGTAAAGGATGTGCGATGGGGCCCAACAAATTAACCATAATTAGGCCAGCACAATTTGAGGATATGCCTCATTTGTTAGAGCTAGGCAGATTTGAACACCGTGAGAGTGGTTCAGAATATGCATATTCCATGGCCACATGTGAAAGGATGTTGCAGATGGTGTTGTTGGACACACAAGCAATATGCATCGTAATCACATACGACAACAAACCCCATGGTTACATCATTGGTGGGTTGGATCACATAGACATGAACATCAAACCCATGGCCATTGCACACAAATGGTATGTTCATAATCCAGAAAGCATACCACAACTAGAAAATGGTGGTGCAAAACTGTTGAAAGCATTTGAACATTGGGCCATTAATTTGGGTGCAACAGACACAATGATTACACTACACACTGGAGGTAATTCAGTTAAATACTATGAGTATGCTTTTAATCAAATGGGCTACGATCAAAATAGAGTTTATTACAAAAAGAGGTTA
>VTLG01014203.1_pt1 | contig 15707 bp, 20 predicted proteins | sample 4694571 | NCBI WGS metagenome assembly VTLG01 (sample SAMN12604809, study PRJNA352737) | marine metagenome | biome: ENVO:00000447; feature: ENVO:00000209|ENVO:00000569|ENVO:01000036; material: ENVO:00002151; isolation source: viral sequences binned using virsorter ...
AAAGATTTTATATTGATGGTCGTATTTACTTTCACAAAGTTATAGACCCAACTAGTCCAAGAAAAGGACTTACAGAAATTAGATATATTGATCCACGAAAAATTAAAAAGGTTCGTGAGGTCACTAAAAAAAGAGATACTAAAGGCAAAGGTATTGAGATTATAGAAAAAACAGCAGAGTGGTTTGTCTATAATGAGAAAGGAATGTCATCAGCTAATTCAAACGCTGGTCTCAAAATTTCTACTGATTCAATAACTTATGTTACTTCTGGTATTGTTGACCAAACTAAGAATATGGTTATGGGTCATTTACATAAGGCAATTAAACCTGTCAATCAATTAAGAATGATTGAGGATGCTGTTGTTATTTACAGAATAGTAAGAGCACCTGAAAGAAGAATATTCTATGTTGATGTAGGTAATTTACCAAAAGTAAAAGCAGAACAATATCTTAGAGATGTTATGGCAAGATATAGAAACAAACTTGTCTATGACGCTTCTACTGGTGAGATTAGAGATGATCGAAAACATATGTCTATGCTTGAAGATTTTTGGTTACCTCGTAGAGAAGGTGCAAAAGGCACAGAAGTTTCTACACTTGCAGGTGGTCAAAATCTTGGTGAGATTGCTGATGTGCAATACTTTCAAAAGAAATTATATAAGTCTCTAAATGTACCGATATCTAGAATGGAATCAGAAAATGGTTTCAATTTAGGTAGAGCTGCAGAGATTACTAGAGATGAATTAAAGTTTACTAAATTTGTTCAAAGACTAAGAAAACGATTTACACAACTATTTCATGATATCTTAAAAACACAATTAGTTTTAAAAGGTATTATGACAATTGAAGATTGGTCTAAAATAAAAGAACATATACAGTATGATTATTTAAGAGATGGATATTTCTCTGAATTAAAAAATGCAGAAATTTTAAGAGAGAGATTAAATCTTGCAAATGAAGTTAGTCCGTATGTCGGTAAATACTTTTCTGTTGAATATATCAGAAAAAATGTATTGAGACAAAGCGATGAAGATATTATCGAAATAGATAATCAGATTCGTAACGAGATCAAACAAGGTATTATCGCTGCTCCTGAAGGTCAAGATATGCAGGATGAAGATGAGAATACTGATATAAATATAGGAGATAATTAATTATGTCAAATGATAATGTAAAAACAATGGTTGATTCACTTGCAGACGGCGACAATGTTGCGGCTCAAGACGCATTTAAAAATGCTTTGACTGATAAAATTGGTCAAGCATTAGACGATAAAAGAATGACTGTTGCAAATGATTGGTTGAACGCAGCTCATGAAACAGAGGATTTAGAAAAAAATGCTCAATACATGAAAGCACCTCAAGAAGAGGAACCTGTTGAACAGGAAGAGCCTGTTGAAATAGACAATGACGAGGAACCAAATGACGAACCTGTCGTTTCAGAAGTTTAAAAACCAAATTAATGAACGCAGGTATATCGGACCTGAAGGCACAAAGGAGTTTAATAAATTATCTCCAAAGATGAAGTCAGCAGTTCGTGATGTTTATACTATGATTGATAAAGCTTCTGATCCTATTCTAGGAAAAATTGAGGGTATTATTAATCAAGTGGCAAAAAGACAAGGAGTTAAAGTATCTGATATAGAAGATTACTTTGATAACGAAACAATAAAGTAAGGAAAACAAAATGGGAATTAGTACAAGAACACTTAAAGACACAGCTTTAGAAACTGGTAGTGGTGCTCAAGGTGGTAAAGTAGTCATATTAGTAAACATGGACGATAATACTACTGAGAACTCAAACATACTTGACGCAAGTGGTTTAGCAGGACACGCTAACGGTGCTAAATTAGATATCACTAGAATATGGTGGCAGTTGGTGCAAGGTACTGCTGATGATGACACTGGTCATGTAGAGATACAATTTAAAGGTGCGTCATCTGACACTACAGCAATTCGACTTGCAGGCACAGGTCATTATGATGGTACTGCTGGTAAGATTACTAATAATGCAACGAATACAACAGCGACTTCAGGAGACCTAGAGTTAAGTGCTTTTGGAACTTCTGGTAGTGTTATTATAGAACTAAGAAAAGACGAAGCATTTACTGCATAGGATTTTCTATGACAATTACGAACACTAAGGTTGTTGATACCACTTCGAAATATATAGTGCAGTCGAAGGGTATCGGGAACGAAGAAGATCAAATCGTAGTTGACGCTGAAAAATTGACAAGTGGTAATAACGAATCAAAAGTAAACTTGATTGAATGTTATTATCAAATTAAAGGCACAGGAACTTTGAAGTTTAGTGCTGAGAGTGAAACAAATGATTTGAGTTTAACTGGTAATGGTAAATATGGTTTACGACCAGATCAGTTAAAATTTGGAAATGATAGACAAATAAAACTAACAACTGATTCAAATGTTGAAAGTTATTTGTTGATTACAGAATTTAGGAGAAACTAAAATGGCAGATGTAGTTACATCACAAACTATTGTAGATACAGTTGGTGTTAAAACAGTTATGAAGTTCACTAATATTAGTGATGGCTCTGGTGAGACACTTGTAACAAAAATGGATGCAAGTGCTTTAAATTTTATGTCAGAGGATGCAAACAGAGTGTTATCAAAAATATATTGGTCTGTAAATACTACAAATGGTAAATCTGGTGTAGAATTATTATGGGCAGGTAGTGGTGCGAGTGCTGCCAATGCAACAATAGGATTTTTTTCGGGTCGTGGTTTTCACGATTATTTTACCGCTGGTAATAGTATACCGAATAATGCAACACTAGTGGCAAATACAAGTCCTGCAGGAGATATATTACTATCAACAAAAGGATTTGTATCAGGAGACAACTATACATTAATCTTAGAGATAAGATAATTAAAAAAGAGAAGGTGGAGAAATGAAACTAATTACAGAAACAATTGAAGATGTCCAGGTCTTAACCGAAGAAAAGAACGGTAGAAAAGATTACAAAATAAAAGGCGTCTTTATGCAGGCGGATATTAAGAACCGTAATGGTCGAATTTATCCAGTCGAAACTTTAGCAAGAGAAGTAAAAAGATATACAAAAGAGTTTATAGATAAAAGAAGAGCTTTTGGTGAGTTAGGACATCCTGACGGACCAACTGTGAATCTCGAAAGAGTTTCACACATGATTACTAGTTTAGAACCTGAAGGTAAAAACTTTATTGGTGAGGCGAAAGTCATGGATACACCATATGGTAAAATTGTCAAGAATCTTATTGACGAGGGTGCTGTATTAGGTGTATCATCAAGAGGTATGGGATCTATCAATCAACAAGGTGGAAGAAACTTTGTTGGTAAAGATTTCTATCTTGCGACTGCAGCTGACATAGTTGCAGACCCATCAGCGCCTGACGCTTTCGTAGAGGGTATAATGGAAGGCAAAGAATGGGTATGGGACAACGGCGTACTGAAAAGTATGGAAGTTGAACAATACAAAGAAGAAATCGAAAGAACTAAACGAGAAGAATTAGCGGAAGTTAAAGCAGATATCTTCAAAGACTTCATCAAGAAATTATAAACCTGCGGGACTTTGTTGAAAAGCGTAGTGTTTGAGATGGTAGTTTGTATAAATAATAGTAAAGAAAAAATTAATTAATTTTTAATAAGGAGAGACCGAATGTCTGAAACCGAAGTAAAAAAAGAAGTAGAGGCAGTTGATGAGCAAATTAAGTCTGCGGTAAACAAAGACGCTGTTGCAGCTGAACCTACTCCCTTAAAAAATGACGCAGAGGATTTGGGCAAGGCAGTAGTTAAACCTACTGACCCTGATGGCCAAACAGCTGTGGACAAGGTAAAAAAAGTATCAGACCAGGTTAATAAAGACGCAAAGGACGGATCTTTACCAAAAGATCAGAAACCTGCTGGCATGAAGGAAGAAGAAACTGAGGTTGAAGGCGAAGAAATTGCTGAGACTAAAGAGGAATCTACTGAAATGAATATTGACCTATCTGATGATGTTAAGGCATTAGTTTCAACAGACGCAGACCTATCTGAAGAATTTAAAGAAAAGGCTGCAACAATCTTTGAGACTGCTGTTAAAACAAGAATACAAGAACAGGTTAAAGTACTTGAGGCTCAGTATGAAGATAAACTTTCAAAAGAATCTGAAACAATAAAAGAAGCGATGACTGAAAAAGTTGATTCGTATCTAAACTATGTTGTTGAAGAATGGATGAAAGAAAATGAACTCGCAGTAGAAAGAGGTATCAGAACCGAAATCGCTGAGGACTTCATTACTGGTCTTAAATCTTTATTCAAAGAACATTATATTGATGTTCCAGAAGAAAAGTACAATGTGCTTGACGACTTAACAAATCAAACAAAAGATTTAGAATCTAAACTTAACGAACAGATTGAAAAGAATGTAAATCTTTCTAAAGAAGTTTCTGATCTACATAAGAGAGAAGCAATTGCTGAAGTATCTGAAGATTTAACAGATACAGAAACAGAGAAGTTTATCTCTATGGCTGAGAATGTTGAGTTCGAAAGTGCTGAAAAGTTTAAGGAAAAATTAGAGACTATTAAAGAATCTTATTTCCCTAAAACAAAATCAGAAGTAGCAGAAGAAAATTCTGTTGATTCTGTGGCGGCGAATGAACCTGCTGTAGAAGCAAGTTCGGATGCTATGGCTGCATATACAGCCGCAATATCTAAAAACCTTAAGGCGTTAAACTCTTAATGTTTTTTAACAAAGTAAATCAAAAGGAGAGATAAAATGTATCTTACTGAAAACTTACAGGAAAAGTGGCAGCCAGTCCTAGAACATCCAGATTTGCCAAAAATCGAAGATGCTTATAAAAGAGCTGTAACTACTGTGATTTTAGAAAACCAAGAAAAATCAGTTAGGGAAGACCGAAGCTTTATGGCTGAGGCTGCACCTGCAAACGCAACTGGTTCTTCTGTGGATAACTTTGATCCAGTATTAATATCATTAGTCAGAAGAGCTATGCCAAATCTTATCGCTTACGATATTTGTGGCGTACAACCAATGACTGGTCCAACAGGCTTAATCTTCGCTATGAAGTCAAGATTTGGTTCACAGGCTGGTGCAGAAGCACTATTCAATGAAGCAGACACAGACTTCTCTGCTAGAGACGCTGCTGGCGACACAGGATCACCTGACGCACAATCAGGTACTAACCCTGCAACACTAAACGATTCACCATCTGCTGGAACTTACACAACTGGTTCTGGTATGACTACTGCTCAGGCAGAAACACTTGGTGATGGTTCTGATGAGTTTGCTGAAATGGCATTCTCAATCGACAAGATTACTGTTACTGCAAAATCTAGAGCTCTAAAAGCAGAGTACACTATGGAACTTGCTCAAGACTTAAAAGCAATCCACGGTCTAGACGCTGAAACAGAACTTGCAAACATCCTTTCAAGTGAGATTCTTGCTGAGATCAACAGAGAAGTAGTTAGAACTATTTACGGTCACGCAAAAGCTGGTGCTCAAGTAAATACAACAACTGCTGGTATCTTTGACTTAGACACAGATTCAAATGGTCGTTGGTCAGTTGAGAAATTCAAAGGGTTAATGTATCAATTAGAGAGAGACGCTAACGCTATCGGTCAACAAACTCGTAGAGGTAAAGGTAATTTAATTATCTGCTCTGCTGATGTTGCTTCCGCACTTCAAATGGCTGGTGTTTTAGATTACGCTCCTGCGTTAAACTCAAACTTAAATGTAGATGACACAGGTAACACCTTCGCAGGTGTACTTAATGGTAAATTTAGAGTATATGTAGACCCATATGCTGCTAATGTATCAGCAAGTCAATACTATGTAATCGGTTACAAAGGAACTTCACCTTACGATTCTGGTTTATTCTACTGCCCATATGTTCCACTACAAATGGTGAGAGCAGTTGGTCAGAACAGTTTCCAACCAAAGATTGGATTCAAAACTAGATATGGTATGGTTGCAAATCCTTTCGCAACTAGTGACGGAGATGGCGCATTAGACAACTCTGGTGCAGTTGCTGCTGGTAAACAAAACTTATACTACAGACGAGTTAAAGTTACAAACATTATGTAATTTCGATTCCTCTCGGAAAATTAAAAAGGGGCTTCGGCCCCTTTTTTTTAGCCTCTTTTTTCTCTTATAAATAGTAGTATGACAACAACAAATATAATCAATAGAGAACCATCTAAAAGAGATTATGCAAGTCCTGTACAGTTTAGATTCAAAATGACTAAACTACCATTAGTTGAATTTTTTATACAGAGTGCTAATCTACCAGGCATATCTTTAGGTTCAGCACAACAAAATACACCTTTATATGATATACCAATACCAGGTGATAAAATTTCATATTCTTCTCTAGATTTATCATTTATTGTTGATGAAAATTTAAATAACTATAAAGAAATACATGACTGGTTATTAGGTTTAGGTTTTCCTAATAATCATACACAGTTTGCTGATTTACAAACAACTGGATCAGATAGATTTCCTGGTTCTACAAAAGATACAGCGACTGTTGGTAGACAACCTAGAGCCCCTCTTGCTGAAGGCGGCACATATTCAGACGCTACGCTAACAGTTTTGAATAGTAAAAATATAGCAAAGACAGAAATAAGATTTCAAAATGTTTACCCTACATCTCTATCTAGTTTAAGTTATGATGTAAGACAAACAGATATTGATTACATACAAGCTAATGTAAGTTTTCAATATATGAATTATGATATAGTACAAATATCTACTACATAGTAGTAAAAATATAGGATGATATATAATGACAAAAGCATTTTGCTTTGGTAACGGCAACTCTCGTAAAGGTCTAAATCTAGACTATTTTAAAAAATATGGCACAGTAATAGGTTGTAATGCAGTCTATCGTGATTTTACACCAGACATTGTTGTAGGATTAGATTCAAGAATAGGACATGAAATATATCGTTCAGGTTATGCACATAAACACACTTGTTATTTAGGATACTGGACACCTGTGCCAACATTTGTTGCAAAAGAAATGTTAAAAACTATGGCAGACAAAACTGACATAGTATGGAATGATAGTGAACAAGTGGTCTATCACGGCGCTGATGGAGTATTCACACTTACGAAAGGTCATAATTTAGGCATAACCTATATCACCGGAGTAACCGACAATGATAAGGTAAAGGACATAGAGCCAGATGTAGATGGCTTTGCATATGCTACAGGATCAAGAAGTATTCATCTTGCGTGTGAGTTAGGTGCCAAAGAAGTTTACATTATTGGTCATGACTTATATAGTTTAAACGATAAAATAAATAATGTATATGCTGGCACAAATTGTTACGCTGATAAAGACGCTGATTATGCAAGACCTAATAATCCTGATGAAACATTTAACTGGATACTTCAACATAAAAATACATTTAATAAATTTAAAGATATTCAATTCTATAAAGTTAATCTTAATAAAATTGGTACATCATCAATAGATTGTGAAGTAGATGAGTGGAAAGACTGTGATAATTTGTCCTATATAACACATAAAGAAATGGCGAAAAGCCTTGACAAAATAACCAAAAGGTGATATAATATCCGTATGACATTAGAGGAATTACAACAACAAGTAGATAAAGATTTTAAACTTGATGATACAGAGTTAGATACTGAATCAACTAAAATACCTTTACTACATAACAAATATTTACAACATTATAATAAGTTTTCTTTATTGCTAAAAAAGGCAGAATACGAACACAAAACAATGCAAAGACAAAAATGGGAATACTACACTGGTAAAGCAGATCCTAGTGTTTACAAAGAAAAACCATTTGATCTAAAAGTATTAAAAGCAGATGTTCATATTTACATGGATTCAGATGATGAGTTACAAAAGGCAGATCAAAAGGCTGCATATTTAAAACAAGTGGTTACTTATTTAGAACAAGTTTTAAGAAGTATAAACAATAGAACATTCTTAATTAAAAACGCAATAGAATGGAAGAAGTTTACAAGTGGAGCAATCTAGTTATCCTGCTTGTATAGGCCTATCAAAGATAGGCAAGTTTGGAAGAGTTTATGAGTTGTGGAATAACATGACAAGTTGTCCTACACCATGGTACATGAGACTAATCCCTATGAAGTTTATTAAATGGGATAGAAAAGGGAGTTATATCTTTTATGGAACATCAACAAATATTCGCAACTAATATATTTTTATTAGATCATTTTATACCAATGTCAACTGAGCAAGAAAGGTCAATCATGCTCAATATGAAAAACTATATTAGTGATCTATGGAAAGAAAGAGATTATGATAATAACTGGCAAACAAAGTCAGCAGATTTACATAAGAAAAAAGAGTTTGAACACTTTTCAAAATTAATCGTAAAGACAGGTAAAGATATCTGCGATACTTTAGGATATGATGTTGAAGATTTAATTATTACAGATATGTGGGCAAATGTTCTTAAACATAATGAACATCATCCTGTTCACACACATTCAAATAATTTTTTAAGTGGCACTTATTATTTACAATCAGATCAAGGTGCAAGTATAGTATTTCACGATCCTAGACCTGCAGCTGATGTAATAGTGCCAAGAAAGAAAGAAAAAAATACTTACAATTCTAGTCTATTAAGTTATGCGTCTAGAACAAATAGAGCAATATTTTTCCCTGCGTGGTTGCCACATTGGGTACAACAAAATAAGTCTAATAATAAACGCATAAGTATAGCATGGAATATGCAAGTCAAAGGACAAGTAGGAGAACATCATGAGTTCCAATCAGCAAATTTCTGATTACATATATTATTATCCGCAAGTATTAGGCCCTGCCGCTTGTGATAATCTAATCGCACACTATAATAAAGATACTTTTATGAGGTGGAAAACTTCTACCTTTTCAACTAATACTAAAAATCTAGGAACATCTAAAGTTGAGATGAAAGAGTTTTGGATAGGTCCAAGTATGTTTGGTTATCCAACAATAAAACAAGGATTTGAAACAGCAGTAAATGATTATACTAAAGCACATAATAAAATAAAAATACAAGAATACACACATTTTAGAATCAACTGTTATGAAACAGGTGGTTTTATGAAAGAACATATAGATAATATTCATCATAGTCATGGACAAAAACAAGGCTATCCACATCTAACATCATTGATATTTTTGAATGATGATTATGAAGGTGGAGAGTTTACATTATGTGGCGAAAATCTAGACAAAGACAAAGGTTCTGCTGTTGTCTTTCCTTCAAACTTTATGTTTCCTCATGAAGTTAAAAAAGTAACTAGTGGCGTTCGCTATAGCATAATGACATGGATACTCTAATAGTTGAAAAGAAAAACGAAGTCTATATAACTGTTGATTGTGATCCAAACATTCAACGAGAGTTATCAGAGTTCTTTACATTCTATGTACCAGGTTATAAATTTATGCCTGCGTTTCGTAATCGTATGTGGGATGGAAAGATAAGATTATATTCACAGAAAACAAAAGAAATATATTTTGGTTTATATCCATACATTAGAGCATTTGCTGAAGAACGAGATTATCAAATCGTAACTGGCAAAGATGTAGAGATAGAAAACAAAGTAAATAAAGATATTGTTACAAAGTTTTCTAATAGTCTAGGTCAAAGTTTTGAAGCCAGAGATTATCAAATAGACGCAATATATCATAGTCTTAAATACAATCGAACATTATTATTAAGTCCTACTGCAAGTGGTAAATCATTTATCATTTATGCACTCATTCGATATTATTCTCATTTAATTAAAGATCAAGAAAACAATAGGTGTTTGTTGATAGTTCCTACTACATCATTGGTTGAACAAATGTATTCTGATTTTAAATCATATGGTTGGAATGTTAAGAAATATTGTCATAGATTATATAGTGGATACTCTAATCAAACAGATAAGAAAGTTTTGATATCTACATGGCAAAGTTTATATAAGTTGCCAAAAAAATATTTTGAACAATTTGGTGTTGTGTTTGGTGATGAAGCACATTTATTTAAATCTAAATCACTTACAGAAATTATGACTAAACTTTTAGATTGTAAATATCGTGTTGGTCTTACAGGAACTTTAGATGGTGCTCAAACACATAAATTAGTGTTAGAGGGTTTGTTTGGCTCTGTAAATAAAGTTACATCTACAAGAAAACTAATGGACAAAAAACAATTATCTAATCTTACTGTGAGATGTCTGATACTAAAACATACACAAGAAAATAGTAAAATAGTTGCAAATGGTAAATATCAAGATGAGATAGATTATCTAGTGAGTAGTAAATCAAGACAAAATTTTATTCGTAACTTATCTTTAAAATTAGAGGGCAATACACTAGTCTTATTTCAATTAGTAGAAAAACATGGTAAAAATTTATATGAAATAATAAAAGAAAAGGCTGATGATGACCGAAAAGTTTTTTATATTTTTGGTGGTGTTGAAGCAGATGAAAGAGAAACTATTAGAGGTATCGTAGAGAAAGAAAAAAATGCTATTATCGTTGCAAGTTATGGCACATTTTCTACTGGTGTTAATATTAAAAATTTACATAATATAGTATTTGCAAGTCCATCTAAAAGTAGAATACGAAACTTACAAAGTATTGGTCGTGGTTTAAGATTAGGCGATAATAAAGTTGACGCTACCTTATATGATATTGCTGATGACTTAACATACAAATCAAAAGAAAACTTTACACTTAAACATTTTCAAGAAAGGATAAACATCTATACCGAGGAAGAGTTTGATTACGAAATGCACAATATCGACTTGAAAGAATAGATAAATATTAGTATGGAAAAAGAAGAAAAGAAAGCACCAAACGATTTAACTGATTATCGTATAGTAAAACTCATTGATGGTAGCACAATAGTTGGTAGTATTTCATTAGATAAAGATTTTCTAAGAATACAAAATCCATTACAATTAATTACAACTCCAAGAATGACTGAGTTTGGTGTCAAAGACGACAACACTTTAGCACCGTGGGTGCCTTTCAGCACAGATAAATTATATGTAATTCCAAAAGATAAAATAGTTGTGATATCAAGAGCCGCAAAAGAATTGGCAAATTATTATGAAGTGATATTAAGAAAACTACAAACTACTAGAATTAAAACTGCTTATTCTGAAGAAGAAATAAAAAAGATAATGGAAATAGCAGATGAAATAGATAAAAGAATAAGTGAGAAAGAAGATGAAGAAGGTGAATATTATCCAGAAGAAACTAAAGTTACTTTACACTAGCTATAGCTTTATCCCCCAGCGCCCACATGGCGATTATACACAGATTCCTAGGATTGTCAAGCACGCCAAAAAAATTAGTTGAAAGGCTTGCGTTTTAATACAAAATATAGTATAATAAGTTTATGAAAAAAGCAAAAGAAAAACCTCATTATGTAGATAATAAAAAGTTTCTTGAAGCGATGATAGAGTACCGAGATAGGTGCGAGAAAGCAAAAAATAGAAATAGAAAAAAACCAGAAGTTACAAACTATATTGGTGAGTGTTTTCTAAAGATTGCAAATCACTTATCTTACAGACCAAACTTTATTAATTACACATTTAGAGACGATATGATTAGTGATGGTATTGAGAATTGTTTACAGTATATGGATAATTTTAATCCAGATAAAAGTAATAATCCATTTGCATATTTTACACAAATAATATATTACGCATTTATAAGAAGAATACAGAAAGAGAAAAAACAAATACAAATTAAATCTAAATTAATTGCTAATACAGGTGTTGAAAATATGATGGATCAATTACAAGGAGATGACGCACAATATCAAAGCCAATTGTTAGATTTTTTACAGAGAAATTTAAAAGAAGAAGAACCGACTAAAAAATAATATGAAAATAGCATTGTTAAACGATACCCATTTCGGGGCTCGTAACGATAGTAATATATTTGATGAATACTTTTATAAGTTTTATGATAATATATTTTTCCCATATCTAAAAGAGCATAATATAAAAACACTTATACATTTAGGTGATGTTGTAGATAGAAGAAAATATATCAATTATAGAATCGCTCATAATTTTAGACATAAGTTTATGCAGAGATTATGGCAAGATAAAATAGATACTCATATACTGATAGGTAATCATGATATTTATTATCGTAATACAAATAAAGTAAATGCTGTTCAAGAACTATGTACAGCACCTGATGGTATCAATGAACCATTTATCTATGAAGAACCTAAAGTTGTAAACTTTGATGGTTTAAATATTTTGATGATGCCTTGGATGAATCCAGAGAATGAAAAACAATGTCTAGAAATGTTGAACACAGCACCTGCTGAAATCTGTATGGGTCATTTTGATCTAAATGGTTTTAGAATGTTAGATAAAATGGTGCAAACACACGGTTATGATAAATCTATTGTATCAAGATTTGAAAAAGTTTTTAGTGGTCATTTTCATCATAAGAGTGATGATGGTCAAGTGTTTTACTTAGGCAGTCAATATGAAATGACATGGTCAGACTATGCAAACAAAAAGGGCTTTCACATCTTTGATACCGAAACAAGAGAGTTAGAGTTTATAGAGAATCCATATACAATATTTTTAAGATTAAATTATCATGATGATGTTATAGATTACGATAAGATTGATATCAATGAATACGATCAAAAGTTTGTAAAGTTAGTTGTTACGACAAAAAAGAATAATCAAATGTTTGATAGACTACTTGATAAATTATATAACAAAATTAATGTTCATGAACTAAAAATATTAGAAGATTATTCTGATCTAAACCAAGCAAATGTAAGTGATGATATAGTTGAAGGCTCTGAAGATACAATAACGCTAGTCAATAATTATGTAGATCAATTGCCAGTAGATTTAGATAAAGATAGATTGAAACTTATGATTAAAGAAATGTTTGTAGAGGCACAAGATAGCGATATAAAATATGATAACATTTAAGAAAGTAAGATATAAAAACTTTCTATCTACTGGTCAACAGTTTATAGAAATAGACTTGGCTAATCATAAGACAACACTAGTTGTAGGTGAAAACGGTGCAGGTAAATCCACTATGTTAGACGCACTATGTTTTGGTTTATTTCAAAGACCATTTCGTAATATTAAGAAAGATCAACTAATTAACTCTATTAATGAAAAAGAATGTGTCGTAGAAGTTGAGTTTGTAGTAGGTCAAAAAGATTATAAAATTATAAGAGGTATCAAACCAAACACATTTGAGATATGGTGTGATGGTGATATGCTAAATCAAGACGCAGCTCAAAGAGATTATCAAAAACATTTAGAACAACAAATACTTAAATTAAATTTTAGATCATTTACACAAGTTGTAATTTTAGGTAATGCTTCTTTCGTGCCATTCATGCAACTAAGAGCTAGACATAGACGACAAGTTGTTGAAGAAATATTAGATATAGAAATCTTTTCTAAAATGAATTTATTATTTAGAGAGAAACAAAAAAATCATGATGAGATAATCAAACAAACAGATTTTAATCAACAAATAGTTGATAACAAGATTGAAGATAAGAAAAAATACATTGATGATATTAGCAATCGTAGTAAAGATTTAGTAGAATCTAAAAGAGCAGAGTTAGATAAATGTATAACCGATATATCAAACTATTCGCTAGATATAGCGAAAGTTAAAACAGATATTGCTGAATTACAAAAACAAGTGATAGATCAATCAAAGATAAATGATAAGCATAAAAAACTTCATAATATGGAAGCAAAATTAGAAAACACTTGTAGTAAACATAAAAAAGATTTAAGTTTCTTTGAACTACATGATGATTGTCCTGTTTGTCAACAAGTGATTGATAAGGCATATAAATCTACAATGATAGGTAAGAAAAAAGAAAAAGTATTAGAGTTAGAAAGTGCTTTAGACCAGATAGATAAAGAAATCAAAACTAGTGAAATGAAACTAGACACTATTAATAAAACAATGGTTACAATCAGAGAAAAAGAGTTATTGATAAATCGTTATGAAACATCTATCGAAGAAATAGAAAAACAAAGAGTGAAACTAGGAGAAGAAATAGAAGAACTACGAGATGAAAAAGTATCTACAGCTGAACAAACTGGTGAACTAAATCAGTTGAGAGATAGAAAAACTGAATTAGAAAAAGATAAGTTATCTCAAAAAGAAGAAGCAGTTTACATAGATACCGCTAGACATCTAATGCAAGATACTGGTATCAAAACTAAAATAATTAAACAGTATTTACCTATTATGAATCAACTAATAAATAAGAATCTAGCAGATATGGACTTCTTTGTTAATTTTAGTTTAGATGAAGAATTTAATGAGACAATAAAATCAAGACACAGAGATGAGTTTAATTATCACTCTTTTAGTGAGGGTGAAAAACTAAGAATAGATTTGGCAATATTATTTACATGGCGAGAGATTGCTAAACTTAAAAATTCAACTAATACAAATCTACTAATATTAGATGAGATATTTGATAGTTCACTAGACAGCTCAGGCACAGACGAGTTTATGAGAATACTACATACCACAATGGCAAAAGAAAATGTATTTGTTATATCTCATAAAGGTGACGCTCTAATGGATAAGTTCCCTAGAGTTATGAAGTTTGAGAAATACAAAAACTTTACAAGGATGGCAGAATAATGGCAGAGAAACTAACCCCAGCAAAGGTAGAAGAGGCAGTCAAACACTATGAAAATATACAAAGTGGTAAGACACCTATTCTTAAAACAGACAAAGAAAAAACAACAGAACATATTACTGATCTACATAGACATTTAAAGAAAAAAGATAATAAAACTTTTCCTTTAATACCACCTACTGATCCTAGATTACTTATGAGAATTGCTGAATTTTCAGATGATATGTTAAAAGAGTTTGAGATGAAAGATAGAAAAGAACTATCTCAAAAAATGTATGATAGTATGACAAAGTATGGTGGCATAGGTCTATCTTGTAATCAAGTTGGTTTACCATTTCGTATGTTTGTCATGGGCGGTCATCCGCAGATAGAAAATGGTAAAATAAGAAACTGTTTTAATCCTCTTATCAAAGATTTTAGCCCAGAGACAATCAATATGAAAGAGGGTTGTTTATCTTTTCCTTTCTTGTTCTTAATGATAAACAGACCTAAATGGGTCAATGTAGAATACACAGATGAGAATGGTGAAAAGGTTGAAGAATATTTACATGGTATGTCAGCAAGAATATTTCAACATGAAAATGAACACATGAATGGATATATATTTACCGATCTAGTAAGTAAAATGAAATTAGATCGAGGTAAAAAGGCACAAGCAAAATTAATTAAACAAACAATCAGACGCCAACAACAAAGATTGAGAGATGAAGTCGCAAGTAAAAATGTCAAAATCTAGGGGGTACTATCATACACAGACAGCTCTAAAACCGTCCCTAGCGGCGGCTATGAGACTGTTTTTCCCCCAAAAAATGAAGATTAGTAGAGATATAGTAGAAAGTGTAATAGATGTCGGCAGTGGGTTCTTTTTGGCAGTCATCATACAATTGACAATATTTCCACTATTTGACCTTCATCCTACGATACTTGATAGTATGGGTATCGCAATTATATTTACAATCGTTAGTATGACAAGATCAGCGTTATGGCGAAGATTTTTTAGAAAGAGAAAAAAATGATTAAAACAGCAGTCATTATAGCACTCAAAGAAGAGG
>VTLG01003720.1_pt1 | contig 15705 bp, 12 predicted proteins | sample 4694571 | NCBI WGS metagenome assembly VTLG01 (sample SAMN12604809, study PRJNA352737) | marine metagenome | biome: ENVO:00000447; feature: ENVO:00000209|ENVO:00000569|ENVO:01000036; material: ENVO:00002151; isolation source: viral sequences binned using virsorter ...
TACTTAAGCGGAATACTCGAACCCATTAAGTGCATAGGTTGTGAAGAATGAACCCTTATGATAAGTTATTACACAGGAAAAGAAAGTGGACTCCCGTTAAGCCCACGAAAGGAAAACTCATGGAAGGTAGTGAAGAAGCCATCTACCGTGCTCTTGCAATACGGCATATGGAGCTTCCTGTTGGTTCCTTTATTACGGAAACCCTTAGCAAAGAGGTTCCCGATACTGCTAGAGTATTGCTCGAATCAAACGTAAAGGACGAGGAGAGACATGACCTAGCTCTTGGCTACGTTGCTGATGTCCACGGACTAGATGCCAAAGCTGAGAAAGAGGCGAAGCTACTACGTGATGCGTGGATAGCTCACCCTGACCATACTATACTAAAAGCCTTGGTAGCAGAACGTGCTGTATTCTTTGTTATTTTACCTTTCAATCGCTTTTGTGGCGATGCTGCTCTTAGGACAGTATCGGCTGATATTTCCAGAGATGAGCAAATTCATGTCGCTTGCAACAGTTTGGTTTGTGCTGATATGGGTCTACGCCCTAGCTCTTCTTTGGACAAACTTAGGAAAGCTACAATTAATTGGATCTTTGAACCATTGGCTGACATAGCACCTAACAAATATTTAAGCAGAAAATTTTGGACGGATTCAAGTGACCGTCTAATGTACGAAGGTAAAGCTCCACAGCTTGCAGACACTAAGCGAGCCAGGATGCCCGCATTTTTTGAACATGCCAACACCAATTTACCCAAGTACGCTTGACTGGGGACGTATTCAACTTATCGTTGATGAGCTGGATGAACAGTTCCCAGACAAATTTCCAGACCACACCCTATCAGAAAAAGAAATATCTTATAGAGCTGGTCAACTATCAATAATACGTATACTAAAAGAAAAACTTAAAGGAGAATAATTATGTGCGGAAGCCTAATCTCAAGTATATTCGGAGGCGGTAGATCAGCTCCACCACCACCACCCGTACCCGCTCCACCAACAACACCACCACCCCCACTACCAATACAACAAGCTCCTACAGAAATGCCAGCAGCTCCTACTCCTACTCCTATATCAGAGGATGAGACAAAGAGAAAGGCAAAGGTTAAAGCTAAGAAGAGAGCTAAGAAAGGACAAGGGCAAACAGGAACCCAATCACTAGCTACACAGAAACCTGAGTCAGGTGGACTACAGGGAATCAATACACCTCAAGGTACTAACACTGGTACTGGTGGCGGTGGCGGTGGCACAGGTTCATACGGAGGATAATGAAAAACGCACGGCAACGATACAACGAGTTATCGAGTCACCGTGAACAGTTCTTACATGTCGCTTATGAATGTGCGGAGTTAACCATTCCAACATTACTAATGAGAAATGAAGGTGATGCTTTATATCAAAGTTTTGCAACACCTTGGCAATCAGTCGGAGCCAAAGGAGTTACCACGCTGAGTTCAAAACTTATGCTAGGACTCCTACCTCCGTCAACCAGTTTTTTTAAACTACAGCTAGATGATTCTAAACTAGGTGTAGAAATACCACCCGAAGCAAAGAGTGAATTAGATCTTAGTTTTGCAAAGATAGAGCGTATGATTATGGAGAGCATTGCTGCCTCCACAGACAGAGTTCAAATATTTGCAGCACTAAAACATTTAGTTGTAACAGGCAATGCTCTTGTCTATATGGCAAAGGAAGGTATGAAAGTATACCCACTGAATCGCTATGTAGTTGAAAGGGACGGTAATGGAAACGTGGTTGAGATTGTCACTAAAGAACGAGTCAGTAAAAAATTATTAGGGTTGCCAGAATTGGAGGAAGAGAACAGTCCTAATGATGACTCTAAAGGTGACTATAAAGGTACAAAAGATGTAGATGTATATACATGTGTAAAATTAAACAGCAATGGTTGGCGTTGGCATCAAGAAGCTAACGACATGATCTTACCTGACAGTGTAGGTAAAGCACCAAAGGATAAAACCCCTTGGTTGCCATTACGTTTTGTTACTGTAGACGGAGAAGATTACGGACGTTCTAGGGTTGAAGAGTTCCTTGGGGACTTGAAATCTTTAGAGGCATTGATGCAAGCTGTCGTTGAAGGCAGTGCAGCAGCAGCCAAAGTTGTATTTACTGTATCACCTTCAGCTACAACAAAACCTGCAGCTTTAGCTAACGCTGGTAATGGTGCTATCATACAGGGTAGACCTGATGAGATAGGTGTGGTACAAGTAGGTAAAACTGCTGACTTCCAAACTGCATATCAAATGATAAACATGTTGGAGAAAAGATTATCAGAAGCATTTTTGATTCTCAATCCACGTCAGTCAGAACGTACTACAGCGGAAGAAGTAAGGATGACACAGATGGAGCTGGAGAGACAGCTGGGTGGACTATTCAGTTTGTTAACTACAGAGTTTCTAATACCTTACCTTGGACGTACTATGCACACACTAACTAGATCTAAGAAGATACCTTCTGTACCATCTGGGTTAGTTAAACCTACCATTGTAGCAGGTATAAATGCACTAGGTAGAGGACAAGACAGAGATGCTCTTGTACAGTTTATAACTACTGTGTCTCAAACAATGGGCCCACAGGCTTTACAGCAGTACATGAATCCTGATGAAGCTATCAAACGTCTAGCAGCTTCACAAGGTATCGACATACTGAACCTTGTTAAGAGTGTGGACGAGCGTAATCAAGAACAACAACAAGCAATGCAAGCACAGCAGATGCAGTCATTGACTGACCAAGCTGGTCAACTTGCAAGCACTCCATTATTAGACCCATCTAAAAACCCAGAAGCACCTAATGCAATAGCAGCAGCACTATCTGGAACAACCCCACCACAATAACTATGGCAGAAACAATCCGCTACGATACATCAGATGATCCTGTAGCAGCACAACAAATTGCAGAGAAAGAAGCTGAGTCTCTAAAGGTAGGCGAAGAGCTTATGGCAAAGCAAGAGAAAATGCTTGCTGGTAAGTACAAAAGTGTCGAAGATTTAGAGGCAGCTTATAATGAACTGCAAAAGAAACTAGGTGACAAGCCTACAGAAACAGCTGAGGATACAGCAGAACCAGCAACAGAGTATCAATTCTATTCTGAAGATGGGTCTGTTAATTATGATACAGCTAACGAAGTCTATGGCGAACAACTAGGTAATGTATTTAAAGACAACAACATAGATCCCTTTGAAATGAATAAACATTTTGAAGAGAACAATGGTACTTTGTCCGATGAAATGTATGACAAACTTGGTAAAGCTGGTTTGACTAAACAGTTAGTTGACTCATATCTAAAAGGTGTTCGTGAAGAACTAGGTTATCAAGAAGCAGAACCTACATTGACTGATGCAGAGGTTAATGAAATAAAAGGTCTTGCTAATGGTGAAGAAGGCTACAAGGCTCTTATGGAGTGGGCTGGTCAAAACCTAGATAAAGAAGCACAGAATGATTATGATGATGTATTGAAAACAGGAAATAAATCAGCTATCAAATTTGCAGTTACAGCACTAATGGGAAAATACGAAGATTCACAGGGACGAGATTCCCGCATAGTCACTGGTAAGGAAGCCTCTACTGAAAGTTACAGGAGTATGGCTGAGGTTGTCAGAGACATGAACAAACCAGAATATCAGTCTGACGAAGCGTACAGAGATGATGTTCTAAGGAAACTATCCGCATCAAACTTAAAAGTATAGGAACTTAATTATGCCAGGACATTACGGAAAAGGAATGAAAAAAGGTAATGGTACTAAAAAGAAAACCATGAACAAAGGTTTATCTAAACTACCAGCTGGAGTAAGAAACAAAATCTTAGGTAAGAAGAAAAAATAATGGCTAAGAAAGGCGTAAGTCTATCTTTAGGTCGAGGAGAAAAGTCTAAGAAAGGAGGACTTACTGCCAAGGGTAGGCGTAAATATAATAGAGCTACTGGCTCCAACCTCAAGGCTCCTCAGCCTCAAGGTGGGGCTCGTAAGCGTTCCTTTTGTGCTCGCATGAAGGGAGTTAAAGGGCCAATGAAAAAGCCCAACGGAAAGCCAACCCGTAAAGCGTTGGCACTACGTAGATGGAAATGCTAATGGCACACAAGAAAGGATCTAAGTGTGGCTGTAAACACGGAGGCAAGAAGAAGTAATGGCTAAACTCTGTGCCCGTGGTAAAGCAGCTGCGAAAAGAAAGTTCAAGGTATACCCCTCAGCATATGCTAATGCGTATGGTGTAAAGGTATGTAAAGGACAAGTAAAATCTGGTGGTAAAAGAAAGACCGCTAAAGGATATACTAGAGGAAAGAGATGAGTTTAAGAAGATGGTTTAAAGAGAAGTGGGTGGACGTAAAAACTGGTAAGCCATGTGGCAGACAGAAAGGCGAAAAGCGTAAAGGCTACCCCGCTTGTCGTCCATCTCGCAGAGTCTCATCCAAAACACCCAAGACTACTAAAGAGATGTCTGGAGGTGAAAAAGCAAGATTTAGAAAATCTAAAACAAGTTCTAAAAGAATTAACTACAACCACAAACGAAGAAAATGACACACCACAACACCCATTGGAAAGATGCAGAAAGACTTAATGGCTGGCTTGCTATGCTTGGCTTTATTGCTGGTATTGGTGCTTACGCCACAACAGGTCAACTCATCCCAGGAATTTTCTAGTCCTTATGACTGGAAGATGACATGTGATGATTTCATAATGTCAAAATATTCTGTGCTACAAGACCCACATCTTGATGCACAGGCAAAGTACAAAATCATATCTTATCTTGAACAGAAAGTTATTGGTGAATGTACTAAACCTTTATCCTAACGCCACGTCCGTTCATCCTTCGGGACGCATGACGACTCAAGCATGGAACGGGGCTTGGGTATATGGGAGATTACCATGACAGTAACTTACGTATATCGTGGCGTTGCTTACACCAAAATTATTAAATGAATGATAGAGCAATTTGGTTCGGTATAATCGGTCTAGCTCTTGTAATGGGGGCTTTAGAAATAAGTCACATTCAAACGCATATGTCTGAGAAACGACCACATTATCACATACATAAAGTAGCTCGTTAAGCGACATGGGAGGTGCAATGCCTCCCTCTACATTTGGTATTAGCCTCTACGGAGACACCTAATGCCGTCTAGACGGTGGGATAGACCACAGGCAGCTTTGAGTCTTAGCTGATACAATTAAGATTCCTATAATTCTAGATCTAGAGACGATACATATAACCCTACAAAATAATGGCACAACAGTCAACAAACAATCCTAGCTCACAAACCTTTCTGGGTAGGATTAATGGAGCAACTAACGCTACAAATAACAGAGATTTGTATTTAAAGTTGTTCTCAGGTGAGATGTTTACTGGCTTCCAAAGAGAAACAATCGCAAGAGATCTCGTAATGAAGCGTACACTCACAAACGGTAAGAGTTTACAGTTCATATATACTGGACGTACAAGTGCGGAATACCACACTCCTGGCAACAGTATATTAGGAAACTCTGACAAAACTCCACCAGTAGCAGAAAAAACAATCACAGTAGATGACCTATTAATCAGCTCTGCATTTGTTTATGAGCTAGATGAAACACTGTCACACTATGAGTTGAGGGGCGAAATTTCCAAGAAGATTGGATATGCTCTTGCTCAAAAGTATGATAGATTAATCTTCAGAGCTATTGCTAAAGGTGCTAGACAGGCTTCTCCTGTTTCTATGTCTAACTTTGCAGAGCCAGGTGGTACACAAATCCAAGTTGGTGCAGGTTCTGACGCTGACGATGCTCTTGATGACACTAAGCTAGTAACAGCATTTTATGATGCTGCAGCAGCTCTTGACGAAAAAGGAGTTTCTGATGATGGTCGGGTTGCCGTACTTAACCCTAGACAGTACTACGCACTTATACAAGGTGCTGGTTCTAACGGTCTAATCAACAGAGACGTACAAGGTACAGCACTTCAGTCTGGTAACGGAGTAATTGAAATTGCAGGTATTCAAATCTACAAATCAATGAACGTACCATTCTTCTCTAAGTACGGTACTAAGTATGCACCTTCAAGTGGTGCTTCAGCTGCAACTGACCTTGATACAGTAGATCCTGGAAATACAGGTTCATTCGTATCTGAAGGTATCGAAACAGCTACAACAGTTACAGGCAACAACTACGGAGCTCGTCAGAACTACGGTGCTGCTTCTAACTTTGCAAACACATGCGGACTAATCTTCCAAAGAGAAGCTGCAGGTGTTGTTGAAACCATTGGCCCACAAGTTCAAGTAACTTCTGGAGACGTTTCAGTGGTATACCAAGGCGATGTCATCCTAGGACGCATGGCTATGGGAGCAGATTATGTGAACCCAGCAGCTTGTGTAGAATTGTTCGCAGGAACAACTACAAAGCCAGCAGCTTTCTCATAATATATACATTTATACGGGGGCACTCGCCCCCCTTTTTTATATGGCACAAATATCTTACGGAGTGTCTACCGAACTAGATGCTGTAAATTCAATCCTGATGAGCGTTGGAGAAACCCCAGTTAATACATTAACGGTGCAAAGCCCCGAAGTGGCTATAGCACAAAAGACTCTAAGGCAAGTCTGCCGTGAGATACAAGCTGAGGGATGGTCATACAACACAGAGAACCAGTATCCTATAGACCTCGATACAAACAACCAGTGTATCATACCAAACAATGTCCTACAACTAGACCTAAATATCTTTGAACACGGTAAAGATTATGATATAGTTAGACGTAGTGACAATGGTGTAATGAAGGTATATGATAAAAAGAACCATACCTTTACCTTTGAAAATTGTAGTAAATTATATTTTGATATTATATGGATGTTAGATTTTGAAGATCTACCACAAGCATTTAAAGATTATATTACCATCAGAGCATCCAGAATCGCCTCTAACCGTATGGTAAACAGTCAGCCATCTGCTAAGTTATTAGAAGCAGACGAAGCTGCTGCAAGAGCCTTAGCGGTGGAGTATGAGATGAAACAATCTGACCATAATATTTTCAGTGACTTCCAATATCAGCAAGATGCTAACACCGTATACAGACCATTTAAAGTACTAAGAAGAATGTAATGGCAGCAATCAACCAACGTATTCCTAACTTTCTAGGAGGTGTATCTCAACAGCCAGATAAAATTAAATTTCCAGGACAGTTAAGAGTATGTGATAACGCTGTCCCAGACGTTACATTTGGTTTGAAGAAACGTCCTCCTGCAGAGTTTGTAGGAACACTTACCAATGCAAATACAAGTGGTCATTGGTATGACATAATTAGAGATGGTGATGAAAAGTATATTGTACAGATCACTCCATCTAACAGTGGTAGCATGCCTATACGGGTATGGGATCTAGCTGATGGTACTGAAAAATCTCTAACAAATTCTAGCGGAGATTCTTTATTTAGTTATTTAGCTGGAGCTACATCACCCTATGCAGTTACCACAATCCAAGACTATACTATAATAGCTAACCCAGATAAAGTTGTAGCTAAATCTACAGCAACTACAAACGCACCAATTAACAATGGAGATTACTCATTTGCTAGGCTGGATACTGTTGCTTACAATACTGAATATATTTTATATACTGGTACAGCTCCCACACCCAATACATTTTACAGGGTTACTTCTGTAAAGGTAGACAGGATGAATGGTAGTACTGCAGAAGGCCCTACATGGAATGACACAAATGAAAACCAGCAAAAATCTGGTACACTAACTTGGTCATTTTCTGGAGGTAGTGCAGTTAATACAAGTGGTGCTCAAGTAGGTGGTACAAATATTACAGAAAATATTGAAGGCAGTTTACAGGTCAATGGTAATAGTTATATTGCTAACAATACAGCAACATATCAAAACAATAATACAGGTAGTGCTTCTGACTTTTTAGGATATGTACAAGACTATGATATACGTTACACAGCTACAGTTACACTACGAGATGGTGGTTTAATTAAAACTACAAACCAATCTACAGCTGAAGGTTTATTTATAGATGTCACCATAGAAGGTATTGTCTATCGTGTATCCGTTGAAGCTGTTGAACCAGTAACAACATATCAAGATGTATCTGGTATAGGCTACCACAAAACACCTAAAAACCCAGAGAACGGTGCTATATCTATGGCTACTATTCTTAACGGATTAAAAAGTTCTGTAAACAGTAATTTATCAAACGTAACAGCTGAGGTTATTGGTAGTGGTTTATATATGCACGGATCATCTGCAAGTGGTGTAAACTTTCTTGGTGGTGCTGTCAATGAAAACATGAGTGTGATAGGTCAGAGAGCACAAGATATTACTAGATTACCCGCTATGAATAAGCAGGGTTATGTAGCTCAAATATCTAACGCAGCTGATTTAGATACTGATGATTACTATGTAAAGTTTGAAGCTAACAACGGCACGTCTGGAGCAGGTAGTTACGAAGAAACTGTACGACCTCACAACTTTGATGGATCTGGTAATGACCCAATGTTAAAGGGTTTTGACCCCGCAACAATGCCACATGCTTTAATAAACAACCGTAATGGTACATTTAGTTTTGTTAAGCTAGATGAGGCTACTGCAAATGCTGCTAACAATGATAACTACTGGAAAGATAGAGATGTAGGTGATGACACATCTAATCCTTATCCTACATTTACTGGAGAAAAAATACAGGAAATGTTTTTTCACAGAAATAGATTAGGTTTTGTTTCTGGAGAAAATGTAATACTGAGCCAGCCAGGAAGTTATTTTAACTTTTTTATAGTATCTGCTATATCTTTCAGTGATGACAACCCTATAGATATTACAGTATCTGATGTTAAGCCAGCATTTATTAATCACGTCTTACCAATACAAAAAGGTTTGATGATGTTTAGTGATAATGGCCAATTCTTACTATTTACAGAGTCAGATATATTTAGTCCTAAAACTGCTAGGTTAAAAAAGGTAGCTAGTTACGAGTGTGACTCTTCCATACAACCTGTAGATCTAGGTACATCTATACTATTTACATCAAACGTAGCAGCATATGCTAGAGCATTTGAGGCTACAATTATAGATGATGATACACCACCCCAGATTATAGAACAGACAAGAGTTGTACCAGAATTTTTACCAAAAGATATAACTAAATCTGCTAATTCTACAGCTATAGGTATTGTTAGCTTTAGTAAAAAAGGAGATACTGCTGTATATCACTACAAATACTACAATGCAGGTAACAAACGTGAGCAATCAGCGTGGTATAGCTGGACATTAACAGGTACAGCACAGCATACATTGTATACAGGTGGTAGTTTCTTTGCAGTTACACTACATGATAATACATATAAACTATGTAGATACGAGTATGTTACAGATGCAAATAGTAATAGAGCATATGTACTAGGTGGTTCTGCTAGTGATATAGGTTCTCCTCTTAAAACTGCAAGACAGTTTGAGGCACATTTAGATATGATGACTATAGCTACAAACGTAGCTGGGTCAGCTCAGACAACTACAGCTCCAGAAAAAACTGTACTTACAATACCATATACACCTGCTAACACTACAAATTTAGTTATGGTTGGTTTATCTGGTAACGATAGCGATGGTAACTCCATAGCTGGCGTTGTAAGGGCAGCTGATGCTGTAGGAACTAATAGTGTAACATTTAATGGTATTAACTTACATAGTGCAGCCAAGGTTGCTGTAGGATATAAGTACACAAGTATTATTGAATTACCAACATACTATCTAAACGTGGGTCAAAACGTCTATGATGTGGACGGAGATCTACGTATAAATGGCATCAACTTTGAGTTAGGTGTAGGTGGCCCTATAGAGTTTCATCTTACATCACCTTACTCATATGTAGACGCTAGTGGTAATGTTACTAAAGATATAGACGACTATGTACAATTTGAGTCTGGTATATTATCTAATTCTTCTGTATTTGATGAGCCTCCTGCAGAGTTAGCTAGAAGTGTAAGAGTACCAATACAACGCAAGAACGAAAAATATACCCTACAAATACAAATACCCGACCCCTTTTCTACTGCCATAATCTCAGGAAGCTGGGATGGCATATACCATAATAGACGACATGTACGAAGGTAAGTATATTCAGACTTGCACACCAGAGTTAGCTCTAAGTGTAGGTCTGAACTTACGCTATGAAGATAGGCGTGAGGCAGAGGAGACTTCTGGTTTATGTGCAGAGGCTTCGATAATTGAATCTTTCTATAATTCAGCATATTCTGTATATTTTAAGGTTCCCAACGGCAAGGCTGCTGGAGTGGCGGGAGTAACTCCACAGAATGTTATATGGATGCTATGTACTGATGCTAGTACAGAATATCCACATACATTTGTGAAGGAAGCAAAACGCTGGGTAAACAGTTTACTCAATCCTTATTTATTTAATCAAGCAGATATGCGAAACGAATCACATATAAAATTACTAAAACTTTTAGGTTTCACCTTTGTCAACTACCATGTCTATAACAATGTACCTCTTATAACATTTATAAAACCATGTGTACGGTAGCAGCTTTAGCTATTGGTCTCGGTGGTGCTCAAGCTATTACTGGAATACAAGAACAGAATAGGCAACACCGTGCTCAGGTCGATGCCGTAAATCGTAGCAATGCGATGGCACGACAAAAATATATTAACGACATAACTATCTCAGCTTACAACGATCAACGTAAAGGTGAGGTATTTACAGCACAACTACAAGCTGATGCTGCAGCAAGGTCTGCATACTATCAGCAAAAGAACATTAACCAAATAGAACACAATAGAGCGTCAGAAGCAGCTCAAGCAGAGTTACGTGAAAAAGTAAACAAGACAATGTTTGAGAGTCAAACTAATTTAGCTAAGGCTATAAAGGCACAAGGAAGTATACTTGCTAGTGGACAACAAGCTGGTCAATCTATGATGTTGACTATTGACGATATTGAAAGAGAATACGGTATGGCATCTGCACAATTAGATGCAACCATATTTGATGCAACAAGGGCATATGGTATCAAGCAGTTTGGTCTAGACTTAGATCATTATGCAGCAAATACAACAGCTTATAACTCTATATCTACATCTGCTCATGTAGCTCCAACCGCTTCGTTTATGACACAACGACCCATCAAACAGAAGGCTCCACCTAAACCTTCTCCACTTGGCCCAATACTCAGTGGTATATCTACTGGACTAGGGGCAGCTACAACTTTAGGTGGCGAAGATTACTTCTCATCCATGTTTAATAAAGGATAACTAAGGTTATGACCTACTCAGGGAGTACAAACAACTCATCATATAGCAAGAGAGTTTACAACAAAAAAGATAGTAATGATCTTGCAGAATACGCTAAGGCGTTAGAATCACAAAGAAAACAAACTGTTAAAGAGTTCAAAGCTGCATCTACGGATCAGCTAGGAGAACTTGATAGACAGGACAGTATACAAACCAGTAACGACAAATTTCAACTACAACAACTATCTAAGTTTAGTAATACATTAAATGACTTTCTAGATACAGCTGCTAAGACTGTAGGTAAAGGTTATATTGATGCCAAGCGTCAACAGGGTGTAGAGCTATACAGAAGGTATGAAGCTGGTAACGAAGAAGCTATAGCAGAGGTAGAAGGTAACATACAACAGATAGAAGAAATAAACGAAAAAGTCAATTCTATGTCTAAAAATATTAACGAATCTACGGAGGCGTTTTTAGATAGACAGAACCAAGAAAACATATCACTAAGAGATAAACTAAAAGCACTTAATGTTAGAAAGATGGGTGCTAATGTACGTTGGGGTTTTGTAAGAGCTCAACTACAGGAAGCAGCTCAAGGTTACAAAGCACATCTTATTGATGAGTTAAAAAACAATGAAGGTGCATTTACAACTGAAGATGGTACTGAGTATAAAATAAATGATTACTATACAATTCTAAACTCAGATCACAAAGAAGAGATTGAAAAATATGTAGAAGATCAGTACATTGCAAACAACAACCCGTTTGGTGCTGCAGATGTAGTTAGAAACTCTTATCTTACTGCAAGTGTTGTAAAAGCTACAGAAGAGTTTAGAAATGCAGAGTTTAAGCAAGAGTTAGCTAGACAAGGTGAAACAGAACAAAGTGATAGAATAAATAAACTAATTACTGCAGCTGAAAACTTTGGCCCAGAGGTCGAGTTAGTAGATGGTAAGTACGTTGATGTTAAACTTCTAGCCGTTGTAAACTCTATTGATGACCTACTAATCAATGGCCCTGGAAGTGAGGCTTTGATTGGTTCTACTGTTAGTAGATTTAAGGCTAACAAAACAAGACTTATTGAAGGTATAAAGAGTGCTTTATCTGCTCTTGATCCAGACACAGCATCTGAGTATGTAGAGTTTTTAAAAGGTTACACTGGTTTTGAAATGGCTGGTATGACTGGTGATCTAGAAACTTTAATGGCAGGAGACTTAGATCTTGACCAGTTACTAATTGACCACAACAACAAAACTAGATTAAATCAAGATAAGATAGATGAAAGTTTAAAAAATGAGGTTAAGCTAAAGGTTAAAAATGCTCAAAGTTTATACTATGATAATGCAATAAACGAAGATACTGGTGCTCCATATAATAGAGCTGACATTAGACAGATAGGTCTAGCTATGTTAGATGAAGAGCGTTACGATGATATAGAATTAAGAAATACAATAATGGGTCTTGTAAACTTTGATCCAGTAGAACTTAATAATAAAGAATCTCGTAATAAGTATAATGCGTTGGTAGGAAAAAATGGTTACGTTACAAATGAAGATTTAGTACAGTTTGACCCAACATTTAGAAGTCTTATACTAGAAGATCATAAGAAAAACGGTGGTAGATATAAATATAAACCAAATCATATTTGGTCAGATATAGGTAAGGCTAACTGGAATACATTAATAGATGACTCATTAAAAAATTCTGGTATAAATGAAACTGTTACATCTAAAATTAAACAGAGTCTTACAGAAAATGGAGATGGTGTTAAAGTTAATGCAGCTTTAGATGGTACAAAAGCATATGTAATAAAGTTAACTGGTGCAAACTATATGAATGGTGATACTCCAGAGGTAGCTTTACAAAACGCTATAGCACAAGCTGCTGGAGAAGCAACAGCAGGTCAAGGTATCTTTGCTACAGATGCAGAAGGTTTTACAAGTCAGTTAATGAACCCTGTTGTTTTATCTAAGGATGAACAAATAGGTAGCATACTAGCAGACGGTACAGCAGCTAGAAACAAACTAGATGTACTACAGCAATATGCACCTGACGGAGATCACATTAGAAACGAGATTATTATACCTAAAAATAGTACTCTACTTACACCTAAGTATGATGAAGGTACTAATAAAATTAGTCAGTTACCAAGATCACTTATGCAAATAGCAGAGTTTAGTGAAACAGGATATACAGCTATTGATGTTTTAAACTTACAAAGAGCAAAACATGGACTTGATCCTATTCCTTTATCAGACTTTTCTCCAGAACTACAAGCATTACATACTGCTGTAAAGGATAAATACAAACATTTAGCTAAGGTGTTTTCTAGTGATGCTGAAGGTTTTTCAAGAGCTATAGATGAACTAGGTGCTGTGGATCTTAACACACTTACTAACTCTATTGTAGTTAACATTGAGAGTCCTATATTTGAGGGTGATTTAGAAGGAGTACTAGCAAGAGAAGGTATTGAAGTATCAGAGTATGAAAATGATGCTCTTGTACGTGAAAAGGTACATCGTTTACAAGTTAACCATTTACTTAAACAAGCAGTTAGTCAAACCAATGACAAGAACCAAGCTATACTTATGGTAGCTACTGGTATGAGATTTGGTGAAAGTTCTATGAATGATTACGGTGAAGGTAGTATATATGATAATGTAGACAATGATAAGGCTGACTATGCCTTTGATGTGCTAGATGGTTACTACTCAGGTGATACAAGTAAACTTCTTGGTAAATATAACAAAGATAGTCTTGGTGTATCTAACTCTAGAGACATAACTAAGTTTGAAGAAAAGTATAAACTTGAACCTAATCTTGTATTAGAAAACTTACTTGATATTGATGATGTAGACTTTAAAGACTTTGACAGAAATAAATCTATACACAAGTTACTACAAGATATGGAGCCACCTAAGTTTATTGAACTTAAGAGTGATGGTCTGTTTGGTAGCAGTTTCAAACGCAATCCTCTTTGGGATAAATGGAATAAGAAGCAAAGACTGTGGGCTAACCTTAACAGGGTAAATGAAAAGATCCTAAATGGCACAGCTATCTCACCAATAACCGATAGAGTTGACTACAACAACCTTGTTAACATGCTTATAGCTCAAGAAAAGTATGACGGTAACAAAGATATTGTCTATCAAGATTCACCTGTTTTTCAATGGAGAGATGAGTGGAATGAGCAAAATGCTGACAGATTAGAAAAAGCAACTAAGAAAAATATAGATAAACTTAGAAGAGAAAGAGATATATACATTATGACTAACATTAGAAAGTATTTAGGACTTGACTCATGAGCGATAGTTTCAGACCAATCTCCTCATATGAAAACCCAACTGACGAACAGTATGAAGAACTTAATGAGTTAGGTAAAGAGTTTCTTGAGGAGAGAAAACTTGACAAAGCAATAGAAGCTGAAAAACAACAACAAGAACAAGACCAAGGCTTTATAGCTGACGGCCCAGGCAGGGCTTTACAAGAGATTGTATCAGTACCCTTGGGAGGTGCTGTAGATGCTGCAGAAAGTATAGGATCATTCCTAGACCTTAGTGGTGACACTCTTAGTCTAGCAGCTGGTAGCTTGTTTGGTTTTGGTACAAGAGAAGAAGATAACCCTTTTAGTGAAAGATACGAAAAAGGTAACTGGATAGATATACCCGATCAGTTTACACCTGAGACAAAAACAGGTCTTGGTAAACTTATGCGGGGTATGACAGAGTTTGGTATCCTAGCGGTATTGACTGCTAAGGCAGGAGCTGCTGCAAAGGCAGGTATAGCTGCTAGTGGTGCTATGAAAGGTCTAGGTGCTGGTACAAAACTAGCAGGAGCTGCACAGCGATTTAAGGCTGGTAGTAGACCTATACAGTTTTTGACAAGCCCTAAAGCACAGAGGTTTGCTAAAATAGCAAGTGAGGGTGGTATGGCTGACTTTATTATGAATGATAGTGAAGAAGCCAACATAGCCAACCTTGTAGACCAGTACGCACCTATCATACCATTTAGTGAGGCGTTGTCTGTAAATGAAGAAGATAATCCTTGGTTTGCTAGAATTAAATCAGTTACAGCTGGAGCTGGTGTAAACCTAGTAGGACATGCCTTAGTAGGTTTTTTAAAAGGTAAGTTTGCTGCTACTAAAAAAGCAAAAGAACTTATAGAACAACAAAAATTACTAGAAGGTACAGGAGATCAAAAACTCTTACCTAGATCTAAGGATCTTATAGGAGATAACTTTGTTATCAAAGATTTTTATGATGAAGCTATAAGCACAGCTAATGCTGAAGGTAATAGAGTCATGTACAACTACATTCGTAAGAATGATTATGATGACATGATAGATGCCAAAAGAGAGGCAGACAGAGCTTATGCTGAGGGTAAAGGTTTTAAAAACTCTGAAGATGTAGACAACTTAGATTTGTATTTAAGAAAGTACTTAGAAGAAGAGGACTACGAAGAAGTACAAAGATTGTTTGCA
>VTLG01008185.1_pt1 | contig 15704 bp, 27 predicted proteins | sample 4694571 | NCBI WGS metagenome assembly VTLG01 (sample SAMN12604809, study PRJNA352737) | marine metagenome | biome: ENVO:00000447; feature: ENVO:00000209|ENVO:00000569|ENVO:01000036; material: ENVO:00002151; isolation source: viral sequences binned using virsorter ...
AATACAGATGCAGCTTCCCAGTCGTTAAAGAAGCCTACCCCGATATCGTCTGGGGTGGAAGAACCTAAGACTTGGAGTGCTGAAGACAGAAAATTAGCAAAAGAAAAGTATTGGATTAATATCCATGCACCTGATTGTTCATTAGAAAAATCTAATATCAAATCATTACCTACTAACTCTTATTTGGTAGAGTATACTGTTGACAACTCTGATAAGACTCACTATGATATAGTGATTGCTGGTAAGAGAGCAGATGTATTTGATTTCTATTGGGACAAACTTAAAGGTGGTCTCAAGAAGATAGGATATACAAATGGCACAAGAAACCCTGCAATGTGGGGTAATGCTCCTGTTCCACCTAAAAAGAAAAAGAGAAAAGAATGACAAAGATCCTTGTTACTGGACATAAGGGATTCATAGGCAGTTATGTCTACAATCACCTTAAGTATGATTCAGGTTATGGTGAACTAGTTGATGGTATTGATTTCCCCGATGATGTCGGGGATTTTCAGTCTGAGATTGGTATGTTTGATGAGAGGTATAATTATGTTATACATCTCGCAGCATTTGCTAACATCAGAGGCAGTTTAGATAACCCAGAGGTATTTTGGGAGAATAATGTAGAGAAGTCTAAACCTATCTTTGATTATTGTAGGAGATATAATGTCAGACTACTCTATGCTAGTTCAGCACAAGTAGAAGAGTGGTGGCAGAATCCTTATGGTATTACTAAGAAGGTTAATGAACTACAAGCACCACCTAACAGTGTAGGAATGAGGTTCCAGACTGTGTATGGTGAGAATAGTAGATCTGATATGTTATTCAGAATGCTACAGGATAAAACTGCTAAGTATATTACTAATCATAAGAGAGATTGGATCCATGTTAAGGATGTTGCTAGAGCAATCTGTTACTTAATGTCTAGTACATATACTGGACACATTGATGTTGGAACAGGTGAGACTATAACAGTCAGAGAATTAGCAGAAGCATTTGGTCAGGCAAATCTACCAGTCAAGGAGCACACACCAGGCGAGAGAGATATCACATGTGCTGACACTACTGCCTTGCGTGAGCTTGGTTGGTTTCCAAGGGAAAAAGTTTTAGAATGCATTCCTGAGGGAAAACCGAATCCTTGTTTCAGATAATCGGGAAAAAAAAGTCGGGAATTTTTTTGAGCCACAGGATTTATGTAACAAATGTTACAGTTCTGGTCATATACATAGTTATGTGTTATAATGCACATATCGTTCATCTCTTAAGGAGACGCAAGTAAGCCGACTCGGAACGGAATCGTTCATCCCATGATACCCATTCTATTAGCTACTTCTTTAACCTGCTCTGACGCACACATACTTGTCGATAAGATGAGTAAGTATAAAGTCGAAGATGAGGTTAAATCTGAAATGATTCAGATTGTAAAAGAAGAGACGAAAGGTTGTTGGGACGCAAAAGCCGACTGAAGGAACGGAGTAAAATCCCAACTACTTCAGGAGCAATCCAATGGCACAAGTCACATACCGTGGTGTTAAGTACGACACTACCGCTAAGAAAATCTGCACCGCAGATAGCAAGCCACTCACCTATCGTGGACATGCATATGTCAAGGAGGTAAGCACTTGCTCAAAAGCATAAATTAATCTTACTTGGACTAATATTAAGCACTCCTTTACAGGGGTGCTTTTTTCATATATAATGGAACTATGTCAGGAGGCGAAATGCTACACATGAGAGAACAACTACTCAGGGCAGTGCTATCACATGCTACTGGAGAAATTGAAAAACACAAAGCCAATGTAAATGTCTATTTGGAGCATCCAGCAGGTATTGGCGAACATTCTGATATAACGGAAGCAATTCAATGTGAGATAGACAAGATTGCTCGTTATCATGATCAAATAGAAGTAATAAACAAGTATTTTAGACAACCATCTAAACAACCCTTAAATGAATAAAGGAAAGTTAAAAGTTTTAGTTAGGGCTCTTAAAGAGATCCAAGAAGAACTGGAATCAGAGATATATTCTGATACAGAAGCATACACACATCCTCCTGTAGGAGACATTGATGAAGTTTGGGATGATGATGATGGATACCCCGATTAGCGAAGAAAAACTTAAGCTACGACAAGATGTGCTTAAAATCTTGCTGTCTAAATACGGTAATAGTACCTATTCCAATCGTGCCATTTATGAATGTGCCGAGGATTGGTGTAGTAAGCAGGTTACAACAAACGGACTAGCAGGTTATTTTAAAGCGTATTATGCGACTAAAGGAAACGATCAAGTTGGTGAAAAAAGCCCTGAAACACCCTGAGATGTATAATGAAGAAGAACTTCGTTATATGCGTCAGGCAAAAAGAGAGGCTAAGGCAAAACTTAAATTGAAACAACTGAGAAAACTACAAAATGACTGCAAAACTGATTCAGGTAACGCCAAATCCTGAAGAGCAAATGGCATTTATTGCCAGAGTCTCTAATCCCAATAATCAAGATAATCCAAATTATGCAGGATTATTGAAGTATTGCATAAAACATAATCATTGGTCAGTATTTGAACAGGCATATATGACTGTTGAAATATCGACTACTAGAGGTCTTGCGGCTCAAATTCTTCGTCATAGGTCATTTACCTTCCAAGAGTTTAGTCAGAGATATGCTAATACTAATATGTTAGGTGATATACCTATTCCAGAACTTCGTAGGCAAGATCTTAAGAATCGTCAGAATAGTATTGATGATATTGATGAAAAAAAGCAAAAAGAGTTAGAACTCAATATCCATAGACACTTTATTGCAGCAAAAGACCTTTATAACGAATTAATTCGTCAAGGTGTTGCTAAGGAATGTGCTAGATTTGTACTTCCACTTGCTACACCAACAAAACTGTATATGACGGGTTCTTGTCGATCATGGGCTCATTACATAGATCTTAGATCTGCTCATGGAACGCAAAAAGAGCATATGGACATTGCTGAAGCATGTAGAGATATTTTTATTGAAGTATTTCCAAATGTATCTGAAGCATTAGGTTGGACATGACGAAAGTTACACCAATTTTCTGTGAAACCCCTCAGACACCGTTTGCCCCTACTTGGGGATATTATATTGCTGAGAAGGATCTTGATATTGATGTAAAATCTCTTTCTAGTATAATTTTAAAGGAAGAGCAAATAATTAAAGAAAAATATCCAGATTTTTGGGCAGATGCAACTCAAGAAGAACTTGATGCATGTGGTGCTGTTGGATTGGGTAATGATTGTTTAACTTCTAGGTTTAATCATTTTAATGTGCTAAAATGGGACTATCCTGTATGTAAGAAATTACATGAAAAAATTCGTGAATTTCATAAGGAGTTTATAGACAATGCCTTTGAGTCTAATGGTAATCATCCTAACTTAAAGATTAGATGTTGGGCAAATGTAATGCGTAAAGGTCAATTGATCAATAAGCATTGTCATGCTCACCATGAATACTGTTATTTGAGTGGTAATTTTGTAGTTCAGTCATATGACACTTCTACCAACTATTATCATCCATTTAATAAAGATGTATATACTAGTGAAAATATTGATGGTAGGATGACAATGTTCCCCAGTTGGGTTGTTCATGATTCTACTACTCATTTATTAGATACTCCTAGGATTACTGTTGGATTTGATATATTGGTTAGTAATCCTGCTAACTTGGAAAATACGAAAGAGGACAATTTAGTACCACTCTAAATAACACTACCTTGTAAAGTTTTATGGCTACCTATCCCGTTGTTAATAAAGAGACTGGCGAACAAAAAGAAGTCATTCTAAGTGTTCATGAATGGTCTAAGTGGTGTGATGATAATCCTGATTGGACTAGAGATTGGTCTGATCCATCAACAATGCCTGGTGTAGGAGAAGTTGGTGAGTGGAAAGACAAACTTAGAAAATCTAAACCTGGTTGGAATGAGGTTTTATCAAGAGCTCAGAAAACAGGTCAAAATCGCCAAAAACTTACTTTAGACTGATATGCCACGGAAAAGAAAATCTGCTTCAGTTGTTACAGGCATTGGCATGACTGCCAAGCAAATGAGAAGAAAGAAACCAATTAATAGTGATTTTTTGGTTGATATTCAAGCATTAACAGAAAATCAAACAAAATTCTTTGAAGATTATAAGGCAGGTAAAAATATCTTTGCATATGGTTGTGCTGGTACTGGTAAGACCTTTATAGCACTCTACAATGCTCTTAAAGAGGTATTAGATCATACGACACCTTATCAGAAGATCTATATGGTTAGATCTCTTGTAAGTACTCGTGAGATTGGATTCCTTCCTGGTGATCATGAGGACAAATCTGCACTATATCAGATTCCTTATAAGAACATGGTGAAATACATGTTCGAGATGAATACTGATGCAGATTTTGAGATGCTTTATGGTAATCTTAAAACTCAGGAGACAATATCTTTCTGGAGTACTTCTTTTATAAGGGGTACAACACTAGATAATGCTATTGTAATAGTAGATGAATGCCAAAACTTGAATTTTCACGAGTTAGATAGTATAATAACAAGAGTTGGAGAAGATACCAAAATCATGTTCTGTGGTGATGCCACTCAAAGTGACCTTACCAGAGATAAAGAGAGAAATGGTATCATTGACTTTATGAGAATCTTGCAGCAGATGGAATCATTTTCATGTATCGAATTCGGTCTTGAAGATATCGTTCGTTCTGGATTGTGTAAAGAGTATCTAACTACCAAACACGCTATGTCTATGTAATGTTTAATCATGTACCTGTTTCTCTACCTGTATTGGATAGAGAAACAATTGATGGTGTAAGATACTATAAAGTTCCCGATGAGGATGAATTTTTAAAATTAGTATCAATTACTTCAGTAACTAGTCACTTCAATAGAGAAAAATTTGCTAAGTGGCGTAAGAAGATTGGTGAGAAGAAAGCTAACGAGATTACTCGTAAGGCAACTTCTCGTGGAACTGACATGCACACGCTAGTGGAGCACTATTTGTTAAATGAAGATCTTCCTACGGTTCAACCATTATCAGACTATCTCTATAAAATTGCGAAACCTACCCTTAACAAAATTGACAATATACATTCATTAGAAGGGTCTCTTTATAGTAAAGAATTGGGTATTGCGGGTACAGTAGACTGTATAGCAGAGTATGAAGGAGAATTATCAGTCATTGACTTTAAGACTTCTAAACAACCTAAACCACGAGAGTGGATTGATGGATACTTTGTTCAGGCAGCAGCATATGCGTGTATGTATTATGAACTAACAGGCACTCCTGTTAAAAAACTTGTTATTATTATGGCATGTGAAGATGGTGAGTGTGTTGTGTATGAAGAGCGAGATAAGTTGAAATATATGAGATTACTCGTTACTTACATTAAAACATTCTTAGATTACCACCTGCAATTACATGGAAAATGAATTTACACAAGTACTAGGTAAAAAGTTTATGAATCCCGCAAAATTTGCGGTAGAAATAGAAAAATTAGTTAAGAATGAAAAACTTAACTATATTGATGCTATTGTTCTTTATTGTGAAGAGAATAACATTGAGATTGATTCTATTACTAAATTGATTTCTAAACCTTTAAAGGAGAAACTGAAGTGTGATGCACAACAGTTAAACTTTATGAAAAAGACCACCAGAGCAAAATTGCCTTTATAAAAATGCCTACTTTATCATGGTTTCCAATGCCAATCTATATTGATAAGGCAAATGGAACACAATATGAAGCTATAAACAAAGAACTTTTTAGTGTATATGATAAAGTAGATTTTGCTCAAAATCCTCAGTGGACTGATGATACTAATGAGTTGAGTTTTGAAAGAGATTATGCTTTTTTTGAGGAGCATCAACTTAAAGATTGTACTCAGTTCTTAGATTTTTTGCATATCAATATTATGACCTATTTGGAGCAAATAGGATCTAAAGAGAAATTAGAATATGTAGTTCATAATTCATGGTTGACAAGAACAAAAAAAGGTAAGTATATCCATATGCATGATCATGGGAATTATGATATATCTGGAGTTTATTATTTACAGACAAATGGTAAAGATGGAAACTTATTTTTTCCAAGTCCTCATAGATTATTAGCAGGTAACTATATAATTTCTAGAATAACAGATTTTACCCAATCTCTTCCTTTAGAGCGAGGTTTGATAGCATTGTGGCCTTCTATGCTGTATCATAATACAGCACCTAATGAAACCGATCATGAAAGGATTAGTGCAAGTTTTAATATTAAATTTCTATGATAAAAGTTTTAAAAAATCCAAAAACTAAAGATTATCTGGGATTTAAAAATTGGGTTACTGGACCTGATTTTACTTGGAATTATAATGTAAAAACGACAAATTCTACTGTTGATTTGCCTTTTTATACTCATGCTTTTATAAAAAGACCAGAGACTGAAGGATACCCTAAAATTGATAATCCTCAAGAGACTGAGGGTGTAGTTAAGATGTTAATGGAGATCCTTAAGTATAATGATGTAGTAATGAATAGTTTTATTAGAATATCTGTTAATGCTGTTCATCCAGAGAAGAGAATTATGTCTTCTTTACCCCATGTGGACCATCAATTTAATCATGGAAATTTATTGATGTATTTTACTGATGCTGGTGGATCTACTTTTGTGGAAGGTGAAGAGCATAATCCCAAAGAGGATGATATTATTTTATTTACTGGTGAGCATTATATGGAGACTCCTGCGGATAACCGAAGGGTGATTTTAGTCGCAACTATGGTATAATACAGATAAATAGAGGTGTTAATAGGTGTATTATGTCTGACTTTTTTGAATCCGATTTCGTTCAAGACGAGATGGAAACAATCAATGAAATGCAAGAGGAAATCTATTCCCAAGTGTTTAAATTTCCCGAACTTCCATTGGAAGAACAGATTGATCATTTAGAAACATTGGATGATTTGCTTGAAAAACAGCAGATCCTTTATACTCGTATGAAACTGTCTGATGATCCTCGTGCTAAAGAGATGGCTGACAATGTTCGGCAATCTGCTATAGTAATGGGATTCCCCAAGGATGTTGATTGTAATGTCCTATTTCAGAACATGAGAGTTACTCTCGACAAGGTTCGTCAGGGGATTGACAAAGCAAGATGAGCGGCTTATAATAGACTCGTACAAAAGCCAAATCCAATTACACAGGCCAAATCTATGTCTTTCGCATCGCTTAAAAAGCAATCATCTCTCGGTAGTCTAACTGCCAAACTTGTTAAGGAGGTTGAGAAAACCAATTCAGCAAACAAAGGAGATGAGCGACTCTGGAAACCAGAAGTCGATAAAGCAGGTAACGGGTATGCCGTTATCCGATTTCTTCCAGCACCTGATGGAGAAGATCTTCCTTGGGTAAAACTATACTCTCACGCCTTTCAAGGACCAGGTGGATGGTATATCGAAAATTCACTAACTACAGTGAATCAGAAAGATCCTTGTTCAGAGCATAATACTACTCTTTGGAATAGTGGAGTAGAATCTGATAAGCAGATTGCTCGTAATCAAAAGCGTAAACTTTCTTACTACAGTAACATCTATGTTGTAAAGGATCCAGCGAATCCTGAAAATGAAGGTAAGGTATTCCTTTACAAGTTTGGTAAAAAGATCTTTGATAAGATCATGGGTGCAATGCAACCAGAATTTGAGGATGAGACACCTCTCAATCCATTTGATTTCTGGCAAGGTGCAGACTTTAAGGTTAAGATTAAGAAGGTAGCAGGTTTCTGGAACTATGATAGTTCTGAGTTTGCTGCTCCTAAACCACTCCTTAAGGATGATGATGCACTTGAAGCATTGTGGAAGAAAGAGTATTCTCTTTCAGAACTTGTCAGTGCTGATAAGTTTAAGTCTTATGACGAACTTAAGAAGCGTCTTGAGTCTGTTCTAAAACTTACTGCTGCACCTACTCGCCAAGTAGTTGAGGAAGAGGATGTTGATCGTGAACCAGAACCAGTTGCAGCAGCACCTGCAGCAGAAGATGATGCACTATCATATTTTCAACAGTTAGCTGAAGAATAATGTATCATGATTTTATTGGGGTCTACGAGAATTTCGTAGATCCCAATCTTTGTGAATGGATCATTGATTTTATGGAGAGGTCACCACATGTGATACCTCGAAATTTTAATTTTGTTGATGATAAACAGATATGTATGGATGCTTTCTCACCAGGAGAAGCACAAGCATTAAATGGATATGTTAATGATTGTCTTAAAAAATATGCTGATGAATATGTTTATCTTCAGCAACAAAGATTTATAAGTTCACTTACTCTACTTCAAAAGACTCAACCTACTAAGGGTTATCATCATTTCCATAGTGAGAATACTGGTTGGGTAACCTCGACAAGAATTATGGCATGGATGGTATATTTAAATGATGTTGCTGAAGGTGGAGAAACTGAGTTTTTATATCAGAAATATAAAATTAAACCAACAAAAGGAACTGTGGTAATTTGGCCAGGTTCTTATACCCATGTACATAGAGGTAATCCTCCTATGAGTGATAAGTATATTGCTACAGGATGGTACACTGGATCTATGGGATTGAGTGAAGTTGATCTATAAGCCTAAATAAAAACATATATTCAAATTATAAAAATGGCAGGATACACTGGAAATCACTTTGTTTGCACCTATAAAGATGCCTCAAATGGCAATTTTACAGCAGATGTATATGCTAAGGATGCAGACGATGCTAAAGCAAAGGTTCTAATTGCTTACCCTTGGGCTAAAACTGTAACCGCAACTGCTGGTGCTTAATAATGGCACGAGATAAAGTTATAGTCTTTAATGGTGCAGATGGTAAATGTAGAGTAGTAATTCCCACAGTGGATTGTGCTCTATCTGATGATGCTATCATCTCAAAAGATATTTCTGCGTCAGAATATTCTCTGATTGATGCTTCGGATCTACCTAATACATCATTTAGATCCGCATGGAAGTATTATCATGGGAGCAAAAGTGTTATTGCAGAACTTGCAGATGCTAAGACTATTACAAAAGAGATTTTAGAGACAAGATATTTAGAAACTAAGAAAGAGAATGCAGATATTCAGTCAATAGCAGATATGAAGGGTGAATCTGCATCACTTAAATCAAACCCTGCAGTACCATATACTACAATTACTAACGCTACCTCTGTATCCCAACTTGAAGCACTGATCTAATAATGGAAAAATTTGAAGAACATCATGAGGAGTTTAATTACTCCTATGAAGATCCTTTTTATCTTATTTCTTTAAACGAAGATGGTTGTAATAAACTATTGAAGTATATTGATGGTTTGACCGAGGATGACTGGGCAATTCATCAAACACAGTATAAGGATAAGGAAAATTTTAGATTGTGTGATATACATTGTCCCAATCAAAATAGTCCTATGTCAACCATAGGTGGAAGTATATTTGAGTTAGTTAATAATAAGTATTATCAGTTTGATATCAGTATTTTTGAATTCCAACTTCTTAGATATAGAGAAGGTGGTAAGTTTGAATGGCACTGTGATTATGGAACTGCTCCAAATAAAGATGTTTGGAGAAAGTTAAGTCTTAGTGTTCAACTCTCTAGACCAGAGGATTATGATGGTGGAGAGTTAGTTATTGTAGATTATTATAACCAGCACTGTGAGATTCCTAAGAGTTTAGGTGCTTCTGTTGTTTTTGATTCTAGATGTCCACACAAAGCAGAACCTATCACCAGAGGTGAAAGGTATGTTTTAGTTGGATGGGCTAGTGGACCTAAACTTAGGTAGGATTATTTGCTACCTTCATAGTTTTACTTTCATATTGTGAAGACTTAGTATATTCTAGAGCTTGCTTCATATCCATCATAAATGAGGTCATAAATTCTCTTCTCATAACTTTAATATTTCTTTTCCTCTCATTTTCTCTAGTTTCTGCTAGATAATTACTAATTCCTATAACAGGATTTAGAGTAATGTTGTGAGTATCTGGATGAGGAATAGTAAAGTTAGAGTCTACTTTCAATCCTGCAGGAAGAATTAATCTTCCTTGAGAATCTTTAACTAATGTAGTTTCGTAGAATTGTGTTTCATCTTTATCGACACCATATTTTGATACACAATAATCATAGAGTACCTTACTACCCATAGGCCATTCACTTCTAACATTTGTAATATTAGCGACAGTTAATATAATCCAGTCTAATTCTGGATTACCGTACAATTCATCAGCAACTTCATCAGGTCTTACACCTTCTTTGATTGTGTATGAATTTAAGAATGTTACATCTGTAGCAGCACTATCTCTAATTTTTGCTCTTAGAAATAAGTTTTTAGTAGTAACATAATTGTTTCTAGTAATACTAGACTCTAGTTGATTTTTATACCTTAGATTAGGTAAATTTCTGAAATAGTGTTTAGACATTAGTAGAATCCTCCTCTAGATACACCTTCATGATCTTCTGCATATATTGGATTCATTTCAGTAAATGCCAGATCCATTTTCATATGAACTGGTGTACCATCACCATAGGTGGCCCAAGTACCACTACCTGTATAGTTGACTGACATGTTTTTCAAAGCACATGTTTTAAATTTGTGAAGGAATGGATGTGGTTGTCCACCTTTCATATAATTTAATCTGAATATATCAGGAGCATTTAAGAATCCCATATTGTCTGCTGTATATTTTGCAGCACTAGCAATTTTGAGGGTTCTTATCATTTTTTTGACTACTTGAGCTTCATCAATACTTCTAGGAACTAAGTCCCAAGAGAAATTAAAACTTCTTATAGTCACACCACCAAAAACCATTTCAAGGTTTTGGTTGATGACTTGTCCTGTAGCCCTTGCTATCAATCCTTCAGCAGTGACATTTGCTCCAAATGTATTTACTGCTGAAGCTGCTGCAGTTGTTTTTGCAAAATCTATAAGACCATCTCCTTTACCACTTTTAGCATTACCTGCTAAACCTTTAACTTCTTCAACTCCTTGCTTTAATATATTTGTAGAGTCCATCATACGACCCACTGCAGAAATTCCTGCTGCAGCAAAATCATTTAACTTGCTCTCACCCCAATTAGCACCATTATTATCTTTGATATTTTGTGGTATTGGTAAAATGATTACATTTTTTGTTTTTAAATTTTTATATCTATCACTAGCCATTACTGCTTTACCACCTTGGTAAAAATTTAGACTAGTTCCTGTTTTTTGTACATCCTTTTGTCCAGTAACTGCTCCTTTTTCAAATTTTACAGTTCCATCTTCGTTCAATACCTGTTCTGATGCTATAATATCTTCCTTTACTGTTCCTGTAGTATCTTGGGTTAGACCTTTAAGTCCTTTTGTTGGTGGCTGCTCTAAGACCTCTATCTGAAAGTAATCAGTAGCATGATCAATCAGATCTTCTGGGTATCTTATAACTTTTCCGAGATTAGCTGGCACTATCCTAGACTCTTTTTATGTATTTAGCTTGAATTTCGCATATGACAGTGATCTAGCATGTTCTAGTTCAGCAACCGATAGTTCATGGAACTCTCCGATTACTTCATTCCATGTATAGTTCCTCATTTTGTTCCAATGATAACTAAATCCTCTAATACCCCATTGTTTTAATTCCATACATGCTATTAAAGGAAATTCATCATACTCAATCATAGGAGTCTTTGGTAGATATACAAATGTATAGAATCCACCTTCTTCTGGTAATATAACTTTAGTATCTTGTAGAGCATCTAAAACTTCCAGCATTGTATCTTCAGGATCTTCTGTCCCAATAAATTCATCTACAATTGGCTGTAGTCTAGACACCTAAGTTATCCTCCGTTAGTATTTTGAACTCCATCATTCTGTCTTTACAGAATTCTTTTGCTGCACCCCATTTTGCTTGGTTCTTAGCATACTCCATCACTTCTCTTACATACTTTCTATTTTTAGTCTTCTGAATTTTTGGTTCAGTGCATTGTCTTTTGGGTTTAATTTCAATAATATATTTCTTAGGTACTCCTGATTTATCTTTTACTTTAACATAAAAGTCAGGAAAATATCTATGTAATCTGTTGTCAAGTGGTGATCTGTAGGGTATTATAACTTCTTCACTACCCCACTCAATGATGTTATCATTCTTATCACAATATGACATAAAAACTTTTTCCCAGGAACTACGATAAATAATGTTACGATAATCCCCTCGATACTTTGTAATATTAGAAGGTCTAAATCTTCCTGAACGAGCCATGCATCGTATACGATCCCGTTAGGTATTTATTGTGCCAGTTTATCCAAGAGTAAAAAAGACTGAAAGAATAAGAAGTTTGTTTCAGAAAGTTGCTACCACAAACCATTATGAGGTATTTTTCAATGGTTTTGGATCTATGCAACAACTTAGAGGTTATATTACCTCTATGTCACCTAGAGTAAGTAACTTCTTTATCAGTAGAGATCTTGGTTTACTGTGCAACAGTGCTGAACTACCAGCAACCACTATGGCAACTGCTCAGGTTGAAGGTCAGAGAATGGGAATCACTGAGAAGATGGCTCATTCAAGGATATTTACTGATAGTTCTTTTACTTTTTATGTTGATAGTGATTATAGAGTGTTAGAATTTTTTGAATATTGGCATGAATTTATAGCATCTGGATCTCATTATGGTGCAAAGAATGATGGTGTTGATAGAACTCATATTGCTTATTATCATAGAATGCAGTATCCTGAGGAGTATAAGGTTGATTCTATAAAAATTCAAAAATTTAATAAAGATCATTTTAGAAGTGTTGAATATACTTTTCTTAATGCTTGGCCAGTATCTGTATCTTCGATGCCTGTTTCTTATGATGGGAATAGTATTCTTGAATGCCAAGTAACATTTAATTATGATAGGTATTACTTTGGTCCAATTAATTCTTTAGATCGTAGAGTATTTAATTCTTCATATAATCCAGCACCAACACCTCCTACACCTGGTAATAATCCAGTTAAATTAGGAAAGACTGATATAACTTTAGATGGAACTGAGTCTGATTCTGCGGTGATGAGAAAGGTTTATAAGCAAGATGAAACAAATAATGATGTTTCTAACACTAGTGGAGATAATGATATAGTTTTAGATGGAAGTGAGTCTGATTCTGAGGTGATGAAAAAGGCTGTAAGCAACTAGTATAAATTATGGTATAATATACATAATGGAGATTTAGTATGGGCTTAGCACAGCAATTAAAGGAAGGAACCAAACAGTCTCACTCTGCTGCAGAGAATACAAAGTTTGTTTCATCATTCCTCCGTGGAGTAGTAAGTAAAGAAAATTATCGGCAACTTGTTGCTAATTACTATTTCATATACAATGCTTTAGAAACGGAAGTTCTAAGATTGCAAGATGATCCTGTTGTAGGACCATTGAACATGAAGGAACTTTATAGACAGCGTGGTCTATCAAAAGACTGTGAGTATTTCTTTGGTGAAGATTGGAGAAATATTATCTATCCTACTGAAGCATGTCAACAGTATGTAAATCGTATTCGTGAAGTAGCACATGACGACACTGAACTTCTTGTGGGTCATCATTATACTAGATATTTGGGTGATCTCTCTGGCGGTCAGATTCTTAGGAATATCGCTGAGAAGTCTCTTAAGTTAACTGATGGTGGTTTAGATTTCTATAAGTTTGATATAGAAAATAAGAAAGAGTATAAAAATAACTACCGTGCTACACTAAATACACTGCCTGTGACAGAATCACAAGTATCTGCTATCATATCAGAGGCAAACTATGCATTTCGTTTGAATATGTTTATGTTTGAAGAGTTAGATGGCAATGCATTTAAATCCACAATAGCTTACATTTGTGGTATAATAAAAGGAAAAACTGATGCCACTACCAAAGATTAATGCACCAACTTATGAGATGGTGATTCCTTCTTCTAAGAAGAAGATTAAATATAGACCTTTCCTAGTCAAAGAAGAGAAAATTCTTGTTATTGCAATGGAAAGTGAGGATATTAAAGATATTGCTCGTGCTGTTAAACAAGTTCTAGGAAATTGTATACTTACTAGAGGTATTAAGGTTGATAAGTTATCTACATTTGATATCGAATATCTATTCCTTAATGTTAGAGGTAAATCTGTTGGAGAAACTGTTGAAATACAAGTAACTTGTCCTGATGATCAAGAGACCAAAGTTCCAGTGACTGTTGCATTGGATGAGATTAAAGTTATTGAGGATCCTAATCATAGTAAAGATATTAAATTGGATGAAAAATTGACTATGAGGATGAAATATCCTTCATTGGATCAGTTTATTAAAGAAAACTTTAGTATAGGTGATGGTGTTGGATTTGAGCAATCAATTGATATGATTGCTGATTGTGTAGATATGGTATTCAGTGAAGAAGAAACTTGGACTGGAAGTGATTTCACTAAGAAAGAAATGATTGCTTTCTTAGAAGGATTGGGTTCTAAACAGTTTAAAGAGTTGGAGAAATTCTTTACTACTATGCCTAAACTTAAGCATGAGTTTGTAGTAAAAAATCCTGCTACTGGACAAGATAATCAAATTAAGTTGGAAGGGTTAGCAGCTTTTTTCAACTAGCGATGTTGCATGAAGATCTTGTATCATACTACAAGATCAACTTCGCTCTCATGCAGCATCATAAATATAGCTTAAGTGACATTGAAGATATGATCCCGTGGGAACGGGAAATATACATTAGTTTATTAAAACAGCATATCGAAGAGGAAAACTTAAAGCAACAGCAGCGAAATGGCTGACATTAAAGACAAATTACCTACACCACCAGGAGAAAAATCATCATCTGGGGGTGCTTCTCATGGCACGATGTCAAAGTCTTTTGGACTGCAGAGAAAAACATTAGCAAGAGTTATAGGATTAGAGAAGAGAGTAGACAAGATAGAGAGTGGTGTTGGTGGTATTGATATTGATAAATTTAGTGATATCAATAATTCAATTCAAGGTATTAATAATAATTTAATAGCAATCAAGGATTTCATAGATGCTGATCTAAAGGCAGATCAGGATGCAGCAGATGATAAGAAAAAGGATGATGCAAGAAAATTAGACAAGGATAAAAATATCAAGGCCGAAAAATTCTTAGAGACAAAACAAACAGAGCAAGCTGTTAAACCAGTAGAGAAAGCAACTAAGTCAGCTAAATCTGTATTCCAAAAGTTATTTGATTCTCTTACTGCTATCTTTGGTGGATGGTTATTGGATAAAGGTGGAAAGATGCTAACAGCATGGAATGAAGGTGATATGGAAACCTTTAATGAAATGAAGAATGCAATATTGACTGCATTGGGAGTAGTGGGTGTAATTTTTGCTGCAGCTAATATTGGTGCAATTATTGGTGCAATGAAACTTATCATTGGTGGACTTAAGGTAGGTGTACCAGCAGTTCTTGGACTTCTTGCAAATCCGTGGACTTGGGTTGTACTGGGTGTAGGTACTGGTTTATACTTTGGTGTGAAAGCAATTCATAAAAGAGTTACTGGTGGTAATAAATTCTCTGAGTTTGATAAGCAGTTGAGAGCACAGACAAAATCTGCTGGTATTGATATGTACCAAAATCAAAAAGGAGCACATATATTAGAGGAAGATGGAAAGTCTCATAAGCGTATTGATTATTGGGGTGAGCATGGTTTGATGGGTAGAGAAGCAACAGAAGAAGAGAAAAATAAATTGGGGTATAATGAGG
>VTLG01013444.1_pt1 | contig 15701 bp, 24 predicted proteins | sample 4694571 | NCBI WGS metagenome assembly VTLG01 (sample SAMN12604809, study PRJNA352737) | marine metagenome | biome: ENVO:00000447; feature: ENVO:00000209|ENVO:00000569|ENVO:01000036; material: ENVO:00002151; isolation source: viral sequences binned using virsorter ...
ATTTTACTTCTTTTTTTAGTATCTCTATTAGGACATTCGTTTCCCCGATTTTGTTACTGATTTTTTCGATTACCTCGTAGTTGTTGTTGGTTGCTTGTGCCATGATTGATACTCCTTTATATTATTGAATAAGACCATTATATAGTGGATGTAAACGTTTGTCAACACTTAATTCCAGCGAATTTAAAATCCATTAAAAAAGGGTGAGATTTCTCTCACCCTTATCAGAGTCATTTGTTGGGATTATACTGGGCTTATGTGTAAGCGAAGGATTCTATCTTGTATTGCTAGCCCAGCATCATTCGTTATATTTAATTCGGTTAAGTGGGCTATTGGGGAACCGATTAAATGGTCAATGGACATCACTATGGAGTCGGTATCATTGTTTACGAAGGTGTAGGTTTCTTCTTCTAGGATGCCAGTGGTTCCGAACTCTTTATCTTCAAAATCGTGCAAGTGGTAGTAAACACTGTGGCCTGTAAGTTCAAAGGCGGTGACTATATCTGTGACTGAGGAATCGCTTATGGTTTTCGTTGCTTGGTTTGACATGATTGTTACTCCTTAATTTATCTTGATGTAACCATAATACAGTGGATGTAAACATTTGTCAACACTTAATTTTAAACTCAAATAAAAAACCCCTTTTACCGGATGTAGTAGCATCCTTCATGTGGTAAAGGGGGCTTTAATAGGAGGCCTTCAAGATGGTATGAAGGCGTATCGGAATTATACCATATCTCCAAGTTGGACTTCCACATACCCGCCTTGGCCGTCAGATTTGAGGCGTACCTTAGAGGATTCTGGAGCGAAAGTGCTGACGGACTGACATCGCCGACATTTAATTTCGACAATAGATTGGCCGTCTAGTCTCAATCTGGCTAATAGATGTCGGCATTGAGGTCGCCGACATCGAGCTTCTACCAGTCCTAGATTTGACGGACTTGACATGTTTTGAAGATATGCCAAGAGTCAGGGAGGTCAACGGAGAGGACTTCTACGGTATCTCCAGATATAAGTAGTCTGTCGCCATTCTCAATGGACTGATTGTGGGCCACAGTAACCTTGAGTTGACGGCTTCGGTTTTCTTGTTCAATTCCTACTGTACTGGTTCCAGAGCCAAAAGTAACACGGGCGGCGACATCAGAATAAACCAAATCCCATGCCTCTATGAAACCACCTTGACCATCTGCGGTGTTAACCCGTCGTTGTATATCTATCGTATCGGGCAACGAGGTCAACGCCTCTGTTCGCAAATAGGACAAGTCTCCGTCTTGCAGTAAGGTATTAGCCATCTGAATACCTTCCGAAGCCACCTGTGCCAGAGTCTAAAATGTTTAGGCCTGTAACTTCATCACTATCGGTATATACTGAGTAACCATCTTTACGCCTTGGCATTACAGTGGTAGTGCCTCTGCCTCGATTCCTCAGCCGTCTAGCTAACTTCTGATAGTGGACTGTTATCTGCCCCTTCTGGAAACTCGCTCCGTCTACTGAGAAGCTATAATCACGGGCAAACCTGAGGGCTAACGCTTCACAAGCGGCGGCCGAAGCGTTGATTACGCTATCGGCCTCTTGAACTAGGAAATCATCAATTTCCTCATCTTCTAGGAGTGGTCGACTTTCATCGGTGTCTCCTATAGTAAGTCTTACCCTGTCCCTATCGGCTGTACTGCCTTTGGTATAAGTAAACGCCATCACACCCTCACAAAAGCGGTTATAACCACTGCATCAGTCAGAGCATCACAACCAGCTAGCTCAACCAGTAAATTACCGTGAACAATCGCTGGAATGTAGGCTCCGGTTATAGCTGACCCTGAGCTATCGTCTAGCTGATGCGTGGGGTAGTACCACGCATCGCTATTAGAATTCGTTAGGGTTAACAAAGTCAACGCAACCGGATTTCCCGGACTGGATATAGTCGTATCAGTAGTGCCGGGTGCCGATGCATGGAAGTTTACATAAAGGGCTAGTAGTTCAGAGTACGGCAATGCCGTGACTAATGAACCCGTAGCCGAAGCATCTGAGCCGGTCGTACTAACTTTGATGGTGTGCTTTTCTATAGCCATTAGCGACCGCTCGCATATACGATAAGGACCTCTGCTGTATCACCTGCATTAGCCTGAGCAATCGTTACCTTAACGTAATCGCTGATGCAAACTTTTTCGTATACTTCATTGGAGCCATCGTAAGTAACATCCGCTCCACTCTCATCGTCTACCTTATGCCTTATATGAAACCAACCATCACTATTAGCATTGGTTAGAGTTAGTAAGGTCAGTGCGGGGCCATTGTTGCCAGCAGTTGCGATAGTTACATCTGTGCTTGCTGGCGGGGAATCCCCATAAGTCACACCAATAGAGCATATCTCACCTGTTATAACATGGCTTGAAGTTCCATTATTGGTAGCGGAGCCGTTACTACCAGAGGCGGCTCCACTATTGATTGTTGCTGACTCGTAATAAGCCATTACCCCTCCTAGCTATCTATTGCTGGAAGCACGTATCCGCTTGCGGTATCAGTAGCAGTTCCAAGATTATCGAACTGCCTCACACCGTCTGCATCTATCAATACCTCACCGGATGTATCAGCATGTCCTATCCGGTTGTGGGCAATAATACCGGAATTGTCTGTCGTATCAGAGTCTATAAGCAAGTCGCCAGCCGTATTCAAACGGTAGATATAGTTACGAAGGATTCGGCAATCATTCACATCTTTTCCTGTAGCTACTGACACAATGGCCTCTGAGTTAGCTACACCTAAAGTAATGTCGTTGTCATTAAATACCAGTCCAGCAATATCCCCGCCGACCTCAATGATTGCATCATTTCCTGTATCCGGCGAGATAACTACGTTGTTGGTAAACTCGAGTCTATCGCACTCATTATCTGTGGTTGTGCATTTGATTAAGTCCACGAAATTCATGTTGGTCGCAGTATCTACAAAACGGCAGTTATTAACTACGAATCCAGCGGCACTGAGGTCAAATACCTGTACAACATCAGCGTAATTCATACTGAAAATTATATTATGGATTTGGACATCGGCGGCCGTAACATCAATGTCCACAGTGTTGGCAGTGTCAAAGGTAATGGTCGGCCGTGAGTTACCCACACCCATTCCAATTACCGTCACACCGGCTACGTCAAAAGTAATCCCAGCGGCGGCTGAAAAAGTCTCAGTATGGCCCGGATGAACGAGGATAACATCTCCGTTGTTAGCCGTACATTTATTGACGGCTCCATCAATAGTTGCCAGAGGTTGCTTGGGATTAGTCCCAGCATTGTCATCGTCAGCGGTAGTTGCACCGCTATCTACGTGATAGATGTCACCCATTGTCAGTAATGGGCTACCTATCCCAGAGGCTCCCTCTACAGGTACTCCTCTGCTTTGCAATCCGTTAGGAAAATTCGTAGGCATTACCAGCCCTCCTTATTGTAGGACCAGCAGGCATCTGGAAAAAGGAGTTAGCAAAAACCAGATACCTGCCAGCTAGCCTATTATTTTAGTTTAAACTTAACTAGGGTTTTGGCCGTATATCCATTTCCAGTCAGTCCACCCAATACCATAGCGCATGTAGCCACGGTATTTGGCGGTGAGTCCATCAAAGTCCTCAGCCTGACTGAACTCTGGCCGTATTCTCCATTGCCAAATCAGGTGTTGTTTCATCAACGCCTCATCAATTAAGAACCAAGCATTGGAGTCGGTCAATCTATCCCAAACTACGGGGCGGAAGCGACCAGCAAACATATTAACGTCATACTGTGCCGAACCCGGCTCATAGATAGCTCGTTCGCTTACTATCTGAGTCGCAGTCCTCTCGAGTTCGGGTGGAACCAGCAACATGCTTGGATTGACTCCCAGCAAGTTACCTTTATCATCGACTATGTTACGCATTGCCTGACGGGTAGTGTCGAGGTTATCAATAGTCAGAGCAAGAGTACCCTCATTGGATTGAGTAGTCCCACTATTAGCAGGGCTATATGGGTGGGCAGTACTCAATAGAGCAACACCATCAGCACCATTAGTAGACGCACCCATTCGGTTGGTTCCACTATCCGTGAAAGCGTTTATGAATACATTGGCGGCGTCTGTCTCTATGGTGTTGTTGAAAGCATCAGCCATGTTACTGGCTCTGCGGTTTATCTGTCCGAATTGGTCATCGTCAGCGAGTCTCCGCTCTACTTGTATACCGAAAGCAAACTCGTAGTTACGGATATCGGTGCGATAACCGGCATCGAAGTTGTGGTAAGGTACAGTACCATCAAATGGCGGTACGGTTCCCATTGCGCCCATGCCTTGGTAGGATTCTTCAAATCGGGTGGAAGCTTCCACTCCAAAGAGCATCTCCATCATGGGGCGCGGGCGAGACATGGCGATATCAAAAATTCGCTTCAGTCCCGGTTTCAATAAGTCAGGAAAATTTCCACTTGTTAAAGGCATTACTTACTCCTATTGAGCTTTCGCAAGATAGTGAGCCGAACTGCATATCATCACTCTGGTCTCATCGGATGCCTGTCGCTTACGCTCGACTACAACAAATTCCGTGTTGGAAGATGCGGCGAGAGTTTGGGCTCCTGTAGCACCAGAGATATCAAGGGTCGCACCAGCAAGTCTTGCATTGGTGTCATTTGCGTCTGCATAAACGGCGTCTGGGTTCACGATTACCTTAACCAGAGTAGTTGAGTCGGTACCGGATACAGTACCGGGCTTCCTTTCTACTGCATCATCCGGGTCTTCTGGGCCAACAAAAATGCCAGCAAGTGCGGCATCTGAGGTCACGGCAAGGTCAACCTCACCGGACTCAATGTTGAGCATATCTCCTCTAGTAAGGGTCTCCGTGTCTTTCATTAGAAAGGTGAGGATAAGCGGTCTACCACCGCTCAGATTATATCGGTATTCAAAACCATTGGCGGCCATATTACTCTCCTTATGCGTTCTATCCGCAGGTCAAAGATTTACAGGCCTTGAGCGTACTCCTCTTCGGAGAGGCCCATCAGCCTCGCCGCTTCCTTCTGTTCCGTACTCAACCTAGTGACAGGGGCAACTTGGCCCCCTTCCGGGTTAATATTGGGACTCCTAACGGCGTTATTTTTTAAGTACGGTTTTTCCTCTAACAAAAGGGTGAGGGCATCGTCTACGCCATTTACGCTGTCGGTTTCGGCATCGTACCTGACGTTCGCTTTATCCATTAGCAAGTAAGCGGCGTCTGGGTCCACTACTCCTAATTGTATCGCTCTGACCTTCACAGCACTTGAGATAGCGGTAGACTCTACCTTAGCCCTAGCGTCTGCCTCTCGCTTCTCAGCTTCTGAGGCTCGCTGGGTTAACTTCTCTTGCTCTGACAGTTGAGCTTGCTCCATATCTGCCAGCTTTTTAGCTTTCTCAAGAAGGTCGGCATGGTCGGAGAACTTAGAGCGTTCCTCACGTCTCGCAGTTCCCACAATAGTGTTCAACTCTTCCTGTGTGAAAGACTTAGCAGGTGCGTCAATCTGAGGGCTATCCTCGACTGTAACCTCTGGAGCTTCCCCTTCGTTATTGGGATTCGCACTTGGTGTAACCATATTAAATTGTCCCCCATTTATTACCCGGAGGGTTTCCGGTGATTCGGATTATACCAACTAGTTTAAACTATTTGCAACAGGCAATAAAAAAGGGTGAGATTTCTCTCACCCTTTGCTAGATACTTAGCTCCGTTTAGCGGTCGTACATATCGAAAGAGTTCGCTGAATATTCTGCTTCGGCATCTGCACGTTCTTCGTAGCACCCAACGCATATGTTGCCTATCATATCCTCTTTTCGTAATGGTTCTATTTCCCCGTTCTCGTAAATATCTTCGTGGAATTCATCGTGGCAAATAATCATGCTTGATACTCCTTTATTTATTTGATATACCTACCCTATCATGGATGTAAACACTTGTCAACAAGCAATTTTAGATAAAGAAAACCCCCCATTGAGTGTGAACACTTGAGAACAATGAGGGGCAGTCAGGAAGATTTCACATTATGAAATCTTGGTTATTATATCATAGGCTAGGCTACTACATCATCCGGCTGTGGGATGTCCATCGGGTCGAACACTTCAACCTCAACACGTGGACTGTACTCCCAATCTCCGGACTCCCAAGAATCAACTTCCGGGATAAAGCCTTGGGCTATTTGTTCAGGAGTGGGGTCTGCTACTATCTCCACATTGGATACATAAGAGATGAAGGAACAGGTAGTGGAGCAGTACTTGCGGGTTACTAGGGCTACTGCATTTGCAGTCCGGTTATCTGTCCCGGTGACAATGACTGTAGGTCCCCCCTTGAATTTCCAGTAGTTGTAAACTTTTTCTCCGGGTGCTGTCTGGGCTCCGTAGTTTTCCATTGTCTGGATTGTTACTTCTAGTGCCATGATTGATACTCCTTTATATTATTGAATAAAACCATAATACAGTGGATGTCAATCTTTGTCAACACTTTATTTTTTGGATTTATTATTTGATAACCTTTTATCTTTAGGCGGTCCAGTTTTCACTCGACCCTTAGCTTTGCCAGCAGTAGTCTTACCGTTGTAATTACTTTTCGGCATCATACCTCCGCATCGCACCAACACAATTGGACTAGCGGTACGTTTTTCCCAGTGATAACTTTACCGCAACCATCACACAGGTTAGTGCTATTTATGTATCGCCCCTTACCTCTAGTCCGTCGCTGTTGGTGCTGTCCTAGCGGCCTCTTGGGGGCTGAGTCCTTCTCCGTCATTGACGTGGCTTTGCTCCAATCCACAGTTCAAACATTGACGCATTACAATGTTTGCTATGGCATATAATTCCCGCTCGTATGGCCATAAAGGTAGTAGTACCAAGTGGCTTTCATCCGCCTCACACTTATAGCAGTTCATTATTCGGATTCTTCTGTCGTACTATCTGTTGCTCCCGCTTCAACCTCTCCGCTGACCTCATAGTTACTAGGCTGTCTCCTACGTCTAGGAGTAGCCGGTTCCTCTTGAACTTCAACAACAGCATCCCTAAATTCACACCGGCATCCGTCGCAAAACGGTCCTGTCGTAGCAACCATCCGACTTCTATCACAGAATGGACACCACGCTACACCACGCCTCTCCCTAAGTACTTGCCTGACTTCACCTGTCGCCTGATTTATAGCTTCCATATCTTCTCCTTCTAAGGGTTCAAAGGGTTAAAAAATTTAAATTCTTTTAATTTAAAACCCCACTAAACCCCAGTATACCACTTGTTTTTGAGTTTAAACTCAAAAATTATTTGAGAGGGGCTACTCCAGCAGACTTACCCCAGACCGGATTATCTGTCACCTGTACCATGTCATTGAAACCGATAGAACCGGATTTCCAAGCATCAAATCTTTTGGAACCCATAATACTACTCTGGGTGGCCTCGTCTTGCTTACTGAACCACTCTTTACCGTTCTCTGGCTCTGGTGGCATAGGTACATCCAGACCTAAATCCTCATATGTGACTGTAACTGGTACTATAGCACAGCGACAATTGATATGAGCATCTAACGGTTCGTCATTTTCGTATAGCTCTCCATCTAGTATTAGACATGCTATGCAAACACGGTCATCCTTAGCGGAATTACGTTGGTACCCTTTCACTAGATTAGGATTGGCCGCATACTGCAACCTACTCGCTTCCCTATAAGCCCTATTAGTCTCAGTTCGGGCTACGGTAAGGGACCTAGTTAGTGCCATTCCTGAAGCATTAGTAACCCTCACAGCAGTATCTCTGGGCGACCGCCCCATTGCAATACCTTCTCCGATAGTCTCAGTAATTGCGTTGGCAGTATCTGCTCCTAGCGGAGCCAGTAAGTTTCCAATCGGGGCGCCATCCCTACTGATACCTACAAAATTTGCAAACGCATCGCTTGGTAGTTTATTCCACTCCAGACCTACATTAGCCATCATTTGAGGAGTTACTCCGGGTGGTAAGCCGGCGGCCATAGTCTCGTACGCCGCTCCTTGGGCTAATGCTACGGCGGAACTCTGACCTTGTATAATCGCCGCTCCCGCAACGCCTTGGTACCGTGCCACATCCACTATAATTTGCGCCCGCAACTGACTCATTCTACGGAGCCTCATTACTTGCGCCCTACTGAGATTCTCCGACTGTGCTTGCGTTAGGATACGCATGACGTTTCTATCAATATTGTTCTGGACAGGCCTATATGCGGCAATGACAGCCCTAGTCTGTTGACTTTCAAGAGCTAGTAGTGCTTGTCTAAACTCCTCTACTTTCCTTTGGGCATCAGGTGTAGGCATGGCTACTCTACGTCACCGCCTTGGAAACTTCTCAGGATTTCAGCACCGATATTAGTATCCGCTACCCGCTGTGCTGTATTATCCTCTTCCATCTGTTCTATTTGTTCCTGTGAGTAGCCCATTTCACGCCATATTTGCTTCTTGGTAACACCTAATTCGGACTTAACTCGCAAGGTTTCCAGATGACTCTGTTCGTTTCTCGTCTCCACGTCATCCCAGATTATTTCTATACTATCTTCTGGGTTGGCGATAGTCTCACCGAAAGCCTCTTGGATACCTAAAGCCATCCGAATACAGTCCTCCCAAGAGTTTCCGAAGTTAACTATCCGTTGCTGTGCTTTCTGAACCAGCCCTGACTCAGCGGTCTTTAACGCTTCACCTGAAGGTACTCCACCCATTATCTGAAATAAGTGCTGAGGAGTTCTACTAATGCCAGCTATATGCTGTACCAACATTTCGATAGTCCGTAGCGGTCCGTCTACATTCGCCGCTGTCCACTGTCCGACTTGCCCTGATGTATCCATTTCCGTATGGAACTCTGTTACCGAACCCGGCATAATATCCATACGACTGCTGTTGTGGTCGATGTCCACCGTGTACCTCTGTGGAAAGGCGAGCGTATCCATTATCATAGTTAAATCAATCAGGGACTTATTCAGTAAGTCCTGTAACGGAATAATATTAAGGATTTCGGATATACCGAAATCAGAGCTTAATGGCTTGTTTCGGAAGTGAATAATCGGGACTCCTAATGGTTGCCCTTGGCGACCGACCCAAGGTATAGGCCAGCCTTCATCTTGCTCATCCATATGCTGAGTCCAGACACCACCATATGCGACATATTTTTCTACCCTGTCTGGATAGTAAAGATTCATCCGGGTATGAGGAGCATCGCCAATATGAGGTGATTCAACCCACTTCTTGCTTGCCCATTCCATCTCGCCACTAACTTCATTGTAGTGAGGTACTATCAATTCAGCTTTCTGGTGAGTCCAGCGAGGTCTCGCCTCCGCTTCATTCCAGTCGCAAAGTATATAACTATCACCTACCATCACGGCATCGGTGTGTATGACAACCTGAGAATAGTCCATGCGGTTAGCATCCCATAGCTCCCACGCCCATTCCGCTAAGTTTTCGTTGGAACTGCTAATACCTGTGACTTTTAAGCGTTCCGCAAGAGCTTCAACTACTACGTTGCAAAAGTTATCACGGAAAGCTATACGTGGTGGGAGGAATTTTTTCAGTCTGTCAGTAAGGGCAGTATCGTGGTCGCCGTAATAATACCGTCGAGCCACGTCGTAATCTTCTCGCCGTGCGTCAATCTGGCCTTGAATCCATCGCATTAAGGACTCAGTAACCGGATTCGGCATTGCCTGTACCAAGTTCATTACCATAATTTACCTCCCTATCTGTCAGTATCCCAGTATTTGGAATCGCTCATATCTAAACCTATAGGATTATCTATTCGACCATTACGACCAGCCCCTATTAAATCATGGACTACTGGTCCGGATTTACCCTGTATGCCGTGCCGTATAGCTTGGCGCAAACAACCAACGAAAGCATCAACTTGGTCATCATGCGCCCCATTCGGAAACATGGCCATCTCGTCTACAAAGTCACCTAACCATTGCGCTTGTGTAGGTATGTATACCTTGCCCGCTTCAACTGTCCCCGTTACAGCGTTAGCCCGTGAGACTTTATCAGAATCTACTTTAACAGGAATAACAGGTAGATTGGTTTCTTTTTTAAGGCTTTGGATTAACGATTGACCAGACGCCGCATCTTCTACAAATACACGGCTAGGCATATACTGCCGATACAATACCTGAGCTACCCTAGTAAGGGTCGGATAGTCTACCCTGTCCCGCCAAACATTCAGTACATAATAGGAGTCACGGTCATAGCCCAGAGTTACACAGGCCGAATAGTCGTTGTGCTGTCCTGTCTTGTATGCGGTATCCCAGAATTGAAACACCTCTCCGATAGTATCTGGAACTGCATTATAAGTGTTCCACCAATTAAATTTAAACAGGCCACCTTCACGTAATGACGGTCTTTGCTGAAACAGGCAAGCCCAATCTTCGGGACCAACAGCTTGGCGGACCTTGGCTAATTCTGTTAAGTCATATCGGGCAGGCCATAAAGCTTCACCCTCTTCACGTAAATCATCGGACTCCTCAGCAATAGCCGGCAACCGTATATGCTCCCAAGGTTCGTCATGCTCACGCACTAAGCGACCGACAATATCGTCATCATGCCATCTGGTCATTATTACGATAATAGAACCACCGGGTTCAAGACGGGTGCGGGCTGTACTTGTCCACCAATCGTATAGATGGTCACGCTGGACTTGCGAGTTAGCATCAGCCCTGTTTTTAATCGGGTCATCTATAAGCAAGAGGTCAGCACCACGACCAGTCAGTGGACCACCAAACCCTACCGTGACCATACCTCCGCCTTCTTGCAATTCCCATCTGCCCGCAGTAGCTAAATCCTCTGAAAGATTCATATCAATACCACAGGTCAGGATAGTATTTCTCGCTTTTCTGCCCCATGATGTAGCGAAGTCAGCGGCGTAACTGGCTAGAATCACCCGCTTATGTGGCCAGTTGGCTAAGTACCATATAGGAGTCCAGTGTGATAGTAGCTCACTCTTACCGTGGCGGGGTGGCATAGAAACAATTAGGCGTACAGGCCTAGATGATAGCTCTGATACCTTACGCGATATGATTGAGAGATGGGGATGGCGGGTCCAAGCTCCCTCCGACCACTTGACTGCCGTCGCCGCTGGTGACGCTCTCCATGCGTTCTGCAATAAGGTCAAGGGCGGTCCTGACGTCATCGTCATGCAGTATATCCTCCATCCCCATATTTCCGGCGAACACGGCCGTCTGGCTAGCATCAACCATATTTATTAACGGTCTATTAGGTATCAGTCCGTTAATAGAATCAATACGCCCCATGATTTGTAGGACATTCTTTAGGCCCTCTGAGGTCGCCTTACCGGACTGCCACCACGATAATAATAGTTGTGTATATCTTTCCATCTGCAAAGCACGTAGCTCGTCAGCCGAACCTACACTCTGCTGGGCTAAATCTCCTAATGCCCTCTTAATATCACGGTGGACTAAACCTCTAGAAACCCCTAGTTGCTCTGCGATAGCACGCTCAGACGCACCCGCAACCTTCAACTGAATAGTCTGGTACCGCCGTAACTCAGCGTTAACGGACTTGCTATTCTCTCTTGGCACGTTTTACCTCTGTCAACTTTGGCATATATGTTACCGCATTTGAGTTTAAAATCAAATAGCCCCGATTTGGTGGGAACAAATCAGGGCTATCTGTAGGGAGGAAAGAGGGTGAACCACTCCCTCTTGTTTTTATCTATAAATCGGTACTGACACCTCAAAGTCAGGGAAAAACATTTGAGATAGTTCTGGGGAACTATTCACCATCTCAATCAATTCGCTCTGGTCAAAATTAGTGGACAGGTATCCTTCGAAGTCTCTGCGGTCGTACTTCTCAGCAAGGTACTGGTTTGCTGGATGGCTAGGTGTGTAGAAAATCTTTTTTGCTATCTCTAGGTAAGTCATTAGGTACTCCTTTATTTAACTTGATATACCTATCCTATCATGGCAGTCAACTATTGTCAACAACTAATTTATCCATTAAAAAAGGCGGGATTTCTCCCGCCTTGGTGGTCTCAGTAACTTGGTTAGGACTTGTTGAGAAGGTAAAAGAAGTCGCAGAGGTCAACTATCATTTCGTAATTCGCTACTACTTTGTGCATCCCGGTGTTGTAATTAACTTTTATAAACTGGATATTGTAGGTGTCGGATTTAGTATCGAGGTGAATTACTGATACATTGATTTTGCGGTTGTTGGATAGTCGGAGTTGGACTCCTTCTCTCCCGGTTTCGACATTTATTGTGGATACTGCCCCCTTGATTTGTTCACTGTGTGTGCAATTCTGAGCTATGATATTCAACTGGTCTAGTATTCTCTGGGCTACGCTGGTGTAAGACTTTCTTGTGGCTTCGGTGTACATCATGTTTGATACTCCTTAATCTTGATTAAGGTTATCCTATCACGGGTGTAAACACTTGTCAACAACTAATTTTAAATCCATATTTTATCTTTCCACAGGTCCCTCTACCCACTCACCATCTATCTTCTTTTGATATACCATCCCGTAGTTGTCGTAATCATCAAAGGCCAAGCCCTCCCTTAGACGTAGGGCCGTTTCCTTAAACGGCCTGTAGTCTACGTGGTGATGCCACCTATTGAACTTCCATGCGAGTCTTGAGACGTCTGGGTGGAGCTTTACTTGCATGATGGACTTATTGTAGGTGCCTTCCTTGGCGTAAAACGCATCAGTATTGCCACCTTTCATGGTCTGGGTAAGTTGCTTATCCTGTAAGAAGGCGTTAAAAGATATCGTACACCACTTGTCCTTTAACATTCTCAACGATAAGTCCGTGTCCTCGTTATAACGGCCTCTCCAGCGATATGGGGTATCATTCCGTATCAGGTTACAAGAATATATACGGGTATTTTTTACAAATGGTGGTCGTATCCCTTTAGCAAAGCCAGTATAGTTTGGTCCACCCATGGCCACGTTCTCATACCGTTGGCAAAAATCCTCCATACACTTGAAGATAGTGGCATCCGAAACCGCAACCCTCAGACTATTATGCAATCGCCGAAAGCCTCGTATGTTATCATCCATTACCCAATGCCAATCTGCTCCGCTGGCCACGGCGTGGTCCCATGCGAAATTACGTGCCGCTCCGGGACCTTTACTTTTGCTATCTCCAAGTCGGTCGCATGTGTCGTAATCTCGTTGGTATGACTTGTCTAGGATTAACAGCGTAGCTGAGGAGTCCACTGAGCTTTCGTATGAGGCGTATTCCTCTTCCTCAACGACTATGTAGTGGGGACAACCGTAGCGATGTAAGGCCTTGCTGGTGAGGCGAGACTCCCACCGACCTTTTGAAACTATATATATCGGCGAACTAGGATTCATCTACGTTTATAAATTGTTTAACGCCATCCATAGGCGTCTTAGCTTTAGCTGGGAACCAAGTAAACTTGGCAGTGTCATTTATCTCTTGGCCTATAGTCTTACAAAAAGCATCAAAATCTTCCTGACATTCAAAGTGGACTATAAACCGCTTCCATGATAGCAAGCCGTCAGACTCATACTCTGGCATACCACCCCATTCTCCGAAGGGATTATCAGGGTCCTCCCCCCACGCTTCCATTAGCGATGATGGCATGACCTTAACTTCGTCATTCGCTAAGGCTTCCAGCATGTTATTCACACGCTCATCCTCAAAGCGTGTTTCATCCAGTAGCTGGTAGAGTGCCTCATTGTCCCTAGTGGCCATAGCCGACAGCGGGTCGAGGGTAAGTAGGATTTTATCGGCCTCTTCTTCAGTAACATCCAGCACCAGTACTGGTACCAACTGGTCCTGTAGCTCATCTATTCGCAAGTGGCCGTCAATCAGTTCTAATCCAGCATCGGTTTCCCTAGCTACTACGGCATTGGCAATACCGATTTCATCCAAGACACCTCTGAGTGCTTGCCGTTGACCTGCTGGATGGGTTCGCCAGTTACGGGGGTTAGGGATTAAGTCGGAGCCGACTACTCTATCAAGTCTTACAATCCTGTCACGGATATCCATAAAACTCCTAATATTAGGCTGGCCTAGGCGGCGTCATGTATTCATCAATCCCAAAGGAGTGGGTTTTCTGCCTTCGACCAGCCGTTTTCCAAGAGAGAACAGGAATATTTAACCAAAAAATTAAAAAATAAGCAAATACCTTGCTTACTTCCTACCTGCTTACATAGGTTTTGGTAATATTTTAACGGTCTTACCAGTACCTATACGTATAGTCCGTGTGCGTGAGCGGGCTTCAGGATTGTATACCTTTTTCCAATACTTAATATTGTGCATCTTACCATTCTTTTTATATATCTTGACCGCATGTGGATACTTCTTTTGGATATACCTCATGGCGTCATAATGGGCATCGCTCTGGTAGAAACTCTCTGGCAATTCACCATCGGTATACATCTCAGTCCATACAATCCGACTATCCTGAAGGTCTTTCTCAAACATACTCCGGTTGTCGTATATCCATTCCGAAGCCTTTCTGCTATTGATGCCTCTCGCCAACGCTTCATACATAAACAGAACATCCTCTGCAACTCTAAGAGAGGTAATATCCATATCATCAATCACTTTGGAAACCATACGACCATCATAAAAAACATAGGTACAAACAAAATTGGTGTCGTCATACTCATGCCCAGACGGTGGTTTACCGCTGTCAGACAAGCCCGCAAGTCCAATATCTGGTTCTTCAAACCACTTGTCTATGATGTCGTACATCTCCAGTATATCCTCGCCTGTAGCGACCCTCTGGGCTCCATCCATGTTAGACTCACCTAGATTACCTAGCCAATACTTAGGCCCGCCTGTCCAGTACTTAGAATTCCGTCTGCGGATTATAACGTCATCATCAACTACCGCATACTTAATCGCTCCAGCATGCTTATGGATAAACTTCCTAGTCTGGGCTAGCTGGGTCCATGAACCTACAAACTCTTCTGGGATTTCCAAGTACTCGCAATCGTAGTCATAAAGGTGCCGTTCTCCCGGCTCAACTACCATTATCATCCGTTCTTGGAGTTCCCTTGGATGACTATTATAGGTTATCTGGTTATCTGGTCTGCGTACTGTCGGAATATATATCCGTTCAATCATTTGAGTTTAAACTCCACTAAAATGGTAAATCCGCTACCGGAGGCGAGGCTTGCGGTCCAGAGAATGGTTTGAACATTCCGATACCAACAGTTGCGTCAGTGAATTCTTCTGCTTCTATCCCGTTTGAGAAGCCCCTATAAAGCATCTCGTGGCACTTCCTCGCCAGCATAGGATACTTGCTTAATATCATAATTACATCAACACCGTATTTAGTACAGGAACATATCCCTACTTGAGCCATCCATTTACTGAACTGGAACCTTTCAACATCACGTGCTGTCATCGGTTATTTCCTCTCCCTGTTTGTTAAATAACTTACCAATATTAGGAACTCCTAAGACTCCAGTGTCGGTGAGTAATTCCAAAGAAGATATAAACCATCTATCATTAGCTCGATGCTGTGCCTCAGTCAAACCAGTGTAATGCCTCTTACTCCATCCTATCAACTTGTTCGATTCCATATCGGCACCTTACAATTTTCTAAATTTCTATGGTAGAGGTAGTCTATAACATCTGACCTAAAATCTTTCAAGGAATAGGTTCCATTTATCAAGTCGGTCAATATCTCATATGCCTCTTTATCCATCTGGATATAGTCGCTCATGTCGCCTATATCTATCTCGTTGGGGTCTTTCCAGTCACACAT
>VTLG01000261.1_pt1 | contig 15700 bp, 8 predicted proteins | sample 4694571 | NCBI WGS metagenome assembly VTLG01 (sample SAMN12604809, study PRJNA352737) | marine metagenome | biome: ENVO:00000447; feature: ENVO:00000209|ENVO:00000569|ENVO:01000036; material: ENVO:00002151; isolation source: viral sequences binned using virsorter ...
AACGCAAGTATCACTTGGGAGGAACAGTGATCCATGAATGGAGGAAAGGATGTTAAAATTGGGCACGATAAACGCCCAGTATCCGTAGTACCATCAGATGAGCAGTTATTATATAACATTGCAAACGGTGAAGTATTAACCGATGAATTTGGTAATCCACTCATAACCAAAGTTGATCAGTATTTTCTTGATGATGCTTCAGCAGAAAGATCAACATCGGTTGTATTTCCTTCGCAAGCAAAAGAATCTCAAACTAGAACATTAATTAGAACAGTTGGGATTCAGACTGGCACATATGGTATTAATTTTGATGCTGATGTCATACTTACTAAAACTGGTTTTGGTCATACTGCATTACTAGTAGATCAACGTAATGGTGGTATAGTTGGGGTTGGAACGACAACGCCAGGTAAAGTTATGATATTGCAAGTTAATTCTGGAATAGTAACTTTAGCCAATTTTCCAAATACAGTTGAAATAAGAACTCGTAGTAATCAGGGGGGAGATTATAATCACATATATTTTGATGAAGATAAGTTATCAAGTATAGTTAATGTTGATCTTGGAGATAAAGTAATAGGTGGTGGTATTCCTGATAGTACGATTGTTTCTCAAAAAGATTACGATAGAATCACCCTATCAAATGATGTGGTTGTTTCTGGAGTGACAACTGAAAGAGTTGAGTTCATGGATTATCAACAAGCAGTTGTAACTAATGTAGATAATGTTTTAAAAGTAGCAGAAGTATTCAGAGAAACAAGTGAAGTTAGTACAACATTACTTGGTGTAAATCGTGCAGAGACTCAGTTAAGTTTATTTTCAAATGTCTCTTCATATGGAATAAACACAGATGAATGGGAAACTTTTAGTTTTGCTGATGGAAACAGTTTTTCTAGTTGGGATAATAGAATTAACAGAACATATGGTAATCGTTTTTTAACAAAAATAGATGAAATAACTAAAGAGTCTGCGATTACAGTTGAAGCATTTCCTCCTTCACATTCATTTCCTTTTGGGCCAAAATTTCAAAAAGTTGGACTCTACAATGCAGATCTGTATTTACAGTATTTGAATTTTATTCGATATGGAAATGATTTACATAAACTTTTTAGTCAAAAACTCTCAGGTTATTCTTCAGATTGGATAAGTAGATTTTTGAATCCTGATGATGTAACACCAGCTGGAACTGGAAGTGCAGTTGAAGTTTCATATAAAAAATTACCAGGTCAAGATAATTTTGATTATTCTTTTGCAAAAATAGACACTTGGACTGACACTTATAGGGATATTGCAAGAGGGACTAATTTACAAGATCCAGTTACAGGAGAGTTTTTAACTTTTGCAAATTTAAAAGAGAGATTGGGAAGTAGTTCCATAGGAACTGGTGAAGTAATAAGAAATATTTTTGATTCTGGTAATACAAGGCCAGGATATTCAACTGGTCTTAGTAGATTTAGTACAATACAATCAAGAAGAGTTTTTAGATACCAACCAGGTAGAATAAGTGGATTTACTTTTGGATCAAGAGCATCCACAGAACCAGTTCCTGGTATGTTTAATGAATGGGGAGTTGCTAATAAAACTGATCAATATATGTTTAAGATATATGCTGGTCAATTGTCAATTATTCGTAGAAGCACAATTCCATTATCGAATAGTGTTTTGGCTAGAAATGGATTAGATCCAACCACAACATTATCTGTCAATATAAATGGAAATAGTTACAACACTGTTCAACCACAAATTCCAAGTGGAGATCCTTTTGATACTGATCCACTTACTGGAGCAAGAAATCAATATTGGACAGTCGATATACCAAGAGATAAATTTAACGGTGATCCTTTAAATGGAAACGGGCCATCTGGTTACACAATTAGACCAGAAAAGGTCACAATGTGGAAAATTGAATTTGGTTGGTATGGTGCGATTGGTGCAAGATTCTACGCATATATTCCTTCAGGTTCTGGTGAAGCAAGATGGATAGTCGTTCATACTCTTGTCATTGAAAACCAATTAGGACAACCATGCCTACAAGACTCATATTTTAGATTTAAATATTCTGTTAATGTTCAAGACACAGCAAATATCAGAACACCACAATACATATACAAATATGGTGCATCATATTATATTGATGGTGGAGATGAAGGAACAAGTGAACAGTTTTCAACAACAACTGGACTGCAACCAAAACAAATTAACAGAACATCTGAAGCAGCATTGATAGGTATTAAACCAAAAGATGTGATAGTAAATAGTACAGGTGTTGAAATTGCAAATAGAAAGTTAATAATACCAACAAAAATGAGTATGTCATCTGACTCTCTGGCAGAGATAAAGGTTAAGACTTGTAAAGCTTGTCCTGGTTTTGGTCACGTATTTACGCCTGGTGTTGGAACTACTGTGACTGGTAGAAATATGAGAATTTCATTCCTTACTGGTAATTCTATAACTGCAATTGGAACTGATGCTTACTTTACTGAAAATGATATTGGAACAAAAATAATCGCACCATCTCTCTTCAATGCTTATATTACTTCTGTTGATACTCCACTTACAGGAACTACTTATGGAGGGCCAACGAGATATGAGTCGGCAAAGGTATACGGATGGGGGTCAGGATTAGATGGGTATCCTAATTATGGTATAGCAAGACAAGTTGGTGGAACTAATGCAGTAATAGATTATGGTCTTATTAATCCTCTTACAGGTGTTGGTGGAAGTTCAGTTTCTGCGGTTGGACTAGGAACTTATCCACATGAAATTCGTTTAAGTAATTATGATGTGCACTTTGCATCAAGTTATCAAATAAATGGATCAAAAATCGAGGTTCAATTTGTAAATCCAAATACTAAAGATGGTATTTCATCATACAGCAGTAGCACTCATTGGGCAGATTTTATGATTGGATTGACTGATAAAAAACCAACAACTGCAGGAAATGTTTTAACTGGATGGGATGCTGATGTTTTACCTTGGACTCAATATCTAGGTGTGGGTGCACAAGGTGGAACTCCTTCATCAGCAACTGCAGGAATGACAACGAGCATCTTACCAAACGATGAAATTTTATTTGGTGAGAGTACTCATAGTTGGGCTGGAATGGATGAAGATGGATTCGAATTTGGCGAATCATGGTCTCCTCGAAGTCCTCGTGTTAGAATGGGTATCGACTCTAGAATTCCATCAGTATCAGATCCTGGTGGTGGAAGATGCTCTTTGGCAACTTTTGAGGTTGCAGTTCCCACTCCGATTAGTCCACCAAACACCGTACAAATATATCAACAAAATCCAGAGACAGGAGCAACAGATGCTAGTGAGGGGTATTATCTAAAAGTTGAAGGAACCTTTTCATCTACTATCACTGATTGGGTGGGTGGTCAAGTTGTTTATCGTGATCCAAGTGATATAACAAATAATGTACCAACAACTGTTACGTTTGAGTTGACTTCAAGACCAAGTGGGTCTGTAGTTAATAGTAGAAAACCAATAACTTTTACAGATTCTTCTGGGGTTGTATTTTCATACATCAAAATAAGCGGTGATATTGGCACTTCTGATCCAAATAATATAACATTAATTGGAAGACCAGTAACATTGACTGCTAAAAAGTTAGGTCAAACCAAATCTAAGTTGTTTAAATATTCAGTTTTTCCATTATATTTGGTTGGAAAATTAATGGATAATTCAAAAATAAATAATATTTCAGTTAAAGAAACAATTGGTGAAACTCAAACAACGACATCTCCTATACTAGCAGTCACAAATGGATCTGTAGGCACCATAGATAATGCTAGTGGTAATGCTGATACCACTGGATTGCCACCAACTAATTTTGTTTCTGTAAAAAGATTATCCTCCTCAGAGGTTGATAGTCAAAATCAACAAAAGTTGAGAGATGCTGTTACGAAGGATATTTTTTATCTTGGTGCAAATTCAACAAAAGAAATTGATATGAGTAAAATATTTGGAGTTGATCGTAATGTTATTACTCCAGATAATTTAAATTTGGAAGCTACATTTTTAACTGCTAAAAAACTTGATGGTTCTAGTGGAGATACTGGAAATATACAATTAACTCTTAATTATAAGGAGCAATAATGGCACTTACGAATCCTAAAATATTTGGTCTAAATATCAAAACTGAGTTAGCTGATGTTAGAAATAAAAACACAGCACTTCAAAATCTAGGTATCAATCCTCTTGATTTGGAAATAATAAAGGGATCATCTAATGAAGGAATGGCTCGTTATGATTGGTTCAGTTTCTCTCGTTTGAAAACTCCAATTTACAAAACTCTTACAAGATTTCAAGGTGAAGGTCGTATTTTTAATACATTACTGACAAATCGTGCAGGAACAGATCAAACTTTATTTGGTAATTTAGATATCAATGGATCATTAAGTGGTAGTGCGGTTCGATATCGTTTTTTAGAGGGAAATAATCCTGGTAAATTAGCAGATATATCAACATCAAGAGTCAGTGCTTGGAGTTCTTCAGATCCAAGAGCAAATAACCAAAATTTAGCAACTCAAAAGAAAGCAAGAATATCTTATGGTGCAAGAGTAAGTATTGTATCAGGTGGTCAATTACAGTTTGGAACACAGTCAACTGCGACTCAAGCATTAGGTAATGATACTAGTAATACTTTACCACAATCTGGATTTGTAGGGCCAGCAGGACAACCAAGATTACAAACATCTTTAGTTCCAGAAGAAAAAGAATTTGATTCTGAAGTTCCTACTTCAAAAATTAAATGTAATATTAATGGACAAAACGTATTTCTTTATGCAATGAAGGGTATTCCTTTAGTATTCAAAGGATTCTTCAGAAATTTAAATGCTAAAGTTAATATCAATTACTCACAAGGTGGTTCAATTCCAGCCAGTTGGAAAATAGTTGAAACTAGTAATGAAAACAGATATACAAATTTTAGAAATAAAGGAACAGGAGAATCAAGTATTGCGTTTAGATCTCCAGTCTCAAGAGAAAGATTTATAAAATTCTATTATAACCCAAAATACATTAACCAAGTCCAAATACAATCAGCAAATATAAGAGAACTTCCTTCAGTAAAATTAGAAAATTGTATTTCATTAGATTTTGCATATAATCAACTTAAATTATTCCCTAATGTTTCTTTTATTGCACCAAAGATAAACACACTTTCATTAATGAGAAACCCTTTTTATTTGAGTGATAATGAATTTGAAAGAAAATTTAATAATCTTATCATGGATAAATTGAAAACTCCTAATAATACTTTGAGAGTTTTAAACATGGAGGGAACATTCTATAATTCAATTGAGAGACACTTAATACCAGTAAACTTACCCAATTTAACCTCACTTAATTTTTCAAGAGGTGGTGGAGCATATTTTCATCCTGATGACAAACCTGACAGTGGTTTAGCAAATAATTTAGGTGGAGATTCTTTTTGTCCAGATGTTCCAGCAAGTGTTGTGTCTTATAATATTCGTTCTAATGACTTTAGGAGTGTTGATTTAAATGAAGTTACTTCTGGTAATGTTCAGATAGCAAAAACTAACTCTTCAGATGGTTCATTATCTGTTTCTACAGAGTCACTTTCAAATGGGTCATATTCATTTAAAAAAGCACCCAACTTAACTGAGTTGGATGTTGGTGGTAATTATTATCTAAGTGATGGAAAAAGTTCTGGAAATTTTGATTTAGAAAGTAAAAATTCATTAGTTTCGGTTAATTATGATAGTACTAATTTAGCAATTGCTAATATGCAAAATTCTACATCACTAAAAACTTACAGACAAACTCATAATCGTGCTGGAACTACAAATCCTCTTGTAAGTGGAACTGCGTACAGATTTGAAAATTGTAGTGCTTTGGAAACTTTAACATTTTATGCAACTAATTTAGGAGCAATAAATTTTCCAAGTAATTTTTCAAACACAAATTTAGATACCCTAGATTTGAGATATACGAATATCAAAGGCGGTGCACCTGGAGATGAAACAGAGGTCATTAAAGAAGGAACATTTTTTACCTGTCCAAATATAAGAAACATTTATATTGATTCTGGTAACTTATTGGCTCAAGAGATAAACGTTAATGCCTTTAAACAAAATCCAAAGTTATATTATCTTTGGTTGCGTTCATACGGTAGAGTGAATGGATCTTTACCTGATTTTAGTGCTAATTCAGAGTTGCGATACTTATTTTTAGAGAGAAATAATTTTAGTGGTTCGTTACCTAATTTTGGAAACAATGGAAACATTCATTATGTAAATGTTCAAAGTAATAGTTTTACCAACTTCATACCTGCCTTTACTAATTTATCTAATCTTCGTTACTTGTACTTACAAAATAATAATTTTACAGGAATTGGTGAACCTAATAATCTTACTAATTTATACTATTATTATGCACATAATAATCAACTACAAGGTGAGATTCCAGACTTTACCACTTGCACTAACTTAAGATACTTAACTTTATATAATAATCAACTTACAGCATATAAAGTAGGTTCATTTAAATCTCTATATAGAATTAGATATTTTGATTTATCAAATAATAATTTGAATCAAACTGCTCAAGATAATATATTGTTAGATTTGTATGATAATTGGAATGCGATAAAACGTGGTGGAGTAACTGTTAATTTAAGGGGTAACAAAAATAGTGTTGGTGTCAATGAAACTCCATCTGATGAAGTAAAAGAGAAGGCTCTTATCTTGGTTCAAAATGGTTGGAATATCTCAGTAAATGGAGGTCTAAGTTAATGGCAATTCAAAACCAAGGATTTAGAAGAGATTTAAATTTAAGAGAGACTGAAGATGATCGAACTGCGTTTGATAACCTTGCAGGTTCAGGAACTAGTAAAGACATTTCGTTCTTACAAAATAACTTAAGAAATATATCCAGTATTCCTTTTTATGCTGTTGATTCAGATGGTTTTTTCTCAACTGCTAGTGATAAAGTCATAGGGATAAGTAGTATTACAGTGACTGGAAATACTGATATTGATGGTAATAAAACCACAAGCATACAAGTTTCATTAATTGATTCGCATCTAATTAAATTTGGTGATTTGGTTAAGATTGATGGAATCACTGGTGCAGGAGCAAACATTGTAAATGGTGAGTTTTCAGTCGTAGGAACTTCAAATGATTTGAAAACTTTTAGTTTTAGTAAGGACGGAATTGATTTTACAGAAACATATACATCTGTCACAGGAATAGATTTTTCTTTATCCGCATCTGATATATTTTCTTTTACAAAAGACGATGTGATAAATGTAAATCAGGAAGTCAAATTAGTAGGATCGGGAACTACAATTCTTTCACCTAACACTGATTATTATGTAAGTAATTCTGATGGTTTGACTAAATTTAAATTATCTACAAGTTCATCAACTGTAGGATTTAACACAATAACGATTGCTGGTGGAGCTGCCTTAACTCCAGATAATTTTCAGTTTAATCGTAAGGATCCAGTTCATCAACAACAAATAATAAATTATATTCAACCTGATATACAAGACGAAGATTTTGGTTATTTGGATGGAGAATCTATAAATGGTGCAATGGATGGTACTCAATCAAACATAGAGTCTGCCGAGTTTTTTATGGGTAAAAAATATAGAGGTGATTCTGATACAACAACCACTGATCCCATAGCATTTGAAGGTTCTGTAGTTATAAACGACCCAAATAATTATAATAATGTTGCTTCAAATATAAGTAATAATAATCCAGTTAGAAGATCGCCTGGTGTTTACATTGGAGATACTCGTGCATTCTCAAGTGACAATAATCCTTGGAATAAAGTTGGAACCGCATTAACTACATCTTCAGAAGAAGTTTCAATTGGTGAATTAGCATTTTTAGATGGAACTAATTCAATGGTAATTACTGGTATTGGAACTGATATAAGACCTGTATCTGGAGAGATTGCCTCTTCGTTCACTCATAAGATTCCAGTTAAAGTTCAAGATGCAAGCGGAAACCAAGAGTCATACTTTTTACTTTTAACTCAAAACTAAAATTAGCTTTAAATTCCAAAAAAGTCGGAAAAAAAATTTCGGCAAAAATTTGACCAAAAACCTTTTTTAAGTTGTTGCTAGTAGTCTATAATTTCCTAGTGGTGTTTTAATATCAATTTTACGATTTACTGCACCCGAAGCAGATGCGTCTGATGCGTTTGAACTTGTGTCTTGTATGATTAATGAATCAAATATGAGATTACCATCAACTAACTGCATATTTGGTGCAGTGCTGCTAATTGTATCTAATCCTTCTTCACTTGCATTAAATGGTGGTGATGTATCTGTTGGTGGGCAGCATAATTGATAATCTCCATTCAGATCTTTATCTGGTGACACTGCAGTGAATTGTGCGTCATCAGGAAGAGGTTTCGTGATGCCACTAGCTAAAGTTATTGAACCACTACCACCCACACTGGACACTGCTATTCCATTTTCCCCAAAATATGCACCCTGTAGTTCCCAACCTGATCCAATTACTGAATAATTATTAGTATTATCTACAGTAATTACTGTAGTTCCGATTGGTAATGTAGAAGAGACATTTGAAACTAAACATCTAATATCAGGCCCCTCAGTTGTTGTATTAAAACGATCACAGAATTGTTGAATACTATTATCTTTAAGACCTCTTGACTGATAGATGTAGTAATCTGTAGTGGCAGTTGCGGTTACGTCTTTACTTAAATTTAATGTGTTAGAACCCTCATCAACACTGGTAATTTTAGTATACGAGTCTGTGTTAGAACCGATTACAACCATATCTGGTTGTACATCAGTGTCAATAGTTGCAAAGGACTGAGATGATGCTGTGAGTGCAGTTGTGATTCCAGTTATTTGATCACCACTTCCATTTCCTGTTATTTTTTTAACAAATCCACGATGATCTATAAAAGTTAAGTTTTCAGTCTGAGATCCTGATCCTCCAGTTGGTTTGTTTAAAACTAAAAATGAATTAATTGTGATTTGTTCTACTCTCGTGCCAGGTTGAATATTAGTTCCAAAAACATAGTTACCAACTTCGATATTTGATGTCAAACTCATATTGACAACTCTGCTACCAGCCTGAAAACTTCCTGATCTTGAACTTACTCTTGTTATTTTTGATAAATTTTCTTTGACTTTGTATCTAAGATCTACTTTTTTTGTAGATTTCAATCTTACGTACTCATTAAAATTACTCCTATTCCCGATACCGACTCCTATTTCTGTGCCACCAAAAAGAACTGATTTATCAAGATAATTATTAAAATCTCCTTTTGCTGAGTCTGAGAAATCATAATCCATTGAATACAAGTAGCGAAAATGTAAATCATTAACAGTATTCCCACCTACTGGTCGGTGGTGTATTGTTACTGATTTATTAAGACTTCTAATTTGATTGTCTAATACAGTATCATTATCTAACACTTGTGGGTGAAAATAACGAACTCTTATACGATATTTTTCAAAAGCAAGAATAACTTGAGTTTCAAATGAACTACTTACTGAATTACCAAAAGTTCTTGAAAAAGTGATATTGTTACTTCCTGATAATGTTCCACTTATTGAACTTGTAATTCCAGATGAGGGTTCTAAAGTTACGACTCCTGTGGTTCTGTCAAATGATTCTACCTTTGGAACTCCACTAATATTTGAACCACTAACAGTCATACCGATTCCGATAGTTGGTATTCTATTCACTGGCACTGCCATTGTATTACCGATACCACCAGTTGCTGTCATAACTGTTGTTAATCCAACTCTTGCATAATTTGTATAAGTCTGACCAACACCTATTGCAGACTGTGATTCTGGTGTTTGAACTTTATTATTATCTTCAAAGTACCCCTCCTTTGCAAAATCCATTGTGAAAAATCCAGTAGAAGATACCTGAAGTATAGCTTTGCCTGTTAGTCTAGGAATATAATACCCCTCCCACATTACTCCACCGTTCGCTTTTACCGATTGTGGATGAACTTTTCCTGAGTATGCAAATTCACCGTGTTCCCAAAAATTATCATTTTGAATTAATCCTTCAGATGTTGTTCCTAAAAAAATATTTGATTCAGAGAGATTTGGATCTAGAGGATTTCCACCTGGTTTATTATATTGGAAACTTGAAAGTGAAGTAAAGTTTATCTGATCATTTTGAAAATAATTTGCTGTCAATCCATTCCCACCTGCAAGTCGGGGTATCCCCGAAAATGTTCCAAATTTATCTAAACGATTTTGATATGTAATTCTTGGATCATATGATGCTATCTGTCCAGTTGGTGTTGAAAATTTAACTGAACTTCCTATTATACTTCTATAGTTATTAACTTCTAAACCTCTTGCAAAAATATTTTTAATTGAATTTAAATCACTTACGATAAAATTTTCACCAGAGGTGTCAACTAAAGAATCTAAAAGATTTTCTAATCCTTGTGATGAGCTAGATAAATCTCCGAGATTTTGATCTCTTCTTATACCTATTCTTTTATATGCTTTTGATAGAGGACGGCCCGCTGTTTTATCGTATAGTGCCATATAACTTTTTTAGTTATTTATATGAAGACATGATATTAAACGCTATTGAAATTCTAGTTTCATCAGAACGAGATGATTGAACACTATGCTCAAACCAAGAAGGAAAAAATATAATCATATTATCTTTTGGTTCAATCATGTAATTTCCATTAAATTCATTTTGATCACCAAACATCTGAAAATCTTTTCCAGTTCTAATTAAAGGAGTACGAGGGTCATGAAATATAATTTTACCACCTTTTTCAGGAACTTTGAAGTAATACACACCTGATAATATTATACTTTGATTAAAATGTTGGTGTTTGATGTTAAAATTACCTTTATAATTAAAATTAATCCATGATTTAACAGTCAATTGATCTGATAATATCTTTGTTGGCATCGACATAATAGCATGATTTGAAAAATCTGGATAAAATCTATCAAAATCAATGCCTTGATATCCACCAATATTTGAAGCCAAGTTATTCATTTGACTCTCTCTAAACTGCATTACAGCAGCACCTAATTTAGGTCTATCTAATTCACATTCTCCTATCCATAAAGGACAGGAAAACAAATCAAGTTTTTTCATCTAATTAAGAAGGTTTAGTTGGCCAAGTAATATTTTCTGGGTCAGTCTGACTTGTAATATCTCGAAGTGCCTGACGGTATGTATTCCATTTGGTTTTGAGTGCATCTGGAACATCACTTCCCCCAACCCAATCAGTCTCGGCAATCAATGTATCTCTTTGTTTTCTAACACATTTCCATGCCTGTGCTGTCACTATAGCAGTAATTTCATCTTCAGTCAAGGCATCACGGGCAATCTTTTCCCAAGTAGCAGCAGGATTTGTAATTCGAGGATCAAAACCCCATTCCTCTCCTCCCTGTTCCCATGACCAATATGCTAAGTTGTAATTGAGTGCCATAATTATTTTTCTCCGTAATTTATTTAGTTAGCCTGATAAGATGTATCAGCAGTATTATATGTTCCATTTTTCTTACCTCCAGCCAAAAACTGTACCGTTACAGAAATACGATAACTACCACTATGATTCATCTTCCATGCAACACGACCATTATTAACCACCATAAAAATTCGATTAGAATCTCCTGTACCAGAATATCCAAATTTATTAGTAATCGATAATGAATTATTATCATCACTATTATCTTGACAAAAATAAGTGGTACCAGTATCAACCGTACTTGTACCATCAACTGAAGCACTTATCAATGCCATCCAATTACTATCACAATATGAGTCTGTAAGATCTGTATGTCCATACGGACTTCTTATAAGATGTTCATAATTTAGACCTTGATTATATTGAGTATATTGATATGTACCCATAATCGTACCACCTTGTCCTGGTCTATTTGTTAACAATTCACCTGTTCCAGAACCATGAACTGTAAATTCATCATTGTGGAATGAATTTGAACGATGAACACAAGTTCTTACAGTTCCGTTATAAGTGTTATTAATTGTATTTTGATCATTAACTTTAATTACTCTCCAGCCAGAAGTTTTACTTTGGTTTACACCATAAAAACCATGTGTACAGTCAGTAAATGCAAGCTCACAGTCGTTTGCAGATCCCACAGCACCAAGACGTATGCACATTTTGCCCTGATTATTTCCAGAAGTTATTGATGCAAATTTTATATTATCTCTCCAATTAACTGGATAACTTCCTGTCACACTTGCGTTATGATAAGAATTTTCTCCAGCATAAGCACCTATTACACAATCAATTGCACCACCTGTACTATTACTGTACCAATATCCTGTAATTCTTACAGAGAACATTTCAGAACCACTAGAGTGATCACCAAACTGTGTTATGACAATAATTTCACCATTACCAGAATATCCACTCATCGTTGCTAGGTGAGTTGCAAATCGAGTTCCACCATCAGTGAATGTCGAAATCGGATATCCAGAATTAGCAGAGTCAGTGGTATATGGTTGAAGATGCAGTCCGTATTGTGTAAAACGTGCTCTCTCTAGTAATGCAGAGTTGTCTGTTGCAATTACGAAATGAGATAAGTCACCACCTTGATCCTGACAATATAATCTAACATCACCACCTTGTCTTGATCTTAGTTCAAGTCCGTGATAGTAACTATTATTACTTCCATTATCTACAATCCTTAAACAAGCAGTATCATCATTACCACCAGCATAACTAATGTCTGATTTACCTGTTACAGCAACATAGAATGGGGCACCTGAAGTGCTGGAACCTCTTGCTACTACTTTAACATTACCACTTGAGTCAATGCGAAGTCTCTCCTGACCAGTTGAATTGGTCTTGAATACCATTGCATTATTATTATGTTCATATCTGATTATACCTGCAGCTCCATAATCAGGATCTCCAAAGAAAATATTTCCTTCATGTGCATTTCCAGAGCGAATTGTCATTCCAGTATGTTCAGATGTACTAATGACAAGTTCATCTCCTGTTGCTAAACCTGCAGTGCTGGTTCCGATCATCACACGGCCAATTGAGTCGATGCGGATTCTTTCTGTTGATCCACCAGTACAGAATTCTATATGATTCTCTGATCTAAAAGCAAAACCAACAGCTTGACCAGAAGAAGAAATTTGTTGTGCAGATCCAATATATCCAAGACTTGCTCCACTTTGACCTAATGCATAATGATGGTATGCACCTGATGATCTTGATGTTTGGAAATATGCATTAAGAGATGCACCAGTTCCACCCACATGAAGATCTGCTGCTGGATCTCCAGAGGTATTCATTCTTACTTGCCCATCTGATGCGATGCGAAGTCTTTCGTATAATGTCCCTCCAGTAGCAGTTTTGAAATGCATATAACCATTGTTCTCTGCTGATTCTCTTGCAACAGATATTTGTCCAGTCAATACATTGTCAGTACTTTCAAAGTAAATTCTTCCATAATCATTAGTATTAGCAGCAGCATTAATTCTTTGTAGACGTATTTGTGCTTGTCCTGAAATTCCATTAATATGAAGCATACTATCAGGAATTACTGAAGTGAAATCACCTATACCAATAAAACCGTTAGCACGGATAGACATTCTCTGTGTAAGATTACTTACACCACTACCAGTTGAAGTATAAAAATCTATATCTCCATATCCAGAACTATCTCTACCATCACCAACAATCTTTGCGAATTGATGTTGGTTGTATTCAAATTTGATTGCGTAATTACTTTCACTTGAATTTGCCTGTCCACCTAATAATATATCACCGTCTATTTGTAATTTTTCTGATGGTGCAGTTTCATTGATACCAACTTTACCATCTTTTGTTATACGAAGTTTCTCATCTCCCTGAACCTCAAAAGCATGGAACCCAGAATTTCCTGAACTTCCTACAATATCATAATGTGCTGCAGAGTTATCATAGTTTGCATCTCTTCCGATTTTTATAAACAAACCTCTAGAAACATAACCCGCACCTGGATCAGTTCTTAAGTGAATTAGATTTTCCGTATTAGAGTTTGTTGATGTTGAGTGTAAGATATCAAGTTTAGAATCTGGTGTAGTTTCATTAATACCGATATTACCACTTGTATCAATAGTGAGTCTTTTAGATTGAACACCTGATCCAGTTCTTTGTGTAATATGAATATTTGGAGTAGTTCCACTACCAGTAGATTCAAATGCTAATGATCCTGATTGAGTATATCCACCACTAGATACAACATTTCCTGTATATGCAGTAAAATGTCCAGATGATGATGTCCTATTTTGTATAATTATACCAGACTGACTCGCAAGATAATTATGTCCAGCCATATTTGTATTAGAACTATCTGACTGAACAGTCAGATCTGCACCTGGATTATCAGTTCCGATACCAACTTTTCCATCTGAATGTATTTTAAGACCAATGTTTGCATCAGTCATGAACTGCATTGAATTACCAGTATGAAAAACAAATGGTTCACTAGCACTATCAGTTGTAGGAGACTTTACATAAAGACTTCTATTATTATTTGTTCCCATGTCTGCTTCAAGCATGAACATGGTTTGATTTACACCTGCAGTGCGAACTTTTAATTGTGCATCTACAAAATTAGTTCCGATACCCAATTTACCATCACCAGTTATTCTTAGGTATTCTGTGTTTGGGGAATTGAAACTTCTGAATATTAAATTTCCTGCAGTGGAAGTATTATTATAATTATTCCATTGGATAACAGAACTTCGAGCATTTGTATTTTGAAAATTTAGTACCGTATCATATGACTGAGAATTATTTCTGACCGTAAGAACAGGAGAAGTACTAGATGCTATGGTAGGAGAAATGTTAACTGTTCCACCTGTTGCAAATACTTGTTTATTTAAACTAATTTGCCCACCACCACCATAAGAACCAGTAAAGTCAGCAACTGTTTCATTATTGCCCGTTATCCTTACAGTTCCATTTTGTGGAAATCCTATCGAAGTGTCAATATCATTTAGATGATATATTGATCTTGCAATTCCAACATCATTTCCATTAAATGTTAAATTTGCACTATCAGTTAAAGTTTTATCACTATCTACATATACAACTCTACCTGCAGTCAGTGTTTGATCTTTGATACCACTTCTTGCTGTGATTACTCCAACTGAGTCTACATTCTTTACATCTTCATAAGTGACTGTTTGAGCAACCGAAAGATTTCCACCTATGGTGACATTACCAGAAAATGTACCACTAGTTCCATCAAAAGGCCCAACAAATTTTGTAGCAGTTATGATACCTGAAGAGTTTATGTTGTGACTTGTGATGTTTGATAAAGTATGAATACCAGCACCAACAACTTTCGTGAACGCCATATAACTTTGACTTTTTTACTATTTAGTGTATAATATATAATATACCTATTAGTATTTAACCATGATGGAACCTGATAAAATGTTAGATGAATTGACTGAGAAAAAAGAAATACTTGAAAATCAATTAATTGATCTGGAAAAAATGTTTAATGAAAAAAGAGAGCAATACTTAAAAATATTAGGAGCAATTGAAGCATTAGAGAACCTTGATCCATCAGTTCCACCCACAATAACACCTCATCCAAAAGAATGATAAATAGAAAGAGACTTATATAAGTCGTTTCTGGTAAATACCCAATATAATAAATGGCAACACCTTTTAGGTTAAAGAGATCGTCTGTGACAGGCAAGAGACC
>VTLG01011675.1_pt1 | contig 15695 bp, 24 predicted proteins | sample 4694571 | NCBI WGS metagenome assembly VTLG01 (sample SAMN12604809, study PRJNA352737) | marine metagenome | biome: ENVO:00000447; feature: ENVO:00000209|ENVO:00000569|ENVO:01000036; material: ENVO:00002151; isolation source: viral sequences binned using virsorter ...
ATCCTTCAGGCGGATCAGCACCTTCAAACGTTATCTTTAAATTTGCATATTGATTTCTTTTAGGTAGTATTGACGCACCTAGATCTGCATTAATAGCACCTGCATCTTTATTACGAAATATACCACCTCCAAGCCTTGATTTCCTTTTACCAAAAGAAGAAAGTTTTACTTTAAGCTCCATTTCAAGTTCTTTTATTTTAATAGAGCCTTGAGGTGTTAAAGTTACTAAAGGAACATCAACTAGATACTTACCACCTTTACCATCTGGCATTTTAACTTCCATACTTATCGGATTACCGTCTTTATCAAAAAACTTTTTTAACGCTTCAATATGTTGATTTTCTGCAAGGGCTTGTGCTTGTACTACAGCATCATAAAGAGCTTTTGTTAAATGATCTAAAAAGCCGCCTTGCTTATAGCTATTTTCCTCCATCACCTGAATCTGATGCAGAGCCTTTGCCTATTGAACTATTAAGCATATCTAATACTTTCATCAAACCTTCGGGTTTTTCTTGTTTACCTTTAACAGATATTGTGTATTTAGCAGATGTATCTGATGATCTACTATTTTCAGAGTGATGAGATACTTTACCATTAAACTTAGCACTCCAACAACCAAATCCTCCTTTAACAGTTAGTTCTGCTGAAGAATCAGTTGAAGATTTACTTGCTGATTGAGTAGATACTTCCATATCAAACTCTACATCTATTTTATCAACACATAAACTTGGTATATTTATGATTGAAAGCAAAGGTACATCTAAAACTACTTTCTCTGAGCCATCATCATAATTAAATGTTACTGATTTAGTATTACCGCTACTATCCATACCAACTTCTGTTATGAATTGTGCAGTAGTAGCAGCTAGTGATTTTTGTCCTTCTGATGCAGCAAGTAATGGTGCTGCAATTAAGTTTTCTATTGGTAGTCCTGTGAACTGATTAGCTATATTTGAATCCGCCATTTATTCTCCTAGTTAAATTGATAGTTAATTCCTGTCTGTACTGTGTATTGCTCTTTAAACATATTTAAATAATTACCTTCTATAAAGATCCCCATCTTGCCTATTTTATAACCCATAAGCAAACCTATTTCATATTTTACATCATCTACGAAAGCATAATCTGTCAATCCTTTACTAACAGGCATTATAGAAGCCCAATTATGAAAATAAAACTTTTCATTAGCCCAATTATAATCTAAACCTATAACTATAGAAGCAGATCCTTGATAATCTAATTTGTCTATCTCATCTTGATTATATTGATCCACTACCCCTGGTAAATGATACTGCTCAAACTCATCATCTGATGTTGCTACCATATTACCTTCTGGATCCAACCAATAATAGTTTGTTCCTTCATAATAATAAATCCAATACCCATCTTCTGTAATAGGATCTGTTTCTATCCATACATAATAATCATCTATTTCCCCATTATCGTTTAGATCGTGTAAAGGGTATGTATAATCTGCATAGCCATAATCTCTAGCAAGAATCCACCAAAAATCTTCATATTCTGAAAAAGCATCATAACCAAACGCAGGGTGTGCTAATAAAGCGATTCCCGCAGTTATATTAAAGCGATTATGTGTTAATCTAGCTCTAACATCACCTTGAAAAAACTCAAGGTTTCTGCTATCAATTTTATAATACTTAAATTTATATACTAAATTGTCTTTTGAGTTTCTGATCCAAAATCTTGCATCAGTAAATTCTATATTATTATTCTGTACGTCAGATACGTTGAGTAAATACTCCCAACCATTTACTGCGCCCATAAAAGCATTATCTGATAGTTCTTCTTCTGTACCATCATAAAATTTCTGCTTATTTTGATAATCAAAACGGGCTATTTTTCTTACACCTATTGTCAGAGAATAGTTATCTTCAAGTTCTACTATGGAGTGTCTGGTTTGTTGTGGTGTTGTTAGATTATATGAGATATAGGTTGTAGAGTATTTGAAAAAATTACTCCCTGACATAAGGCTTCCTACGGCTAAAGAAATTATTATTAATCTAATCAAAATCTACCTCCAACACTTTTTTCTACTTTTTTCAATCGTTCTTCAAACGCATCTATCTTGTTGTTTAAATTATCTAATTTTCTTTTACAATCATCAATGCCAGATAGATCAACATCAGGCATTACTATCTTTTTGTTTTTAAGTTTTTGTAATTCCCCTTTAATAAACTCTAAATCAGAAGCAAGTGGAGATAATGATGTTGATAATGATTTCAACTCCTTAAAGGTTTCATCATATTGTGTTAGCTTATAGTTGATAATTTTAAGATCTCCCATTTCCTTGATCTCATCTAATTCCTCTACTAAGTGCGTATGTTCTAATCTATTAGGACTATCCTTGCTAGATAATTCTTGTAGCTGTCCTGTTATACTAAAATAAACACCACAAGCAGATACAATAACTGTCCCCATTGTTATAAGGAACTTGAGATCAAAGGTGAACTTACTTTCTTCACCTATATATGTTGGTTTAGCCATATCTTCCTCTTTTGTTTGTTCTGTTAGAGCTTCTAGTATTTCGTTTACTGATAGAAAGTTTTTTTCTAGCAGTATTTGGCCTATTTCTACTTCTACGCCTTGCTGTTTTTGATCTTGTTGCTCTTTTAATACTTCTTCCTTTTGCTTACGATTAATGTAGCCTTTATTAAGTAGATAATCACAGGTTTTCATTCATCTTCTTTAGCTAAAACTTCACTCAACTCTTTTGCACGGTTTGGTGTCTGTTTAGCCCATAGTGAATCAAGCATCTCAATACTAGCGGCTTTATATTTATCACTTGCAATATAATGCAGCGTTATTTTAAAATGAAATAATTTATAATGAAGTTGATAGAACATATTTTGAAGAACTTTCTTAACTACGGGAGATTTACTATCATACCAATCTAGTTTTCTCTTTAATATATCTTCATTCTTCTTTAATTTTCTTTCCAGAATCATATCACATATATCTTCATCAAGTTCTAAAGCATCAACTAAGAAACCTATACCAATAGTCAGTTTATCTAAACTATCTCTATAACAGGTTTTTGAATAGCCTTCGTGTTTCTTAATATCATCTATTAAAGACATTATTTTTGCAGTAAACCAATCTTAACTTTAACATCATCAGTAGCAGCGAATGTAGCTGTACTTCCTCTGTTAATAATGTGCATATACACAGAAGTTGAATCTGATTCTGCTTCTACCATTAAATCAATACCTGTTTTTGTATGTAATCTTGCATCAATTAAATCAGTATGATCACCAGCAACAAATTGCACCCAACCAGAAGCGTCTGCTATTGTATCATCTAAATTGGGAGTATCTTCACCAACTGCCTTACCCTGATCTTGCGTTATAGCAGATGAATTAGATGAAAATATAATATCACAAACTAAAGAAGTATTAGCTGCGTCTGACAATGTTATTGATTTAATTAAAGAACAACCACCATTACCTAATACTGCATCAGGGATTTCAATGCCCGTTGCAACTACTTTATCTTGGGCAATACCTTCAGCGTCAGTTGTTGCAGTAACAGTTATAACTTTATAACTACTATAATTATTACTCATTATTTACCTGCCTTCTTTGTCTTTCCTTTTGGTTCAGCTTTTTTGATTTCTTTGCCTGTTATATCACATAGAACATACTTTGCTTCACAGCTTTTTCTTTTCATTCTGCCTGGCTCATATCTTATAACTTCGCCACTTGGTTTTTTAAAATATTCAAACATAATTAATGTTCTCCTTGTTGTTTATATATGGGTGGTATATCCGACATACCACCCATACACTTTCAGTTATTTTTTAATTAACTAACGTCTGAGGTTATACTTACACCCCATAACTCTTTGATTATGCACTCACCCCAAACTCCTGTGCCTACATATTCAGTTAATCTTGCACTTGCATCTCTTTGTGTTTCAACTTTTATTAAACCACCAGAGCCTGTAGCAAAGCCCATTGCGCCTCTACTAAATGCACAACCTGCTTCATCATTACTACCATCTTCTACAATTTCAGGTGTTGAATAAACATCAAAACCTGCTAATTTAGTTACAAAACCTGAAGTAGCCATTTGTTGTCCTGCTGATGATCTACCTAACCAATTAGTACCATTTGCATTTAAAGTAGCGTGTCCACCAAACATTAATCTAATACCTTTTGATCCCCAAACTTGTTGAGTACCTAATACTAAATTTAATGGTGCTGGTGCTTGATTTGCGTGTAATAATCTTAACGCTTCAAAAATATCACTTTCATCAAGCGTTGATGCTGCTGCTGCAACGTCATTAGTAAAATTACTTGGAGCAAACAATGCTGCCAAGTCGTTATCTAATCTAGCTGCTATAGCATTACCGATTACTGCACCTGCATTACCACCTATTGATCCACCTGCGCCGTATGCTTGTTCTGCTAAATCAGATATATTACATTGTATAACGTGTTCTGATAAAGTAGCAGTTCGTGCTGTTGTATCAATCTGTTGTACTGTTGTATCTGCACCTTCAACTGCTGCTGCAACATCTGCATAAGAAGCAACTTTCCAATCTGCAAATTCAACTGTTTTTGCACCTGCAACACCCAATTTCTGAGTAACAAGAGGTGCGATTACATTTACTTTATTAAAGGCTATTACTGCATCTCCCAAAACCTTTCCTACACCACCAACTATCGATGGTCCACTATCGGCTGTGGAAGTTACATTAGTAGCACCACTATCTAAAGCCATAACGATCTCCAAAATTTAAATGTCTTTCAACTGCCTTATTAGGCCTTCATTTTGACACCAACCACTATGTGGTTTTAATTTTAAGGTTTTATAATCTTACCTTCGTCATCAAAGCTAACACCTCCAAACATACCGATTGATCTTGAAGATATATCTTTACCATTACGGTTTTTTGTAGTTCTATCTTCCATTTCATCAATATAATCATTAAAATCCATTTTCTGATCTTTATAATAAGCATCATAACTACCATCAGGATTAGTAACGTGTTTCAATGTTTTATTAGGATCTAAATCAACTCCAAAGGGTTTATGCCCTCCATCATTGATAATAGGTTTATCTTTTTTAATTTGGATATTTGACTTATTAGCCAAGTTTTCTTTCTCCACCCAAATTGTTCAAAGCAACCTGTCCATTCGCTTTTTCATAGCCGTCTGGATCGTTCTGCGCCCATTCAACATACGAAGCATAACCACCAAATTCTCCCGCTTTACCACTTGTGGCTCTTGCTTGAGATGTTGATGGTGAACTAAGATTAGTAACCTTGTTTACGTAAGTTTCTAATTTATTTAAATCACTCAAACCTTCTGCAATAGATTTATCTTCATCTGTAGTTAGTTTTTCCATTAATGAATCACGCTTATTAGTTTGGTACGATAACCAAGAATCAGATTGCTTTTTAAAATCATCACGTTCTTTAGTAACAAGATCAAGAGCTTCTTTTAACTTCCCATCTTCAATCATTTTAGCTTCTTGTTGTTGCTTAGATGTTTGATTCATTTTATCTATCTGAGCTTGTAATTTCCCAATCTGTCCAGCCATATCATTTTTAGATTGCACTACTTCTTGAAATCTATCATAAGGGACATTTTTTTCTGTAGCTTCTGTGCTTGGATTTTTAACCTGTTTTTCTTCAGTTGCTTGAGTTTCTACTTTTTCATCTGACATTTTTTACCTCTTTTGTTGAGTTTTTAATGAAATTCTTGTACATAATATAATTTTATTTGTGATATAAAGCACATTTATTTTTTGCCTATCGGTAATCTAATTACTTTACCGTCTGGATATTTTACTTTAACTATTCTCTTACTTTCTTTCCTTACCATTTGTGTTAGCATTTTAATAATTCTTTTAGGTATTGGTTGTGATGGTTTTGTTAATACTCTGCTCATTTTAGATAATGCTTTTATCTTACCGCCTGATTTAGCCCAACCTACTTCAACACTTCTTTTTGTAGGATTTCTAAACATAGTATCATTTTTTAAATTACCTGTTACAAAGGGTGCTGTACTACTTCTACTAGCTGCATCTTGCCCTCTTAACAAACCTGCACGTTTCATTGATCCATAAGGCTCACTATATCTTGTAGGGAACGATTTATCATCTACATCTTTAGCGTTGTCAAATATATGCTCTCTTAGTTCATTACGAACTTTTATACCCATCTTTGTAAAGAATCTTGTGCTAAACACTACTGATCTCCCATTTGTGCCTACAATTATAACCGCCACCTGCTATTAATACTTCATTACCGAAAGAATTAACTATTTCTGTTTGCGTCATTTCACCAGCAGCACCCATTGATGCACATATATCTCTAGTTTTATCATCTTGCGGCCCTATATATTCAAACATAGCAGAATCAGGTGCTGTTTTCATCATCTCGTTAGTTACTGCTCTTGAATAATTGTTTAATTGTGTATTAACTACTGTCATAATTTGTTTTTTAGATAATGTATCACTTTTAATCATAGCAACCATTTGTGATTCTGTTAATCCTGTTGATATACCCTTTGCTACTGTTTGTCTAATTTGTGATGCTATAGGTTGTATAACGCTTTTGTTAAATAAGTCAATATCAAATTCTAATAGTGTTGCTAGTGTGCCACCTTCAACTGCTGAAAAGGCTTCTGTTACGCCTAGTGCTTTTGTATGAGTTGCTTTAAATATTTCAACACCGTTTATAACTTTAGCACCGTATAATTCATCTATATCTATTTGTAATAATGTATCAAGATCATCTACTACTCTAATTAACTGAACGCCTAGTTCATATTTAGAAGTTTCTAATATTATAGCAATAGATTCAGCTGCTTGATCTGCTATTTTATCTAGTGGGTTTTTCTTAGCCATTATTCAGCAGGAGGTTGCCCTACGGGTTTAGATAGTGCCTTCAATAAAGGGTTTACTTCATCTTCAGCTTCTTCTTCTTCTTCTTTGAATTGTGCAGCATCAGGAGATGTAGATTTCTTTTGTGATAATAGTTCTTCAGCTTCTTCTCTAGTCAGATCAGGATTCTTCTGCATCATAATATCGGCTAAATCTATCAAACCCTTACCAAGCTCCCACTCCCATTTTTCACGTTGCTCTTGATCATTTAATATTTCTACAGTTTCACTAAAATCAACATCATCTAAATCACCAGCATCTTTTCCTTCGTGTACTGCTATTATTAGCTTTTCTAGTTCAAATATTTCAAACTCTATATCTCGCCACCTTGCTATATCAGATTTCCGATCATCTGTTAGCTCTATATTACGCATTTTCAAAGCCACGCCGCTACTAGCGGTAGTGCCTTCTACAAAGTTCACAGGCAGATGGTAGTTTTGAGCCAACATTTTATAAGATGATTGTATGGATTCATCAAGGGCTGGTATAGCATTAGGCGGCGATACTATCGAAATAGATCCGTCCACACCAAGGTAATTAATTTTGTCCTGTCCTATGGCCATAGTATCTTTATCAATACCAGCTCCATTAACGAACATATACCCAAACGACTGGAACATCACATTGGCGTTCTTGTTTGTTTCAGCAACATTGATAGAAAGGTTGGTTGAAATTAAATCTCTTGATGCGTTAGTGTCTAAATAATGCAATTCTGGTTTTCCCTCTCTATAGCACTCTATAAAAGGCAATCTTCCGTATGGGTTTAACATTTCAGGATTATCATCATTCGTATAATACTTACCTGATTCGTCAAAGACAAAATGATTAGCTGAATCCCAATAAGCCCAAAGCTCTGGAGTATCATCAACTACACTTGCTTTTCTTGCAATAGGGTACACAATCGCTGTTGGTTTTAAGGGATCGTCCTCGAACTTAGGCTCGTAGTCCCATATTATATCGTATTCAATGCAGCCTGTGCCATCTTCTTTTTCTCTCCAACAGGGTTTTAGTAATACTGCATCTAATAAATTTGTCATACGTTCTAATCTTTGCAACTTCTCATCTTTTTTAACAAAATAATCAATTACATCTTCTTTTGTATATTCTCTGATTGGAGGCGTCATATAAACTAGCGATATTCTATCTATAATTCTTTTTGCTATATTAACGTTTCCTGTTACTATTTTTTTAAGCGTAGATTGTGAGAAAAAATCTTCTGTATATGAAATAGTATCACCATTATAATAATCAATAGCTTCATAGCGTTCTCTTTTCCATTTGTTTTTTCTTTGTTGGTTTGCGTCCCATTTGCTCATAAGGACGGCTAGTTCGCCTATATTTGGTATCATCTTTCTGCTACTCCTATAAATGGTTTAATGGTTGGGTACTTATAATCCACCGCATATCCTAGTGCGTCTGTCAGATGGGTTAGATTTTTGTTGCTTTTGTCAATATCTCTAGTGCCGTCTTTGTTTACAACTTGCTCCAAATCTTTCACTAGATTAATACAAGATGGATCTATTATTAAATTCCCTTTAGTTAGATTGTTGTTCATACTATTAACTCTATTTATAACTAAAGGGTTGATATGTCTTACGTGTACTGCGAAACCTGATCTTCTAATTATGTCAATATCTGAAAACCTAGCAGAACTATGCCTTGATGCTCCCGTAGCATCAGGAAAGGCATTATAAGTTGTATTCGGATATTTATGTTTTACTGCGTCCATCATTCTTTGAGTTAATAGATCACCTCCGCCTTCGTGTGATAGTACAAACTCATCAATTACACGTATATTAGGTTTATCTTTATATTCTTGCCAGACAACCAGGCACATTGGGTCGCAGTTGAAGTCCACCCCTGCTTGTATAGGTTTGGATCTGTCATACTTACATTCTTTGATGTTTTTATCACGGTTGAAGGCATAGGTTGCTCCTTTTTGTAGGTTAGTAAATTGTCCTTCTAAATATGCTTTAAGTAAATTATCATCATAGTTATCTCTTAATGATTGTATATATGATGCAGGTAGATACTTATTATCTGTTGTTTTGCCGTGTACTAGAAACTTATCAGGCCCAGAGTTTTCTACCATCAGATGGTGAGTGTAGTGAAAACCCTCAGGTGTTGTGGTTATGTATAATTCAGCATCATCACAACCTCTTAATCTACCAAGTGCCTTATTGATCGCTATATCGCAGTTCTTATATGATTCTACATCTAGTTCATCTATGCCGCAATACGTATATGAAGCACCAACGATCCTTTGTGGTACTCTTGTTTGATATATCTTAATATTGCCGTAGCTTGTTTTAAACTTGTGCGCTGCTATGTTGTATGTATAACCTACACCGTTGCTTTCTAGCAACTCTTTAAATGGCTCTACAAATACTTCATCAGCTAGTGAATATGTAGGGTATAGTATAAGCCCGTTTGATTTTCCTTGATCGTTTCGCTTTTTGATCATACAAAGAAAGGTGTTTTTTAAGAAGGAAAATGTCTTACCTGATCCGAAGCCTCCTACTAAGGCTTTTATACGTGCTTTCGGCTTGTTGCGTAAAAACGCCCATTGATGAGGAAAGTAATTATCTTTTTTTAATGTTATCCTAGATGTCCTCAAAATCAATGTCCTCTATAGGCTTAGATAATTCAATTTCAGATCTTTCAGTATATCCTCTTGCTTTGCCTTTGCATTTTAAGAAAAATATGATTGATGTAGTATCTAGCTCATTTATCTTTTGCATTAATCTTGATTCTACGTGATCTATCAACCCTTCATTTACATCATTAACTTTATCTCTGAATTTTATGTCTTTTTCAATCCAGCTATAATATGTCCTTCTATGTATGTTGGCGCTTTCACAGGCTTTAGAAATATGCCCGTTTTTTTGATACAAACAATTTAAGAACACATCTTTTTTAGATAATTTTTGTGTATTTTGTGTATTTTCTGCCATCTTTCAATAGCATAATATAAACTAAATGTACAAATATAACTGTTTTTTTTTAAAACTGATTTAAAATTATATACCACCTTTTTCGTTTTTTAGTTTGTGCTTAAAGTATTTAATTGTTTTATCTAGTCCTTTGTTTAGATCAATTTTAGGCTCCCAATTTAAATGTTTTTTAGCTAACTCTATACTTGGTTTTCTTCTAACAGGATCATCTTTAGGAAGCTCATTGTTTCTTATTAAACAATTACTATGCGTTTTTTTTATAATTTTTTTAGCAAGATCCTTAATTGAAGTTTCTTTAGGATTTCCTATGTTAATAGGGCCTGTTATTTCATCTTTTGAGTTCATCATTTTAATTAACCCATCTATTGTATCATCAACATAGCAGAAACTACGTGTTTGCGTTCCTTTTCCATATATTGTGATTGATTTGTCTTTTAATGATTGTACTATAAAATTTGACACAACTCTACCATCATATTTGCTCATATTAGGCCCATAGGTGTTAAATATTCTAACTATTTTAATATTTAAATGATAGTATCTATGATAATCGTAGAACAAAGTTTCTGCACATCTTTTGCCTTCATCATAACAAGATCGTATTCCTGTTACGTTTACATTACCATAATATTCTTCTGTTTGAGGGTGTTCTAATGGATCACCATATATTTCAGATGTTGATGCTTGTAATATTTTAATATTTTGCTTTCTTGCTAGTTCTAGTAAATTCATAACGCCTAAAACTGTTGTTTTAACAGTATCTATTGGGTTTTTTTGATATTGTATAGGTGAAGCAGGACAAGCTAAGTTATATATTTCATCTACCCATAGCTGAAAAGGATCTATTATGTTCCACTCTAATAACGAAAATTTTTCGTTTTTTCTTAATTCTTTAATGTTTGCTGCTTTCCCTGTGCTGAAATTGTCCATACATACAACTCTATGTCCTTGTTTGATAAGTTTTTCACATAAGTGGCTTCCTAAAAATCCTGCGCCACCCGTTACTAATATTTTTTTCATTCGATCTCCTTTAGTTTCATTCCGTAGTTATTTGTTCCTTCTTTTACAATATACTCTTTTCTTTTAATCAGTTTATTCTTTTTAAAACTACTGTAATCTACTTGATGATGCCAACGTCCGAATTTCCACGTTACTCTTGCTACGTCTGGGTGTTGTTCAACTAAAGATTCAGCAAATTCACGCCTTCCTTTAGCATATAGCTCATCAGTATTTCCTCCTTTCATTGTCATTGTTGCAGCTTTTTCTTGTAAAAAAGCATAAAACAACGCTGTACAATTACCATCTTTCAACATTCTTAGAGATAAATCTGTATCTTCATTATATTTACCTCTCCATCTATAAGGTGCTTTGTTTAAAATTAATGAGCAAGAATATACTCTTGTATTAAAATCAACAGCTCCTACAACTGCTCCAAATCTATCTTTTGAAAAATAATCATATTGAAACCCTGCTAAAGTGATATTTTCATATCTATCAACAAAATCTTCTGCGCATTTAAATATAGTTCCTGATGATACTCTGATTTTTTCGTTCCTATTAAACCTTTTAAAACTTCTAATATTGTCATCTAATATCCAATGTCTTTTATAACCTTGTTTTTTAGCGTGATCCCATACCCAATTTCTTGCAGGTATAGATCCTTTTCCTAGATTTTTAAAAGGCAATACATATATTTTATCAGCATCTATTACTTCTGCATAATTTAGATACTCTTGCGGCTCTACCACAATATGATAAGGAACTTTAATTTCTTCTAGTGCTTTGCTTGTTAATCTACTTTCCCATCTGCCTTTTGATATTATATAAACAGGGTATTTAGGATTCATCTTCATCTACATATCTTTTTTTAGAAACCATTTTCTTTGCTGCTTTTGGATACCAATAGCTTTTTTCATTAGGAAATATCGGTTGATCAAAGATTTTTTCAAAATTTTTCAAATCTTCTAGCGTTTCAAAATGAATATATAGTGTCTTATAAGGCCTTTGATCTTCGTGTTTATACTCAGGCATATCTTGCCACTCTTTTTCCCAAAGTTTTCTTTGATCTACAAAGCCAAAAACTTCTTGTTGATCTTTTTCTCTCATTTTTGCCCCCTTATCGTTGAGATGTTAAACTCAGTTCTTTCCTCTTCGTCGTATAATTTTATTGCTGTTATTGATGTTACTTGATTATCGTCTTTGTATAACACTCCTGTTAAACCGTCTAGGACAAATTTCGCTAAATTATCAACATCTGGTTTTGTTATATGGCAAAAAGGTACATCTTTTTTTAATTCTTTGCAATATTTTCCTGTTCTATAATGTGATTTAGGACGTTTAAAATAAAAAAGAATATGTATATTTACAGGATCTTTAGTTGTTTTTGTTGTTTTGTATTTGTTGATTTTTTGCTCTAATATTTTTAGCTTAAATATTTTTTTTTCTTTTGATAAAGGATCGTATGTAAACCCTTTTTTCGTATGCCTGTGCCTTTTCTGCGATATAGGTTTTCCTTTTATTGTGTATTTCAAAATAAATCTCCTTGTTTTTTACCAAGTGGCGCAGATGAATAATTAGGCCCTGTTGATTCTGCACTCATTGTTTCTAAATCATCTTTAACTTTTTCAATAGCTTTTTTTCTTTTATCATACATAAAACCTCTTAAATCTTCGTGTAATTCTTGTACTTTTCTTCTGCATCTTATTAAAGAAGATGCTTTATGATATTTCCCTTCAGCTAGTTTTTGCAAGAACTCTAGTAACGTTATATTATTAATATTATGAGCAATTTGCTTACGCCACACTAAAGCACATAACGCTTGATCATCATCTCTTGCTCTCGGCACGTTTTGTAAAACATCTATTACTATATCTTCAACTTTTTTAATCACTTTTTCTCCCTGTTTGGTTTTATTTTAGCATTACAACATCTACTATCACCACTTAAAGATTCTTTTTTATAAAACTCAGATACATTACACTTTTCACAATATCCTATATAATTATACCCTGTTGAATCTAATCTAAATTCAGATAAATCTGCTTTTGGTGTCAAATTCCAATCTTTTGCATTTTGGATCCATTTTTTTAATCTTCTATTAATGTCAAAAGTTTTCTGCATCTCAAATTTCATTTTATTGCCGCTTATGTTTGATTCTGTCCAATAATCACAAAATTCTTCTATTATTTTAGGATCAACCATTGGTACCTGTTTTATTCCTGCTGCACATACTTCTCTTTGGAATTTCTCGGCTCTTTTATCTTTATCCTTATCTTTATCTATATATTGATCTTTATCTTGTACACTTAATGAAGTGTTGATCAACTCTTGATTTTTGTTTAATAACTTATGTCTTTTTAAAATACCTATAACAGATTTATGTGCATTTACTTTTTCATTTAAAGGGCCGTATTGGAAGGTTATGAATTTAGGAATGAACCATTTGTCATCATCTAAGTTTTTTATGTTACCATTGAATGATTTTAATATATCAAATTTGGAAAGATCAAAGCCAAGCTGGAACTGTGCTAGTTCTAAATCAACTTCGTATATACCTGCGTGATTACATCTAGATAATAAATATACCCAAAACAGTTTTAATCTAGGATCTAATAATCTAAACCACTTCTTACACCACAAATCAGTATCAATAAATCTTTTAGCCATCGGTTTTCCCCTTCTATATCTCTACAAGTTCTTTTGTTGTGTCCTAACTTTTCACATTTACTACATTTATAATACTTTAATTTCATATATATCTCCCTAACAGGGAAGGAGGGCAATAGCTCGGAGTAACTTACACGCTGTGATGCGAGGACAAGCTACTACCCCCCTAAACCTAATTAAAACGGTATTTTATCTTGATCTGCTATTGCACTATCAGCTTCAATCTCTGCTTTTTCGTGTTCTTTAAATGCGTCAGAATCAGAAATACCACCTGCTTGTCTTGGTTTTCTATCATCTAATACAGATAACGCCTTATCTCTGTATTTTTCATTGTTTTCTACTATCCAATTCAACCAACCTTCATCAACCTCTTTCCAATTTTTACCTTTATGCTTACCAAATGTTATAACATCTGATTCTTCACCTGTAATTGGATTAATATCTTTAGGTATGGGTTTAGGTGTATGTTTTTCTTTACTTAAAGCACTTTCCATCTCATTTGCTGAACAGTATTCTGAACCCAAATAATTTGCTGCACTTAATGCTCTGCCGATAGCAGACGTTTCACAATTCATAAGATATGAATGTGTATTAATATTACTTGATCCTATTAGTTCTAAAGCTAATCCTGTGTATTCATTACCATTAAAACTTAATGTGGCTTTTACAATAACCACCTTATCATCACATTTTAATAATTCAGTTTTTAATGAGTAATCTAATTTAAAATCAGCTTTTAACATTTTTAATCTTTCAACCACAGTATAATATGGTTTTCCGTGTATTTCTATTGGCATTATTTCCCCTTTTCTTTAGCTTTTAAATATTCTAATTGATAATTACTATATTTGTGCGATTCGTACATCACGCTTATTATCTCGTCAGCTTTAAAGTTTTTTTCTTCAACAAGCCAAACAAGAAACCATCTAAAATCTTCGCAGTTAGGATCTATAATGAAAAAATTAGTCATTATCCGCTTTTTCTGCTATTACTAACATTCCGTACGTAGGAATCAATAAAATGCAAAGAGGCCACCAAACTAAGCCTCTAAACCAATGATTAATAATTAGCATAAGCATTAATACGAAACACATTCTCATTAAATATTTGATTGTTTTAATTTCCATTGTTTTTTTCTCCCTTGTTAATTAAAAAAAGGGGAGTATCCGACACTCCCCTTCTCGTTCCTATTTGCTAATTTTTAAATTATAAGTCATTTCAAACACATCAGGTATATCACCAAACTCTTTGGTTTTATACCAACCTTCACCATTATACCAATAACTTTTTAAAATAGTTATTTCTGCACCTGTATATATGTTTTTAAATTCTTTGTTTATTTCCATTGTTACTCCTTTGTTTGTTTTTCCCTTACTACAGCAGTAATATAATATTTTTTTTATATAAGTTGTTAGTTTTTTTTAATTTAAAGAAAAAAGCCCTTAAAAGCATAGCTTCTGAAGGCTCTTTTCTACTCTGTGACGGATAAGGATCAGAGATTAAATCTGTTCCACTAACTCCATCTCAACTTCAAACAAATCTTTCCCTACGTGGGACATATTAAAACCATTTGCTATTCTAACTATTGCAAAATTATCAGGGTTACCACCTTCTAGCGCATCTAGCTGCATAACCATAGGGAGATTGCCACCAAGAGTACGGTTTATTACAATGCTAAAAAAGTCAGTATCTGCAGGGCTATGCAAAGAATAAAGAGAATTATCAGAGCCATCTACTTCATAATCAGTTTCAGTTTGTGTAACACCGTCAGAATCTTCCCACGTTTTACTCCAACCTAGATCGTTCTTCATTAAGTTTTGTCCTACTACATCTTCAGGAGCCATAAAACTAAATTTACAAACCCATCTTCTTTTTCCTGTCATAGCAAAATCTTGATCACCTCTTTTAGCGACAGCTTCACCATTAACAGTAGCACCCGCTGGGTAATTTATATCTGTCAATTCAAAAGGTGCCATAGGCCAATTATCTCTACTTGTCCAATGTGCTTGTGTTACAGCTTTGCCTTTTTTGCTTTCTTTTGTTTTTATACCATAGTCAAACGTAGATACTTGCTCAATGTCTGCATTATGAGGAAACTTAAACGACTTTCCCCACAAAACAGATCCTAATGTAAGCTCATTACAGGGAGGGACTTGATTATATG
>VTLG01015902.1_pt1 | contig 15693 bp, 21 predicted proteins | sample 4694571 | NCBI WGS metagenome assembly VTLG01 (sample SAMN12604809, study PRJNA352737) | marine metagenome | biome: ENVO:00000447; feature: ENVO:00000209|ENVO:00000569|ENVO:01000036; material: ENVO:00002151; isolation source: viral sequences binned using virsorter ...
AACGAGCAAATTAATAAGAATGTTGCTCTAAACAAGAAATTATCTGAATCAACTTCTGATGTAATTTTTGCAGAAGTTGCAGAGGGTCTTGCTCTTTCTCAGAAAGATAAGTTCCAATCTCTTGCCGAAAATGTTGAGTTTGAAAGTGATGACAACTATCGTGAAAAATTAGTTACTTTAAGAAATTCATATTTCCCAGAGAATGCTAATATTCAAAGAGATAATTCAGAGACAATTTCTGAAGGTACAGAAATAGGGCATCAACCAGCTGTCACTGGTACGATGGAAACTTATCTTCAATCTCTCCGCAGAGTCTCTAAAAAATAAAAATGATTTTTATATCATAAATTCAAACTTAAATTTTTATAGGTAAATTTAAATGCAAGCCCCAATAGATCAAGTGGCTTTGCAAGAGAAGTGGGCACCATTACTAGATTACGAAGGTCTAGATCCAATTAAGGATAATCATCGTAAAATGGTGACTGCTCAACTCTTGGAAAACCAAGAACAAGCACTTAGAGAGGAAAGAGAATTCCTTTCAGAAGCTGTTCCAACAAATAGTACAGGTTCATCAGGTGCAACAGCAGGTTTTAGTGCTGATGCTGCTGATGGTGGTCCTACTGCAGGTTTCGACCCAGTACTAATCAGTTTGATCCGTCGTTCAATGCCTAACTTGGTCGCATATGACCTTGCTGGTGTTCAACCAATGACTGGTCCTACTGGACTTATCTTTGCAATGCGTTCACGTTACACCAATCAGAGTGGAGACGAAGCACTATTTGATGAAGCAGATACTGGATTCTCTGGTAGAGGTGCAACTGGCACAGATATCGGTTCAGGATATGTTGCTGGTTCTGACGGTGCATCTGTTGGTATTGGTACAACCGATCAAACTGGTAGTAATCCAGGACTTCTAAACCCAGAAGGTGGATACGACCAAAGTTATGATGTTGGTCAAGGTATGGATACTGAGGATTCTGAAGCACTTGGTACTTCTGGATCACCAGCTTTCAACGAGATGGCATTCTCAATAGAGAAAGTCACCGTTACTGCGAAGTCAAGAGCCCTCAAGGCTGAGTACTCATTAGAGCTTGCTCAAGACCTCAAGGCAATTCATGGTCTTAATGCAGAAGCAGAACTTGCTAACATTCTTTCTACTGAAATCCTTGCTGAAATCAACAGGGAAGTTATTAGAACAATCTACAAGGTTGCTAAGTCTGGAGCACAGGCAAATGTTGCTACAGGTGGAGCATTCGACCTAGATATCGACTCTAACGGTAGATGGTCAGTTGAGAAGTTCAAGGGACTTATTTTCCAGATCGAGCGTGATGCAAACGCAATCGCACAAGAGACTCGTCGTGGAAAGGGTAACATGATCCTCTGCTCTGCTGACGTTGCTTCTGCACTCACAATGGCAGGTGTTCTTGATTACACCCCTGCACTTAATGCTAACCTTAATGTTGATGACACAGGCAATACATTTGCTGGTGTACTTCAAGGTAAGTATAGAGTATACATCGACCCATATTCTGCTAACGTTGCTCCACAACAGTACTACGTTGTTGGTTACAAAGGTTCTTCACCTTACGATGCAGGTCTGTTCTATTGCCCATACGTTCCACTACAGATGGTTCGTGCAGTTGGAGAGAATTCATTCCAGCCAAAAATCGGCTTTAAGACTCGTTACGGAATCGTTGCGAACCCATTTGCCGAAGGTAACGTTGGATCTCAAGGTCTTGGTAGACTTAAGATCAATACAAACCGTTACTACAGACGTGTTAAAGTTCTTAACCTCATGTAAGAAGAAAGGATATATTTCCTTTATTCAAAGAGACTCCTTCGGGGGTCTCTTTTTTTGTCTAAATAACTCATTGGAGACCTGTGTTCTATTATGCCTTGGCACATTAAAAAAGGAAGTATTTTAGGCAATGCTATACCAACAGATGGTAATGAGTATTATGCTGGTGATAATCATTGGACTAACGAATACGATAAAAGAAAGGTATATGCTAATGAAGTAGATGCGACTACTCAGAAAAATACTGTAGAAACTAGAACATTGGGAAATAAAACAATTACATATCAATCACAGTGGTGGAAGAATGCTACAGTCGTAAGTGAATAAATAACAATAAAAGTAGTATTACCATGAAACCCACACCGAAACAATATAAAGAAGCAGTTGATCGTCATGATAAGATTGTACAACATCTTATTGAAGAAGGTTATGCAGATAACAAAGAAATGGCAGGAAATATTATAATGGGTATGAGTGAGCAATGGTACAATCTTATTATTGACTAATGAAAGAATTTGATAAATTTATAGAAGAGGCAGCTGCTAAAAGGTGTCCTCCTGGAAAATATTATGATGGCAAAAAATGTGTATTACCTCCACGTGGATTTCATGTAGGTAGAGGTGCTACACTTGAACCTGATGAGGATGGTGAAAATGGTAAAAAGAACGGCTCTACTACTAATGGGCATAGTAATGGTGGCAGTGGGAACGGAAATGGTGGTAACGGGAACGGTGGAAATGGTGGAGGAGATTAGAAATGGCAACTAGAGGAGCATTTGCAAATCAAATAGAAAATAGGAATTTCTTATCTCCTGTTGGATTTAAATTTACTTTAGCAAAAGAACCTAAAGTAAGTTTCTTTTCAAACAGTGCAAGAATTCCTGAAATAAATTTGGGTACTTCAACTCAACCAAGTTATCTAAAAGATATTGATACTCCTGGTGATAAGTTGCAATATGGTGATTTTTCACTAAGATTTTTGGTTGATGAAAATCTTGTTAATTATATGAAAATTCACAATTGGATAACAGGATTAGGATATCCAGAAACTACAGAGCAATATAAAAAAGCAACAACAGATGGTGATGGGTTAAGAGATACTGATATTGTATACAGTGATGGTAGTTTACATATTTTAAATAGTAATTATAATACAAGTGCTATTGTTAAATTTTCTGAATTATTTCCAACAAATTTAACTTCTTTAGAATTTGAAGCTGATGCTACGGATATACAGTACTTTACAGCAGAGGTCACTTTCAAGTATACTGTGTATAATATAGTTGCACCTGATGGACGTACTCCTTTATGAATCTTGACAAAATTCAGGAGATGTGGCAGAAAGATTCTGTCATTGACCCTGATAATCTACATGATGAATCATTAAATATTCCTCAATTACATTCCAAGTATTATACTCTTTATAATACTATTACATTATTGCGTGAAAAAGCAAGAACACAATACAATAAAATTAGATTAGAAAGATATAATTTCTATACTGGAAAGGCAGAACCAGAGGTGTATGCCGAAGAACCATTTCCGTATAAGGTTAGAGAGAAAGATGCAATACAGAGGCATCTGGAAGCAGATGAGAAACTAACTCAGATTGATTTGAAGATAAGATATTACGATGCTACTCTAAAATTTCTTGAGGAAATTCTTAGAATAATATCTAATCGTACATATCAAATTAAGAATGCTATTGAATGGCATAAATTCCAAGCAGGATTTGGATAAATACTTAAAAGTGTTTATATAAATGAAGACGTTTAGAGAATTTATTGCTGAAGTTAATTACCCTAAAAAAGGTAGTGATATAGAAAAAGCAAGGTGGGAGAAAGTAAATGCTAGACATCAAGCTATGTCTGATGAAGATAGAAAGGCAAGAATTATTGGAAGTCTTGGTAGAGATAAGGATGGACATCAACGATATGGATTTAAAAATTCAGAGTCAAGAAAAAGACAACAAGTAACAAGAAAAGATAGTAGTAGTAATCAAACAGATCCAAATATAAAGAAAAAAGATTATAATAAAGCAGTTAAAAATATAACAGATAAAGGATTAGAGGCTCACCATAACGTTCCCCTTAATAGAGCTCGGCAGATGTTTAAAGGAAAAACTCCAGAGCAACAACAAGCAATAAGAGACAAACATGCAAAGCATGATGTTTACTTTGGAAATGATCCTAAGAATTTATCAGCATTATCTGCAAAAGCTCATAGAGGAGAAGGTGGAGCACATAGACAATATGATGCAATGGATAGAGGCATCAAAAGAGCAGGAAAAAAATCTGATAGGATATTTGGTAAAATAAAATCAATAGTTAGACAAACTAAAGAAAGGGGGATTAAAAAACAACATCAAGCACAAGCAATTAGAAATCAATTGGTAAAAAGTAGACGGAAAGGACAGTAATAAATATTTCCAAATGAACATCATATTATGTCACATTTGGTTATATCAAAGAAGAATGAAGTATATCTTTACGTAGAAGCAGAGATACATGTTTATTATGAACTAGCAGATCAATTTACTTTTGATGTGCCTGGTGCAAGTTTTTCACCAGCATATAAGAAGAAGTTTTGGGATGGAAAAATAAGATTATTTAATATTCAGAATGGTCAGATATATGTTGGTCTACTTGATAAAATAGTTCAATTTTGTAAGGATCATGGATACACTTACGAATTTAAAGATAATAAACATTATGGTACACCTTTTGAGGTAAACCCTACAATCTCAAAAGAAGGTGTTAAAGACTATATGAATGCTATCTCTAGACATAAACCTAGAGATTATCAAATTGAGGGAGTATACGATGCTCTAAGACACAATAGAAGACTATTGATAAGTCCAACTGCCTCCGGCAAATCTTTGATGATTTACTCAATAGTTCGTTACTTCGTAGAGCAACGGAGAAATACATTGATAGTTGTTCCAACGACATCTCTGGTAGAGCAGATGTATAAGGACTTCTCAGATTATGGTTGGGACGTTGGTTCATTTTGCCACAAGATATACGCAGGAAAGGAAAGAGAAACAGAGGCACAGGTTATTATAACCACGTGGCAATCTATTTACAAACTTCCTAGAAAATATTTTGATAGATTTAATGTTGTTGTGGGTGATGAAGCTCACCAATTTAAATCTAAATCTTTAATATCTATAATGACTAAACTTAATGATGCGAAATATAGGTTTGGATTTACTGGTACACTTGACGGAACTCAGACACATAAGTGGGTTCTTGAGGGATTGTTTGGACCTTCCTATAAGATCATTAAAACTGATGAGTTAATGAAGAAAGGGCATTTGGCTAAACTGGATATCAATGTGCTTCTATTGAAACACCCACCAAATAAATTTGAAAACTTTGAAGAAGAAGTTCAATATATTATCGGACATGAACGTAGAAATAATTTTATTAAAAATCTTGCTCTTGATTTGAAAGGTAATACATTAATACTATTTGCCAGAGTTGAAAAACATGGTGAACCACTATATGAATTAATAAATAGTAATAACATTATTGAAAATCGTAATGTCTTTTTTATTCATGGTGGAGTGGACACCGAAGACAGAGAGAAGGTTCGAGAAATCACTGAGCAAGAGAATAATGCTATTATCGTTGCCTCTTACGGAACCTTTTCTACCGGCATTAATATCAAAAATCTACACAATGTAATTTTTGCATCACCATCTAAATCAAGAATTAGAAATCTTCAGTCAATAGGGAGGGTTCTCAGAAAAGGCAACAAAAAAACTAAAGCAACTTTATATGACATTGCTGATGACATCAGTTATAAGTCTCGTAAAAATTATACGTTAAATCATTTAATCGAACGAATTAAAGTTTATAACGAAGAGAATTTCAATTATGATATAGTAAACATACCGCTTAAAAAATAATGGGAGAAGAGTTTTATAGTATAATTAAGTTAGTATCGGGAGAAGAAGTGTTCTCTCTTATTTCTGTAGATTCTACTAATGAAGAGAATCCTATTATTATAATGCAGAATCCTATTATTATTAAAATGATTAATCAAGGTCAATACATAAAGGTAAAACCTTGGATAGAATTATCAGAAGAAGATTTTTATATGATAACTTTAGATAAAATTATTACTATGACTGAAAATACTGATAAAAAATTAATTGAAATATATAATCATTATATTAATGAAGATATGGTAGAAATATTTCCAACTGATGGTCATGTTAGACCTGATTCTAAAATGGGATATATATCAACTGTTGCAGATGCCCGTAAGAACTTAGAAAATCTCTTTAAATTAAAATCTAAAGAAAGCTAGTTATTACCCATCAACCCTTACAAAGGTATTCTACTTGTATAATAGATACTTGTCAAGTGGGAAAAATATGTTATAATATTAATACACTTAAAAATCTTAATGTTATGCCCAGAAAAAAGACAGAACATTATGTAAATAATAAACAGTTATTAGAAGCATTAATTGTCTATAGGGCAAAAGTTTTTAAAGCTAAAGAAAAATATGTCAAGAAATTTGGTGAAGATCCACCAAAGATGGGAATGTGGGAAGGTAAACCAACCATACCAAATTACCTTGGAGAATGTTTTTTAAAAATTGCTAACCATTTATCATATAAACCAAATTTTGTTAATTATATGTTTCGGGAGGACATGATATCAGATGGAATCGAAAATTGCGTTCAATATATACATAATTTTGATCCTGAGAAATCCAAAAATCCTTTTGCTTACTTTACGCAGGTTATACATTATGCGTTTCTCAGAAGGATTCAAAAGGAGAAAAAACAATTAGATATTAAAACAAAGATTATTGAGAAGACTGGTTTTGATGAAGTTATGATGGTTGATGATACAGCATTATCTGGAAGTACTTCAGAATATAACACAATTAAAGATAATATACAGTATCGTAATAATAATAGATGAAAGTTGCTATTATAACCGATACCCATTATGGTGCTAGAAAGGGTTCTAAGTATCTTCATGATTACTTTGAGATGTTTTATCGTGATGTATTTTTTCCATCCTTAGAGGAGCATCAGATAGATACTGTCATTCATATGGGTGATATATTTGATAGTCGTAAATCTATTGATTTACAAAGTTTAGAGTGGTCAAAGAGAGTTGTATTTGAACCATTAAAGAAATATAATGTTTATGCAATTGTGGGTAACCATGATTGTTATTATAAAGATACTAACTTTGTAAATTCACCAGAATTATTATTACAAGATTATTCTAATATAAAATTATATTCTAAGGCAACTGAGATTGAGGTTGATAAACTAAAGATACTTTTACTTCCTTGGATTAATTCTGAAAATTATGAAGAAACTGAGAAGTTAATTAAGAAAACTAAATCTAAAGTTGCTATGGGTCATTTAGAAGTAAATGGATTCAAGGCTACCCGTGGTCATATGATGGAAACAGGAATGGATGCCAAGTTTTTCAATAAATTTGATAAAGTATTTTCAGGACATTTTCATACTCGTTCTAATGATGGGCAGATATATTATTTGGGTAATCCATATGAGATGTTCTGGAATGATGTGAATGATAAAAGAGGATTTCATATATTTGATACCAAAACATTAGAACATACTCCAATTAATAATCCATATAAATTATTTTATAACATATATTATGAAGATACTAATCATAAATTGTTTAATACTTCTCAATATAAAGGTAAGATTATAAAAGTTATTGTTCGTAAAAAATCTAAACCAAAAGAATTTGAAAAGTTTCTTGATAAATTATATGCTGTAGGTGTACATGATTTAAAAATAATTGAAAATTTTGAAATTGAAGAAAGTGAAGATTTTGAAGTTAGTGAGGAAGAAGATACTCTTTCTATTTTAAATAGGTATATTGATGAATCAGAATTTTCTTATGATAGTAATATTATAAAGAATATATTTAAAAACCTTTATAGACAAGCTTGTGAGGTTGAATAGTGTTTCTTCTTACTCTCAAAGATCATGCCAATGATGGTGCATATGCCGTTGAAGATAGGTTTGGGCATAAAGTTTTATTTCTTTTTGAGCAAGAGGATGATGCTACAAGGTATGCTATGATGTTGGAGGATCAAGAAGAAAAGATAATGGATGTTATAGAAGTTGATGATAATATGGCAATAAAAACATGTAAAGCTCATAATTATAAGTATGCAGTAATTACACCAAATGATATTGTAATCCCACCTAAACCTAAATCATGATCACGTTTGAAAAAATTCGTTGGAAGAACTTCCTTTCTACAGGAAATCACTTTACTGAAATTAATTTTAGAAAATATTCTGCAAATTTGATAGTAGGAACGAATGGTTCTGGTAAGTCTACTATGTTAGATGCACTTACATTTGTATTGTTTAATAAACCATTTCGTAAGATTAATAAACCCCAATTAATTAATGCTACTAATGAAAAGGATTGTGTAGTTGAAATTGAATTTAATGTTAATGGTAAGGAATATTTTATTAGAAGAGGAATAAAACCTAATATATTTGATATTGAGGTGAATGGTAATCCACTTCATAAACAAGCTGATGATCGAAATAATCAAAAAATATTAGAAGAAAGTATATTAAAGGTAAATTATAAGTCTTTTACTCAAATTGTAATTTTGGGTAGTAGTAGTTTTGTACCCTTTATGCAATTGAGTGGTGCTAATCGTAGAGAAGTTATTGAGGATCTTTTAGATATTCGTATATTTTCTGCTATGAATAATATTCTTAGGGAAAAAATGCGTTCTCAAAGAGAACAGGTAAAATCTTTAGATTTGAAGAAGGATAATCTTAAAGATAAGATGTCTATGCAAAAGAATTTTATTAAAGAATTGGAAGAGCAGGGTAAGAATAATATTGAAAATAATAAGAAAAAGATTAAAAATTTGAGTCTTGAAAATGATACTCATATAGAGCATAATGAACTTAAAGAAGCAGATATATCAGACTTAATTAAAGAGCAAGAAGATGTTGCTGGTGCTGATGAAAAGTTAGTGAAACTTAATAATCTTAAGGGTAAAATTACTCAAAAAGTAGCAACAATTACGAAAGAGCATAAGTTTTTCACAGATAATACGGTATGTCCTACTTGTACACAGGATATAGAAGAAGAGTTTCGTGTAAATAGAATTGCAGACGTTCAAGATAAAGCAAAGGAGTTGCAAACTGGTTATAAAGAACTAGAGGAAGCAATTCAAAAAGAAAAGGATAGAGAACGTCACTTCACCCAACTATCTAAGGAGATTACAAAACTCAACCATGGCATTTCTCAAAACAATACTCGTATCAGTCTCAACCAGAGACAAATCCGAGATCTTGAAGAAGAAGTTCAAAGAATTACCAAACAGTTTAAAAACAGAAATACTGAAAATGAGAAGTTAGATGAGTTTAAAGTAAATCTTGAAAAGACAATTGAAGAACTATCGGAGAAGAAAGAAGATATTAACCACCATGATTTTGCCTATTCTCTGTTAAGGGATGATGGAGTAAAGACAAAAATAATCAAGAAGTATCTACCATTCATTAATCAACAGGTAAATCGTTACCTTCAGTTGATGGATTTCTATATCAATTTCACATTGGATGAGGAGTTTAATGAAACGGTAAAATCACCGATCCATGAAGATTTTTCATATTCGTCATTTAGTGAAGGTGAGAAGATGAGGATTGATTTAGCATTACTTTTCACATGGAGAGAAGTTGCTAGAGTTAAGAACTCTGTGAATACTAATCTTCTTATTATGGATGAGGTATTTGATAGTTCTCTTGATGGTTTTGGTATGGATGAATTTATGAAAATTATTAGATATATAATAAAAGGTGCTAATATTTTTATTATTTCACATAAAGCTGAATTGACAGACAAATTTGAAACTGTCATAACCTTTGACAAAGTTAAAGGATTTTCGAGTATGATACCACAAAAGTAGTATGAAAAATGAATACTCCAAACTGGCAACACCACTCCAAGAAGGATGCCAAACGAAAACTTAAACCACAGGCACTACGTGCCTCAAGAGAAAGACGCAGACAGTTGATAAAGCGTCTACTGAACCCCTCAAATCGAGGGGTTTCGTCTTATAATAGGTTTATAAGCAACAAACCTAATGGCAGTAAAGCACGAAATCAAATCACAACTTGCTAAACTTCTTGCCACAGAAGATTTGATTATAGAGCATAAACAAATAGAAACAGCACAGTTTAATGTACAAACTCGTGTATTAATTCTTCCATTATGGGAAAAAGCAACTAATCAGATATATGATTCATTGGTGGCACATGAAGTAGGACATGCACTCTATACACCTGATCAGTGGGATTGGATGGGTAAGGTTCCTCAATCATTTGTAAACATAGTTGAGGATGCTAGAATTGAGAAGTTGATTAAGAGAAGATATGCTGGACTTGCTAAAACATTCTATAAGGGATATAATGAACTCAATGATTTAGATTTCTTTGATATAAATGGTAAAGATCTTACTGATTTTAATCTTGCTGATAGGATTAATTTATATTTCAAGGTTGGTGCGTGGAATGAGATATCTTTTTCAGATGCTGAAACTCCGATTGTCAATTTAATTAAAAATGCAGAAACGTTTGATGAAGCCGTATCCGCAGCAGAAGCGTTATATAATTTCTGTAAACAAGAGAAAGAAGAGCAATCTGAATCTCAAGAGCAGAAAGTTGAAAGCAATGTTGGGATGGATCTTAAAGGGAACGGGAATAATCTTGATATCGATAGTGACGATACTGATACTACCGTTCCTGAGTCTGATAGTGATGCTCCTATGGAAAGTAGGAGTGATAGCAATGTTGATAATAATAGGATGGATGGTGCTGGCGCTTCTGTAGAACCAGTAGAACCAGAAACAAGAACTGTTGATGCATTAGATCAAGCACTTAAAAATCTTGTAGATGAGCATAGTAGAGAAAATGTATATGTTGAAGTTCCAGAGTTGAATTTAGATGATGTTATTATTTCTAATGAAGATATTCATGATAGATGTGAAATAAATTGGTTAAATTGGGAAGAGAACTATAAAGAAACAATTGCTAGAGGTGATTTAGATTTGTATGGTGAAGTTGATAGTGACTACAAATCTTTTAAAAAATCAGCACAGAAAGAAGTCAATTTTCTTGTTAAAGAATTTGAAATGAAAAAAAGTGCTGATGCTTATGCTAGAACCACAGTTGCTAAAACAGGAGTTCTTAATACATCAAAACTTCATACCTATAAGTTTAATGAAGATCTCTTTAAGAAAGTAAATGTTGTTCCTGATGGCAAAAATCATGGATTGATTTTCATTCTTGATTGGTCAGGATCAATGGCAGAAGTAATGACTGATACTTTAAAGCAACTTTATAATTTGATTTGGTTCTGTAGGAAGGTTAATATTCCATTTGATGTTTATGGGTTTACTAATGAAGCATTAATTTTTAATTCTGATGAAGAAGATGGAAGAAGTCTTCATGAAAAGATTAAACCTATTATTGATAAAGAAAGAGGATTTTTTGCTATTGATAATTATTTTGGTATGTTACATTTGTTTACTAGTAAAGTTAATAGTAAAGTATTAGACAGACAAATGGTTAATATCTATCGTACTTCTGAGGCTTTTAGAAGAGGTGTATATTATAGGTATCCACAAGGATTACATCTTTCTGGTACACCATTGAATGAAAGTTTAGTAGCACTTCATCAAATTTTACCCAAATTTAAAAGTGATAATAAGTTGCAAAAAGTTCAGTGTGTAATACTTACTGATGGTGAAGCATATCCTCTAAAATATTATCGTGAAGTTGAAAGACATTGGGAGGATGAACCATACTTAGGAACTGGTGGTTGTGGAGAACATGTTTCATTACGTGATAGAAAATTGGGTAAAACTTATAATTTCTCATATCAATATTATTCATTTACAGATACTATGTTAAGGCATTTGGGTGATAAGTTTCCTGATACTAATTTCATTGGTATGAGAATTATGTCTAGTAGAGATGCTGGATCATTTATTCGTAGGTATATTCATCCTTATCAAGAAGAGAAAAAGTATGGTATAATAATGAAGTCTTGGAAAACTAATAAATCTTTCTCTATTAAAGATTCTGGATATAGTACTTATTTTGGTATATTGTCTAATTCTTTATCTGATGATGATACTTTTGAAGTTAATGAAGACGCAACAAAAGCACAAATTAAAAGGGCATTTGTCAAATCTCTTAAGACTAAAAAATTAAATAAAAAAGTTTTAGGGGAATTTATTGAATTAGTTGTATGAATATTAACGAGAGTTCATTCTCAGTTACAAGGCACCACTTTCCTGAGAGTGTTGTAGAATATATTGAGAAATTGAGTTATAAAATGCCATGGTATTATTGTATTGATTGTGCCTATGGTGAAGAGGCAAAAGAAAAAGGACTCCCAATGCACCCATACTTCGCACATACATTTCTAGAGGATAATATTACAGGTCCTTTCTTCAATAAGATGCCATGGAATGAGATTGGAAGATTTATTGGACTTTCAAATAATAAAATGATACGTGCTCATAATACCTTACAGTATCCTAGACCAGAAGTAAAAGACGTACCTCACAATGCACATACAGATCAAGATTTCCCACACATTGTGGGATTGTATTATCCAAATGATTCTGATGGCGACACATTTTTCTTTGATGATAACCTAAATGTTATACATAAAGAACCTGTTGAAAAAGGTAAGATGATTGTCTTTGATGGTAAGTGGAAGCACTCTTCATCATCACCGACAAAGAATATTAGATTTTCATTAAACATTAATTATGAACAAAGAATATATTAAAGAAATTCCTAATTGGGAAAAGGATTATCTTAAGACTATGAAGGGTAATCTATCTGAACAACAGATAGAACTTCTTAATGGTAGATATATCAAGGCACATGAAGGAATGATTTATGGACAAATGTATGCTGACTGGAAAAAGAGAGCATGGGATATAGATTAAGCAAACCTTAAATGAGTAAATAATTTTGAAATCAACACAAAAGATTTATGAGTGGGGATTGTAGAAACCAACCAGTAATTTTCTATTCAGAAGAAATGACTGAAGCAAAGATAATGCTTTTGCTTCATCATGGGGTTCAGTTTAGAAATCGTAAGTATTGTTTTGAGGAAGAAGAGGAAGAATAATAATGGAGAAACTTTATGATGACTCCAACTGGAGAGAAGAATCGATACCTTACTATTCAGGTAGGAAGGTAGAATTATTATTGAATGGGCCTAAAAGTCTTTCTCAATCATGGATGATGGGAGCAATGTATAATGAATGGAAAAAAAGAAATGGATATAATAAACTAGATCCAAAGGAGAATGAAGGTCAATTTCAATCATCTTTAGGAGAGTTTTTTAAGAAGCAGAAGACAGTTGAATAAGTGTCCATGAGGGTATCTATTACCCTCTTTTTTGTATTATAATATGTTCAGTTAAATAAAACACAATGCCCTCTGCTCCATTTGAACTTAAGATGACTGAACAACAAGCATTTGATGGTTTAAAAGAAACATACGGAACAGAATTTACTTCTGCTGATGTTAAAGCATTTTGTGCCATGAATGATATTGCTTATGCTACTGTAACTAGAAAGATTCAGAAATACAAAGTTTCTAAAGGTAGATGGAATCTTGAAGTTACTGTTGAAGCAGTTGAAAATATTGAAAAATCATTCAATGCTCCTACAGTAGAATCAGTTCAAAATTTAGTTCCTGAAAAGGATGATACATTTGTTAAATTTGGAAATTTCAATGACGTTAAAAAGATCATACAAAGTAATCTTTTTTATCCTACTTTTATCACTGGACTATCTGGAAATGGCAAAACATTTTCAGTAGAACAAGCATGTGCGGAATTGGGTAGAGAATTAATTAGAGTAAACATTACCATAGAAACAGATGAAGATGATCTCATTGGTGGGTTCCGTCTTGTTAACGGTGCCACAGTATGGCACGACGGACCAGTTATTCAAGCTCTCAACAGAGGAGCTGTCTTGCTCCTTGACGAAATCGACCTTGCCTCAAACAAAATCCTCTGTCTCCAATCCATCCTTGAGGGTAAAGGAGTTTTCCTTAAAAAAATCGGAAAATTCATCCAACCAAAGAAGGGTTTCAACATCATCGCAACCGCAAATACTAAAGGTAAAGGTTCAGATGACGGACGATTTATTGGAACTAACGTGCTTAATGAAGCCTTCCTCGAAAGATTTCCAGTAACATTTGAACAGGATTATCCATCACCATCAATTGAAATAAAGATTTTAGGTAGAGTTGCTTCTCAATTAGGTGTTACTGATACTGATTTCTGTAAGAGATTAGTTGATTGGGGTGACATCATCCGTAAAACATTCTATGATGGTGGTGTTGAGGATCTTATAAGCACTCGTAGATTGGTACATATACTTCGTGCTTATTCTATATTTGGTAAGAAGGAAAAGGCAATTCAAGTTTGTGTAAATCGTTTTGATGAAGAAACAAAACAATCATTCTTAGAATTGTATGATAAAGTAGATGCTGACTTTGACTTAACTGTTTCTGGTGAAGAATAATGGATCTTTGGAAAAATTATAAATCTGTTCTAAACGAAACATTCCCTGATTTGGATTTTAGGGAATGTTGGGCAAATTGGGAAAGTAAGAAAACTTATCTTATTGCCAAAACTTATACTAATCCATATATAATTAAATCTAGAGAGGTAGAAATCTGGAATGAAACAACTTGTATCTATAACAACATCATCTATCCTAAGACTGGAAGTAACCTTCCCTGTTTTGGTGTGGATCTTATGGGATTTAATGAGAACAGGGTCATCATAGTTTTTGATTACCAACATCCAACAGAGAATTATTTGTTTTCCGTAGAGGGTTTACCTAAAGCAGAAAAGGATTATAGATTTTTTGAAATGGGTAATCATTTTTCAGAGAATATATTTGTTAGATATTGTAAGATGTCTGAAGTTAATGAGCATTTAGATATGTTCAAAACCTACTTGACTAAGTTTAAAAGTATGATAGAATATAAGAAACCCACTGAAACCGATACCAGTGTATACAAAGATTTTGATGCTTACATGACCAGACTTGATCCAGTAAGTGGATACCTTAAAGGTAAGTTTGGAAAAGAAAAAGCAGAGAGTCTTGTAAATGATTTTCTATTTGAATATGGTTAATGCATGGAGTTTACTTTATGATGAAATTTATGGGGATGATAAAATGAAGGATAAAAATGATGAATGGAAAAGAATTGAAGATCCAGATCATAATCATGCACATGATCTTATAGGAGAAGCAGGTAGTTCTTGGGATCCTTTAACTGGATTAGGTAATACTGCATCGTCTGAGTATGGTTATCCATCATCATTTACAACACTTTCTGATAATGATGATCAAATTGCACATCATGTTGCTGATTATGAAGAGTTAAATCTAAATATACATGCTAATTCACCATACAATGATGGGTGGACACAGCAAGCAGCACAGGAGGAATTAGACGAAAAAATGGCAGAAACACCTTCAATAAAAGATCCTAGTAATAGAAAATATAAAGAAGATGAGTCTATCAAAGCTCTTCAGGATTATATTTCTACTACTTATGGTGGACACTATACTTCCGAACAAAATAACGTTCAGACACTTGATCTTATCGAATCTGTAGGAGATGCAGAAGCATTCTGTAGATCTAATGCAATTAAGTATTTAAGTAGATATGATAAGAAAGGACAAGCAAAACGTGATATACTAAAAGCATTACACTATTCACTCCTACTCTATCATTTTAGTGGGCAAACAAATGAAACTCCGACCCGTGGTTATGAAACTTTCTGATAAAACACTTACAATT
>VTLG01002904.1_pt1 | contig 15691 bp, 23 predicted proteins | sample 4694571 | NCBI WGS metagenome assembly VTLG01 (sample SAMN12604809, study PRJNA352737) | marine metagenome | biome: ENVO:00000447; feature: ENVO:00000209|ENVO:00000569|ENVO:01000036; material: ENVO:00002151; isolation source: viral sequences binned using virsorter ...
GGCACAAATGCCTTGAGGGTGGATATTGGGGTGCCTTTGTTTCTTTCTTTTCTAAATTCTTCTAAATTTACAACTTTATCATCACTCAAAATTGAAACTCCCCGAAATCTTTTTTATTTTTCATTCTACCACCAGTAGATGTGTCAAATAATGGAATGTCTTCTTTTTCTTCTGCTTTTCCAGTATCGACTAATCCCTTTTGTGATTCTTCACCCAAATCAGAAAGTCTCATCTTTGCTCTATCTACTCCTACTACAAACTTCTTATTTGAGGTAGGATCACTATATCGATTCTTTAATTGTTTGATTAAAATTTGTCCGGCTTCTTCTAAGTTTTCATTACTAATAATTGCGAACATAAAATCTGCTGTTGCAGGAAGTCCAAAACTTTCACTAGTATCTTCAAGACCTACATCTGTATTTTGAAATCCTTGTCTATTAGTTTGAGTAGCCGATAAAATCGGAACATCAAACTCTACTGCTAATCCTCTAAGTTCTTCGGCAATAGATTTCACATAACTGTAAGAATTTACATATTGTCCTGGTCTAATTCGTGAAGAAGAACATATATTGATATAATCGACTAGAATCATATCGGGTTTAAAATTTCTCTTGAGATTTAATTCATTTATTAATGCTCTAAAATGATTTGTATTTGCTGCGGCCGTGGGATATTCTTTAATGATTAATCTACCTTTGACTGTACTCTTGAGATCATTAATTTTCTTCTCATACATCTTTTTAGGTAAACTTACTAGATCATCCAATCGAATATTCAACAAGTTTGCGTCAATTCTTTCTGCAATACGTTCTTCTGCCATCTCTAATGTAATATACAAAACATTATTACCTTGAGATAAGGCATTGGCACCAACATGACACATAAACAAAGATTTACCAACACCTGTTCCGGCGAGAGCAATATTCAATGTCTTGGAAGATAATCCGCCTTGAGTTATCTTGTTGAAGTAGTCAAGGTCAAATGGAATCTTTTTTTCAATCTTGTGATAGAAATCATAACGATCATCAGAATCAAGAAGATAGTCATGACCGACATGAGGATCAAAACTAACAGAAAGAGCATCGGTAAGCAACTCAGGAATAGCACCTTTGTCAGACTTAGATTTTTCGGGTTCATCCAATATTTTAATTGAGTTGACAACGGCGTTGTAGATTGCTTTGTCTTGGCAAAACTTTTCTGTTGTCTCCAACAACCAAACCAAGTCCGATTTCTCATCTTCTTGACCTTCTATATAAGTTAATAATTCTGTTACATTTGAAAATTCTTCTTCCTTCAATGTTGTATTATCTAGTTCAATTATCAATGCTTCTTTTGTAGGTAGATTATTATACTTCTCAATAAACTTGTTAATTTCAGAATATAATAATTTATCTGTATGTTCTACAAAATATTCTTTACTGAGAAAAGGTATAACTTTTCTAGAATATTCTTCATTATGAATTAAATTTTTAAGTATTATTGTTTCTATCCTCTGCTGCATGTTTATCCATTTGTCGTTGTATAATTTCTATTACCCATTCTCCTAGACGTTTTTCAAATTCTTGACCATCTTTATCAGTAATTTCATATCCAAGATCATGTGGTGGTACTTCAATTTCATATTCGTATTGACAAGCAATATCATTTCCATCTAGTTCTTGTTCTACTAATTTAAATGAAGTGTATCTAACTACTGCTCCGTCAAATGGTGAGGCATCTTGTACAATTACACATAATGATTTATCATTTGGATCATTCGGATTAGTACATTCTTTATAAAGAGCTTCTCCTGTTTCAAAAAATGGATCACTCGCCATCTGTTACCTCACTTTCTTCATCAAAACCACCATACGAAAATTCTTTATGTGCGGCCTCATTTAAAGACTTCATAATATCATCAGTAAAATATTTTTCTGGATCAGATATTATTTGTTTGCCAAATACTTTTGCACCATCTGGCATTTCATACCTTGTTGATACTTTCTTTATTATATCATACTTTTCAGCCAATTCAAGTAGTCCATAATATCTGTTCAAACCTTGATCATATCGTAAAAGAACATCAACTCTTTTATTTTCTTTAGTCAATCTAGACTTGAAGTTCTTACAATGTATTACGTTTCCTACAACATCTGTACCTTCTTTTTCTTTTCGTTTAGAGAGAAAAATAATTGTAGATGCTGCATATTGTAAACCAGAACCACCTCCCATTACATCAGTTGGAAACATTGTACCGACTTGTTTGTATGTGTGATTGGTAACTAGTAATGGTATTCCTGCTTTACCCAATTTCAATGTTAAAACTCTGAAACATCCTTTGACAAGTTGTGCTCTTGTCATATCTTTAGTCTCTTTGCCTTCTGAAATATCACCGACTTCTTTTGTTGTTGATAACATTCCAAGAGAATCAAGACACATCATTAGTGGTTTATCTTCTGTATGATTTTCTACTACTTTAACTGCTTGATGTGTAAATTCTTGAATCGTTGTTACAGGTAGAATTATCATTCGTTGAGAATCAATTCCCCTACTTTCAATCATATCTTTTGTTAAAGCGGACTCAGATTCAAAATACAAAACACCGCCGCTAGGATTATCTGCAAGAAACTGTTTGACCATACCCAAAGCGAAGAATGTTTTACCAGTTGCAGTTTCTCCTGCCAATGCCGTAATTTTGTTTGAAGGAATTCCACCATGAATATCTCCCGAAACTAATGCGTTTAAAATATAACTACCAGTATCTACATAACTAGATACATCTCCAGCTTCAACACCATCTGAAACTTTTGTAGCATATTCATTACCTGTCACTTTTACTAAATTATCTAAATAATCACTCATTATCTTTCCTTAATCTAAGTTCTGTTTTAACTGCTCCTATTTCTTGATTTATATCTACTCGTTCAGAATATGTTTCTACACGATCTCTTTGAAATTTTAAATCTGATAATAATTTTACCAAATCTTCTTCTAGCCAACTTCCGTAATCAATGTTTGTAATCATCTTTGATCTCAATAATATGGTTTCCCTCTTCTTGCATTCTCTGTGCAAACGCCTTAGCATCTGATTGAGTTTCAAAAGTCATATAACTAATTGAATTTGGATCAATGTCTATTGAATAATTTAATTGTTTTGACATTTGAGCATGTGACCCTGAATTTTCTTTTCTTAATTGTTTTGTAGTCTTTTTTGCATATCTTACCATTACACTTCCTGCCATGTATACCCCCTATTATACACTAAATAAAAAAACTGTCAAGACTGGATTTTCTTTCAGTCTCCCATCCTATTACATCTAATACACCTTTTAATGGTTCAATAAATGCCTTCTCAAATTGTGTATCATAATCTATATATTTCTCCAATTCAAATTCTTTCGGTAAACTATTCAATACAGAAATTACTTTATCACCTGCTGGGTTTGGATCCTTAAGATAAGAAAATTTTACTTTTTCACCTTCTTTTATAGTAGGGTATCTTCTAGTTAATTTTTTAGACCTCAACATGTGATTATAAATTAAACTTCCCTTAACATGAATTGGAGTTGATTTTTTGTAAATTGTGGCCGAATCTCTATATTTTTTTAATCCATTAACTGATCTCGGAAAAGCCACTTCTTCCATATTCAAACCAAAAAACTTCTCTTTAAATTTCTCAATATAACTAATTACATCTTCTTCTGTTCCTGACAGAATAATATTAAAAATTTCTTTAAGTGAATGTCTACATGCTTCTGGAGTAGAACTCTTAATTGCTTCAATACCTACAATCTTTAGTTTTGGTTCTTCGTATCGAACACCCTCAGAATCATGAACGTTCAGAATATAATGTTTCTTTGCTGTCCAAATTCCTGTATCGGCAATTACTTCACGTTTCATGACCATCTTTTGTTGATAGGCATTCATGTAATTTGCTAAATCATTATAACATTTCTCAATTACATCTTCTATTCTTCCACAGGCCTTGTCCAAGAATCCGATGATCTTTTCTTTGTCGGTAATACCAATTCTAGAAACAAGACTATCAAGACAAACATATAGAGAATCGGTATCCATAGCAACAATGTAGTCAACATTTTCTGTACCTAATGTTTTGTTTAAATAATTGTTTACTGCATTCTCTGCCCATTGAATTGATAACTGACCTGCAGCAGTTACTGCCTCTGCATTACGTTCATCATAATAACGAAACCATTGATTACCCATTGCTCCATAAGCAGAGTTTAATGCAATCTTTAAATTTAATTGATAATTATGATATTGTGATAACTTATTTTTGTCTGCGTTTCTTCCTTTTTTCTGTTCATCTAACATCTTCTTTTTGTATTTCACTCTATCATTGTACATGCTCTCCATTAACTGTGGAAGAAAACCTTGTTTATCTCTACGATAGACCGAGCCATTTGGAGTAACAGTAATATCTTCTTCTTTCCATTTTGTTGTATTAAATTCTCTATTTACAAGACCATCTACTCCTATTTCATCTTTCCAAGATCCTACAATAGTTTCTGGTGAAATATTATATTGCATAATCAAATGTGGATATAGACTGTTCAAATCGAAACTAACAATCCATTTATGCATACCTAATTGTGGAGCCTTGACATAGGCACCCTCATACATATCACCTTTACTATGTTTTTGCTTTTGTGGAATTACAACTTTTTCTTTCAAGAGATGATTGTAAATAATACAATCCCACATTCTTGTCTGAGCAAATACATCTGTATAATTACACTTTGACAAATATGCCAGAGAAATAATCAATTCTAAAAGTTTTAATTTATCTTCAAGGCGACTGACCAATAATGTATCTTGAATATTGTATTCAATAAACTTTTGAAAATCTTGTTTATATAATTCATGTAAATTATTAACTTCAGAATAATCTAGTTTATTTTGTCCTAATTCTACATAGGCAATATGATCTAATCTATATGACTCTTGAGTAATATATGTAAATTTTCTATAGGCATCTAAATAATCAATTTCTGATACACCATAGATTTCATAAGTCTGAACTTCACGACCGCCCATACCAAAGATTTTTTGTTCTTTAACAAATCCCCACGGCGAGAGTTTCTTGACCCATGTTTCACTTAATATATTTCGAATTCTATTGATTAAATAAGGTGTGTCAAATGTTTTAGTATTCCAACCAGAAATAACATGAGGACAATTCTGTTGCCAATACATGACAAATTGTTCTAATAATTGTCGTTCATCTCCACATTTGTTATATGTGATATTCTCTTGACCATTCTTGAATTCATTACATCCCCAAACTTGAATATCATCACCCATTTTTGTAGTAATGGCAACGACTTCTTCTGATGCGTTTTCAGGATCAGGAAATCCTTGTTCAGAAGCAACCTCAATATCAATAAACATCATTTTAAGATGTTCTAAATTGTAATCGATATTTTCTGAATATGTTTCAGCAATAAAAGAATAATTATAATTTGTATGTCCGTAGATTTTTAGATTATCTACGCCTTCATATTTCTTTACTGATTCGCGAGTTTCTTTAATAGTGCCCCATTGAACAGGAGCTACTGGATCATCTTCAAGAGTACGCCATTCAGTTTCAGTTTTGGTAGGAATGTATAGGGTAGGTTTAAATTCATGTCTTTGTTCAAAGGGAACTCCATTATCAATTCCTCTTTCGAAAATATAATTACCGAGACATACTACGTTAGTATAAAATTTAGACATTTAGTTTTTAGGGTACCAACTGTTTCTTGTAACTTTATCATAATCACTATTTAACTTATCTAATTTATTATAACACAGTTTTATGTGTTTGTCAACCCATGATCGGCCTTTAAAGGCACCCAATGTAAAAAGTACTTGAAGATAAATTTTAATTGCTATTTCTTCTATTTTATACTGAAACGAATCCATTTTTGTATTGAACTCCGCTTTTAGTTTTGAGAGCCGTCAATATTGATTTACGATTTCCCATCAAATTGTAACTACAATGAATCCATCCACTATTAGGATCCTTACCATCATAAAATTCTAAAATTAGTTGATCAAAATCTAAATTCTTAGAAATCCATTTTGCTAAATCTGGATTTGATGTGGAGTAAGATTCAAAATCGGCCGCCTGACCATTGCAGTGCTGACTCGTTTTTGATCCTCCTACTTTTGCATTTAGTGCGGGACTTCTATAACCAGAATTAATCGTAATAACACCAAACTGATCTCTTACTGGTTGTAAAACATTAATTGCAAGATGTGTTAAATTCACAAGATGATAATCATTAGGTGAATTATCTACTCGCAATCTTTCTGCTGTTGAGCTTCTTGTTAATTCTTTTAGAGCGAAATTCTTTGATAATCTTATTATATCAGCCATAATTTTCCTTTTTATTTATCTTGTTCACGAATTTTTGTTGCGGAAATTTCTTCTATTTCCTTTTCAAAGATTTCTAATTCAATTTCATAACCCACTTTCCGGCCATAGGTTATATGTACAATATTTGGGACACTAATAACTATAAATTTACCTTCATATAGAGCTAATGCTTCTTTGATAAAATTAATCCGTTGTTCTGTAGTATACGGATTATCGGCAGTTCCATCCTGCTCTCTTAATAAAATTACTACTTGGCCAGTTTTTGAAAGGGCCCGTTTAAAAAGTTCTGTATGCCCTTGATGCCAGGGTTGAAACCTTCCAAGGAGTTGAGTAGTTGGTTTTGTCCAATCCATTTTGTTATTCTTATATTATTAAATTTTCCCGTGGCCCTCCACAAATTTGGTTTCTCAAACATTTTATTAGTATCTTCATATTCACATTCATTAATTGTATCCATCCAAATACCAAATGTAGGATTAATACGTTCACGTAATTCTTCTAATGGACAAATAAAATCTAAAATTCCGAATTTAAATTGTGCCATTCTATGTGCGGATCTAAATCTGGCAGGTTCACTAAAATCCCAATCATCATAAAATTCTCTCATTGTATCGGCATTATAATGTGGTAATTGAAAATGATATGCCAATTCTTTTGCTAAAGTAGTTTTACCTGAACCCGATAATCCGAAAATTAATATTTTCAATTTTTATCAATGTCTAATGATCCAGTAGCAGGATCAAAAGTAACTTTAATATTAAATTCTATTGGTTTTAAAGTTCCATCTTTCAATGGAATGGGACATTTTCCTTCAACAGCCCCTTGTAATGCATCTTTTGCAGTATCAAATACATGTGCTGGATCTGCCTTTATAATCTTATCTAATTCTTTTTTAGCATTATCTGGCAATACTTCATCTATCATTTGTTCAACGTGTTCTTTTGCTAGGTCTGTAGCTTTATCTACTACTAATCCTGAGAGTACGTTAAACAAACCCATTGCTAATACACCCATAATATTCCTTTCAATTCATATTAATTATTTTCATAGCATTCAGTATTAGGATCACTACAACATGCTTCTGGTTTACACATGCATGGATCACATGTGCAATCTGGATTACTACATTGTTCATTTCCTTGTGGACACATTTTTTTCTCCTAATGTGAGTTTTTTTGTTTCTATATTATATAGTAAAAACAAAAATGCCCACCAGTACAATGTACTGATGGGCGCATCAAATGTCAATTAGTTGATTGACTTGATTTTCTTATTTCCGATAGGAATCAAACGTGCTCGTTTTTCCTCTGGAATAATTTTTTCAAGTTCAATGGTTAACATTCCATTTGTTAAATCACAACCCTTAACTACAATGTCATCAGATAATGTAAATTCTCTTTCAAATTGCCTTTTAGCAATTCCACGATGTACATAATTATTTTCTGGTTCCTGATCCGATTCCTTCTTAGAACGAATATTAAGAACTTGATTCTGTAATGAAACTTCCAAATCATCCTCATTAAAACCAGCAATCGCAAGTTCGATGAAATATTTTTCATCTCCTTCTCTCCGAATGTTGTATGGGGGATATTTTGTATTGTTCTGAGCCGTATTGAAATCAAAAACCGATTCCCAACGATCAAACATTGAATCAAATCCTACAGAAAATCCTAGAACTTTTTCTAAATCACCAAAATTTAAAGGGGTGTGTGCTGCGCGAAGTACCATAATTCCTCCTTATAAAGCGAGGTTAATAAAATAACGATTCTCTTTCGCTTGAGCAATCGTTGTGTAAAAGAGATTTCCACTATGGACAATCTCAGTCAATGAACCCTTCTCCGTTGAGAAAGTGTCCAATTCTATGTTTTATAACTATCCAAATTAATTGGCTGAGAGAATTTGCCTCATAAATGCCAGCTCCTACAACTAACAATTTGAATTGATAATCTTCAATATCTTCCATAATTATTTACAATGTAAGAGTGGGGATCATCCACTCAATTAAGAGATCAAATCCCCACAATTTTGTTTCCATAATATAAATTTCACTTACTTATATTATAACATAAGTTTTGAAATTGTCAAGACCCTTAGGCGCCTTTATTATAAATGCCCCAAAGAACCCAAACTGCGATTAGACCTACAAGACCTTCTGCGCCAAGTTTTGCAACTAATGCGAGAACGTTACCTACAATGTCTACGCCAATAAAAGGAATAGCTGCTGCTCCGGGCCAAATAATTTGCAAAACCACGGCTAACGCGATTAATGCAATTCCAGCTTCGGTAAGGCTGCGCATCCATCCTACTGCTTTATCTAACATATATACTCCGTTAAATTAAGTTAAAAATAGAGATGTATATAAATTATACACCTGTCGAACCAAATCCACCTTCTCTATCTGTTTTCTGAGCGGGTGGTTCATCAGACTCATCCAATGTATATTTTTCACATCGAACCAGTTCTCCTTGGCATATCCTATCTCCATTATAAATTTTCACGGGTACGTTACTCAAACTAGTAACCATTGCAAAAATAGGATCAACATAATCACTATCGATAATACCTTCGCAATTCGTGAGATAAACTCCCTGTTTAAATGCCAGACCTGATCTTGAATGTAATCGAACTGAAAATCCCGGTGGAATATCTGCAATAAGTCCTGTAGGAATTAACATTCTTTCCATGTTATTAATTTGTATAAAAGTATTATTAGTATTTATATCAAATGCCACTCTTCGTGGTAGTTTTTTAGTAGATATTGACTGATAATACTGTATGTCTTCACCATCAATTAAATTTGCATGTATATCAAAACAAGCTGATTGCTTTGTAGAAAAAACAGGTATTTGTGCTTTTTCATTCAATCTATAAAATTTTAATTTTTCTGCTAAATTCGATGTTTTTGATACTGTAGTAGTTGATGGCGATTTTGTTTTCGCTTTACTCATAATTCACTTTTTTATTTCCTATGTTATATTTCGCAGTTAAGACCCATTCATCTTTTTCTTTATATGCAAGAATTTTTAATTGATTTAATGGGACTACTAATGAAGCCGTTTGTTCAGGATTCACTAATTTAATAAGATTCCATTCTACTAATAGATTTGCTATTGTATTTCTTCTCGCTTGATCATTCTCTGAAAAATTTGTTGGTTTGCCATCTAATATAAACAATTCTTTAAAATGAACAATGTAATATCGTCCTTGTTTATGTAATATGTGGCAAGATTGAAACAGGGTTTTATCTTTCCTAGAAGCTACCCCTATTCTAGTTAAAGTTTCTCTAATCTTTAAAAAATCATCTGGTTCTGCTAAAGTGCATTCGACCATCTCATCTATGTTTGCTGTCATTATTTTTCTCCATTCCACCTTTTGCAAGTTTACTTTTAATATCTTCGATATCCTCACTAGTGAGGACCTCTAAAGCCTCCTTTGCTTTTTCATTACCGAAACCAAAATACGTTTTGACTAGTTCTAGATTATCAATTTTGTCTGGTTTCAACCACTTAGACCATCTTTTACGTGGTCTGATATTATTTAGTAAATAGTCGAATTGAAGTTTATGATCAAGGAAATGTAACCTATTCATTTCATTGACTTGTATAACAGTATCTTGAAAAAAAGACAATCCCCTATTGACAAGAAACGGAATATAGTCTTTTTCCGCCAATGGATCATCACTTTTCATGATGTTTTTATGAGCATTAATAGCTTTTATAAAATCAAATGGTCCCATAAAACTTTTCTAAAGTTTTTGATTGTTTTTCTTTTCCAAATCCCAAATTAAATAAACATTTTTCTATATGATATTTTCTAATATGTTTACATCTATTTGTAGCTAGAGATGAATAATTATGCCAATTTATGTCTTTTATCAACGACATAATATTTTTTTTATTTTTCTTAATTATTACTCCATAACCTGTTCCGTATTTAACATCTTCAAATTTATAAACTGTATGTAGTGTATTACCAAAAAAACTACTAGATACATAAAAATCATATATACCAATTTTATCTAAACCACATAATCTGCTAGGCTCGGAACAAACAGTATAAATGTCAACATATTCAGAAATATCATAATCTAAAAAGATTCCCTTACCATCACCTCTCTTCCAAACTTGAAAAAGAGTATTAACTTTTATTTCTTTATTATTATCGGGTGAGAAAAAAGTTTCACCTTCAAGTATTTGAGAATGAATTAAATGTCCATTTAAAACTCTCTTCATATTTGTTCCCTTACCATTACTATGAAATGACATTGGTAATATGAATGCAACATATTCAGAAAATAATAATGAACGATTTATAAAAGCTAATGCAAGTGCTCCCCTTACGCCAAATGGGGGATTTCCTACAGTCAAATATTTATTTTGAATTGGTGTCGGTTTCCAAGTTAAAAAATCTGCAGTTATAATATCATCTCTTCTATCAATAATATCTACACCAATTCTCTTATCTATAGGTAAAAGATCAAAAAAACAACCATCTCCTGTACTAGGTTCAATAAAAATATAATTGTCAATATTTACTTTTTCCTCTTTCAGTTTTTGAAAAAAGATAGATAAACATTTTTCAGCTGTAGATTTAGATGTAAAATAACTATCAGCTGGTAATTTTTTACTCAATGCATAATGTGGTATTTCAGTTTTATTTAAATCATTTACTAGACCAGCCCATGCACTAGACAATTTTTTCAATCTCCCCTCTAAAATTTTCTTCTGTCAATGATATCATCTGATTTCTACGTACTGAATACTTAAATCCACCCACAATATCCCTTGACATATTTGTTGTGAGATTTTGTACACACCAAGCCTTTGATCTAATTCTAAACCATAAATCATTTGGTGAAACTCCTAAACAAAAAACATAATCATAATCTATATCTTTTTTTATAGCATTAAATTGAAAAGAATTATGAACATCCTCTGTGGCCAATTTATGTTCTATTTTTAATTTTACATTAGGCGCTTCCAATAAAATATCAAAATCACCAATACCCCCATTTACTATTTTTGATTTATAATTAATACAATTTAAATAAGCACTAGTAACTTTTTCACCAAATTTACCTTTAGTCGAAACAGGTGCTTTTTTAATTATGTCATATTTAGAACCCGTCCACTTAGTTTCACTAAGTTTTATCACTTCATCTAAAAATGGTTGAACAATTTCTTCTGTAAGTTTACACATAATGACCTCTCGTTTTAATTTAAAAACCTCTAGCCCAAATTTTCCTTACAGATTTACCATTTACATAAATGGACATAGTTTCGTATACATCAAAGATAGTACCGACCAACTTTTCCAATTCATCAACTGCACGGAGATGTCCAGTTTTCACATTAATATTTTCCCAAAGGGAATCATCATTACGAATCGCAATCATATATCTCATCAAAGTATTAGCTTCTTCTACAGTTTCAACTGTTTTTACGACTCGTTTTCTACCCGCTCTGAACTCAAACATATTCTCTCTCATTAAGGTTATATCACTCATTTACAGGTATATTATATCAAATCTGTGCCGGAATGTCAAGTGTTTATTCAAAATAAGTTACATATTTCATCCTTATATGTTCTGGAGTTTTTTTGGGGTCAAACAACATCCAAGCACATCTTCCTGTTCCATTACCATTTACAATTCTTCCACTAATAGTTTTAAATTTTATCAGGTCAGAAACAATATGCATATCTGTCATATTTTTAACAACATCTTGTCTAGATTTTGCAGCAATATATTCTACTCGCAACAATAATAATGCTGGTATTTTCCATTCATATAGAGATTTTTTAATCAAATCATATCCAAGAGTAAAGGGTGGGTTAGTTATAATACCTTCAATCATATTTGGCTTATCCATTGTCATAAAATTAGCCTCTTGGACTTTTGGTGATCTGGGTTTTATATCCGTCCCAATAACTACATTATCAAAATGTTCTAAAATTCTTCCATCACCTGCACACGGTTCCCACCACTTTTTGTTTTGATCTAAAAGTGGTTTAGCAAGTTCAATTGCATCAGTTGGTGTTGGATAATATTCGTATTCTTCTTTATTATGTCGATTTCTCATCCAAAAAAACTTTCTAATGGGTTTCTTTGACCAAAATGAGTCAAATATGATTCTTTGATTCGTTCTTTATGGTTTTTAAGATAGATTGTATGGCAACCATCCTGAAAAGTCTTTTTTGGTCTGAACAAAAGTTCATCCGAAAGTTTGCCAGAAAAAGCTTTTCTTAACATTGGTTTCCACATTGGACCATCTTCTTTGTATTTGGGTGGAATCCTTAAACAAAATTCTACTAAATCTTTATGTAAAAATGGTGTTCTTAATTCTACTGTTCCACCATACATCATTGCTTTATTAGTTCGTATTAAATTATTCTTGTGAAGATTTATAATTAATTTATATCGTTCTTTAATATAATCTTTATCTGCATAGTTCCACGCAAACACATGACCATAAGATGCAAACAATTCATCACTTCCCTCTCCTCCAAATACAACTTTAAAACCTTCATCATGAATTCTTTTTGAAAGTGCTAATTGTGCAACAGCCGGTGAAACTTGTGTCCAATTAAAATCTTCAACTGCATAGACGGCCTCTGCCAAATTTTGTTCAACCCACTCTTGATCAATAATTACTTCATGTAATGGAATACCTATTTCTTTGGCCGCCATTCTAGCATAATACAAATCATCTTTTTTACCAGTATCACCCATACTCACTACAAAGGCCTGAATATCAGGAATCTCTTGTGCTAGTAAATATGTAACTACAGTTGAATCAACTCCTCCAGATAAAATTGTACATACAGGTACATCACTTATTAATTCATTGTGTACACCTTCGGTCAACAAATCTCTAATACCATCCATCACTTCTTCTTCTGACATATCTTCAATGTCTGTTATGGCAGGAAATTCGTAATATTTTGTTTTCGTTAATTCACCCGTTACATAGTCAAATTGATAATAACATCCTGGGTCTGCTAATATTACATCAGAGGCATTAATGTTTAATGAGTTTGTAATTGCTTTTAATTCGCTTGCTACTACAATTTCTTTACCTCTCTTGAAAAAGTACAAGGGAATTCTACCCATGAAATCTCTAGCAAAAGTCAAGTAATTCTTTTTCTCATCTAGTATTGCGAATCCAAACATTCCATCAAGAGTTTTGATACAATCTGTTTGATCCAAGTGAAACATATTAAGTAACAATTCGGTATCACTATTAGTATATAATTCAAACTTTTCTTTGTAAGGGTTCATACTATGCCACAATTCACCATTGTAAACTAGTATGTAATCATCTTTGATCATCGGTTGATCTGCCTCTTCAGTCAAACCTTGAATGGAAAGTCTATTATGACCCAGATAAGTATTTGTTTTAATACTGTAATTTACACCTTTACTATCTCTACCACGATGATCTATAAGACTCAAGGCGGCGTGGAAGTGTTTGGTATCTTTAAATATATTTCCTGCTACGAACCCACACATTTTAATCTCTAAAAAGTGAATTATCTTTCCGTTCCAAAACTAATCTACTATTTCTGTAAGGTGGATCATATTTTGGATTATCAGTTAATAACCATTGTATTTCTTGAAACACCATAGTAAAATATCGTTCATTATATTGATGAGGACCATACGCTTCCCATGCTGTGTGTTTATGATACTTTACTTTTCCTGTTGCTATTAATTCATCTCTACCTTTAGGATCTAACATATCCATTTGAGCATGTGTTATTCTACCATCATTTACCGCTTCAAGTAAAGCCTCATTATCTATACACGCCGGTCTTGATATAGAAATAATACTTCCATTAAATTTTTCTAACAATGCGTGATCTACGATTGGTTGAGGTGTGGGTGATGAAGCAACTACTATTGTATCAAATGTGTCCATGTATGGATAGATTGTATTATAATCAGTTTGAGAAGTCACTTCTGTTACTTCATGATCTAAAGAAAGAGATAACATCTGACCAATTTTACCTGCTCCCAATAATAAAACTCGTTTACCTTTTTTCCATTGATTAATCCATCTTGCAACATTTTCTGTATCTGGATCTAAACAAACAACACCTACTCTACGTGCCTCGGCCAATTCTAAATTGATGTTATCATGTCCATGTGCTCTACATTGAATCCATCTTAGATTTGGATATGCATCAAATGTTTTTTGTCCTATCTTGGAAAACTTAACACTTAATACTTCTGTTTCAAGATCACGTTCAATTTCATCTTGAGAACCCATGATTTTATAATCTTCCCACTCCATCTCATTGTCTGTAACTTCATCCCAAGTTTTGAAGTAATCATCAAATTGATAGATTTCGTTCATGTCTTTTTTGTCTTTTAATACAACTCTACTCACCAGTTACCTCCAAGATTCCAAAATAAAATTTCACCTTTAAATTTGTCGATGTTTTGTTCTAACCAATACCATGCCTTCTTGTCCCAGAATTCATTACATGGAAATGGAGTCTCATACCAATCCATCATATCATCAAATTCAAATTCACTCTTAACAATTTCAACTTGTTCTGTTGGTTCGATACCATATTTTTTAAATTTCTTTTTAATAGTTCCTTCACTCGATACACATACAGTATGAAAAGTTCTTTTATTTCCTGTATCAAATAATTGCGGCCATGGTTCATGTTCCATTGCCATTCCAAGACAAGTAACTCCTGATCCAGAAGAAACTACTAAATGATCAAATTGTAATTCTTGTTTAACATCTTGTAATCTTTGTTTTTGAGTTTTGATGTACACTAGATGATCAAAAGCATAAGGTAATCTAATGTAATCTTTTTCTCTTGCTATCTGACCTACTTTGTTGTACATTATGTTCATCATATTAGGTTTAATAGGAAGAACATTTTCAGATTTTTCTATAATATGTTTTGGGAATTTCTTAGATTCAGGATAGGCCATGATAAATTCATAGTCTAATTCTTTTGCCACTTCAGCTAATGCCCATCCTGACCAAGACCCATAAACAGAAAGATGTATTAGGGGTCGTTGAGGGTTAATAGTCTCTAAAACTTTTTGCAAAGCAGTTAGTTTACCCCAAGGCGGATGTTGAACACCATCACCCATTAGGTCATCACGTTTAACATGAACAGTTTTATCTTTTATTTTATACTGTTCTAATGGTGTGATTTCATTAATCAAAAAACCCCTCTAATGAAGATTTTTCTGTTGTAGCCTCTGATAATTTTTTCTTTTGAATAGTTGGTTGAACAACGGCCGGACCCATACCAGACAAAGTAGAATCTTTATAAGGAGCAAAGATATCAACATCACTACC
>VTLG01003721.1_pt1 | contig 15691 bp, 21 predicted proteins | sample 4694571 | NCBI WGS metagenome assembly VTLG01 (sample SAMN12604809, study PRJNA352737) | marine metagenome | biome: ENVO:00000447; feature: ENVO:00000209|ENVO:00000569|ENVO:01000036; material: ENVO:00002151; isolation source: viral sequences binned using virsorter ...
AACAAAGTAAGAAAAAATCATTTAGCAAAAGAACTAGGACTATCTTATCCCACAATGTTGGCGAAATTAGATAGTCCTTTTTCATTTAAAGTAAGTGAGCTTTTATTATTATGTGAAATAGTCGAACTTGATATTAACGAATTATTAATTAAATACTAAAAAAATGGAAACTAAAAAATCAATTATTACTGAATTAAATTTACAACAAGAAAAATTTAATGATATGTTTATTTTTACTATTGTTTTTGAAAATGGAGATATTGGTAAAATGTACAAAAAGAAAGACAAAACTTATGAGCAAGTAGGTGATGAGGTAGAATACACAATAAGCCCTAAAGGTACTGTTAAAATCGCTTTTAAGGGTGAATCAAAGTTTAACAACACTTCTACAAAGCCTAGTTATTCAAATAATACTAATGACGCTAAAGATGATATTAGATTTAGTGTAGCTTTTAAAGGAGCTATAGAATTAGCTGCAGGTGGTAAAATAGGAATAGATGAAGTAGAGAAGTTTACTGTTATGTATGATGAATTTTTAAAAGACAAGAAATCAGTAGAAATGCCTTTTTAACTATTCATTGTTAATAACTAATAATTAAATTTTATAAAATGTAAAATAATTTTATATAATTTTAGGCAAATGAAAAAATCAATACTAGCTACTACACCTTTTTTAATTTTAAATAAATGTCTTCTCGTTAATTTAGGTGTAGATGCTAGTTTGGTTCTTTCTGATCTTATACAAAAAGAAGAATACTTTAAAGATAGCTCCCAAAATAATGGGGGCTATTTTTTTAATGTAACAAATGATATTAGTTGTAGTACCACCCTTTCTTACTATCAAATCAAACAAGCATTATCTGTGCTTGAAAAGTGGGGCATAATTCAGGTAGTGCTAAAGGGTGTACCAGCTAAAAAGCATTTTAAGATAGATCATTCCCAGATATTAAATTTTTTAAATACTAGAATTGAAAAAACTGAAGAACTAGATTGTAAAAATTTTAATAACAAGATATTAAAAAATTCAAACTCTATTAATAATAATAAAGAAATAAGAATTAAAAATAAGAAAGTATATACACGCAAAGAAAAGTTTTTAAATGATTTAAAAGAATTAGAACCTAAAGATTATATTGAAGATTTTGAAGATTACTGGCGAGAGGAAAATAATGTAGGTAAAGAGAGGTGGATGTTAGAAAAAACTTGGAACACAAGTTTAAGATATAAAAGGTGGTGTAGAAACCAAAAGAATTTTAGTAGAGGAAGTAGTGCAAATAATATGCCTGACTTTTTAGATAGTGCATATATAAACAGAATTAAAGAAGATCAATCTCAATTAAATAAGTTTTACAAACATTTAGTAGATAATTGCGACTATGAAAGATTTGAAACTTTAACTGGTTATATTAAATACAGAAAGAAAAAATGATATTTATAAGTTTCATAAAGAATGGATTGTTACTTGGGGTTAGACACTTTGAGCCAGATGAAATAAGAAACTATTGGGAAATACATATACTATTATTAGTATTTCAAATTAATATATTTATAACAACAAGAGATGATAACAATAAGTAATTTAAGTTTAGTAATATTAATAGTATTTGTATTTATACTAGGAGCTTTAACTTGGGAATATATAAAAAGTCAAATTAAATGAAAATACTTAATTTATATGCCTGTCTAGGTGGAAATAGATACAAATGGAATGAAGTAAAAGATGATATAGAAGTAACTGCGGTAGAGCTTGATCCTGAATTAGCTAGATTATATCAGGAAAGATTCCCTAATGATAAAGTAATAGTAGCAGACGCACACCAATATTTATTAGACCATTATAAAGAATTTGATTTTATTTGGTCAAGTCCACCATGTCCTACTCATAGTAGATTAGTGCAAACTAATAAAAATAAAATTAAAATGAAATATCCTGATATGACACTATATCAAGAAATAATTTTTTTAAAACATTTATATAATGGTAAATATTGTGTAGAAAACGTGATACCTTATTATGATTGTTTAATACCTGGAAAACAAAGAGGTAGGCATTTATATTGGACTAATTTTAAATTACCTAGTAATATAGGAAGAAAAAAATCTGTTGGTATAATGTGCGGTCAACAAAATAATGAAGTTAATAAATTATGTGAATTACACGATATAAAAAGAGAATTTTTAAATTCTTATAAAGGAAAACAATCTAAAACAAAAATAATTAGAAATTTAGTAGATTACGAAGTAGGTAAAACAATATTTCAAACATTAATAGACACAAAGGAAAACAAGATTAATCAAATAGGATTATTTAAATGAAAGAACAAGATTTACATAATAGCATAGTAGACTATTTAAATTATTATCCTCATATACTTTGGACTTCTACATTAGGGGGTGTTTATTTAGGTAAAGGAAATTATAAACAAAAAGCTCTAGTTAAGAAACATTATAAAAAAGGTGTACCTGATATATTAATATTTGAACCTAATTTAAAGCATAACGGTTTAATGGTAGAGCTTAAAGTAGGATATAATAAACCTAGCAAAGACCAGAAACTATGGATAGCTAACTTGACAGCTAGAAACTATAAAGCTGTTGTATGTTATTCACTTGAAGAATTTATAGAAATATTTACTAATTATACTAAAACAATATGAGAAAAAAACACGATCCACCAAAAAATATTAGAACAAAAGACGGTAGAGAAAACTTTACATACTTTTTATTTGAAGTAGATAGAGGAACAACTAATGAGGTTTTTATACATAAAGAAACACAAATTATAATTGATGAAGATAAATATATATTAAATAAGATGGGTTTTATACAAGATCAGTATACGCCTCAAATGGTGGCAGTAGAAATAAGCCCACTTGGTAAATGGGAATATAATTATTTAAAACAATCAGGGGTTAATTCATTTGTTGAGCTGTGCAAAAACTAAATACATATTTAGAAAAAAGTTACACTAATTTGTTAGATATATCTAAACGTATAACTAGCAATAGACACCCTGACTATGAAGATTTGTTACACGAAACAATATTAGCTTTATATAATGCAGATCAAGAAAAGATTAAAATAATAATAGAAAAAAAACAACTAACTTTTTATATAGTTAGAATAATGTTAAATCAATACCAAAGTAATACAAGCCCTTATCATAAAAAGTATAGAAAGCAATACAACGAAAAACAATTAAAAGAATTTTATATTTATACTAAAGAACCTTTGACTAAAGAAAAAATGAAACAGTTAGAGGAGCAAGAGGATAGGTTACAATGGATAGATGAAAAATTAAAGCATTTAAGTTGGTTTGATGTAGAAGTATTTAAGATATACTATAGAGAAAACTATAGTCTAAATACAATGAGTAAAGCAACAAAGATAAATAGAAGCACATTAGGAAAGTCAATTAGATTTATTAAAAATTATTTAAAGAGTTTAAAATGATTGAATTTATAAAACACTTCTTTGGTTTTTGTGGTGAACCACATTTAAACATATTTACTATAATGATGAGTACACCAATAATAACCTATATAATATATAAATTTTTTAAACTATGAAAAAGGTAATTAATTTAAAAAAACAATGTTTAAAGGGGGTGTTAATGTCCTACAAAGAAAATAAATTAACATTAAATCAAGTAATAAATTTTATAGAAGATGAGTACAAAAAAGAGTTACGGTCTTGGTGATGATATAGCTAAATTCACCAAAGCAACAGGAATAGATAAGTTAGCTAAAAAAGTATTAGGAGATGATTGTGGTTGTGAGGAACGTAAACAAAAACTAAATCAAATGTTTCCAAATTTTAGAAACATTAGACAGTTTACAGAAGATGAGATAAAAATATATGACGAGGTAGTACCAGGTATAGAAAAAAGACAAAGATTAAATGCAGAAGAAAAAACTATAATAGCTATTTTATATAAAGGGGTGTTTGGTCAAGATCCTATATGGAAAAGCTGTTCACCATGTAATAAAAAAATAATGGATAACCTTAAAAAGGTATATGAAAAGTCTTGTAAAGTATGAAGAAGTATATAAAAATATATATGGACTATCACGATTACGTTATAGATGATGTTATACTATGTGAGCATTGTAGTAAACAAGCAGTAGATATACACCATATAGACGCTAGAGGGATTGGGGGAGATCCGACAGGACATAAGAATCAAATAGAAAACCTTATTGCTTTATGTAGAGCCTGTCATATTAAAGCAGAAACAGACAAACAATTTAATAATCAATTAAGAGAATTAAATAAATATAAACATAATCATAGATACTAATGGGTGTAAAATTATATAATGGAGATTGTTTAATTGAAAACGACAAAATAGAAAGTGGAATAGTTGATTTAATATTGACTGATTTGCCTTATGGTGTGGTTAAAGTGAATGAGAAAAGCGGAAATTACACTAAATTAAATACTGCTGAAAAATGGGATAAAGCTATTGAACCAAATAAAATATTTAAGATAGCAAATAGAATACTTAGAAAAAATGGCAAAATGGTTTTGTTTAGCCAAGAACCATACACAATTAAATTAATAACAGAAGCAATACCTAACATACATTTTAATTATAGAGCAACTTGGGAAAAAGATAATTTTGCTGTTGCGTTAGGTGTTAATAAAAATATGGTTTTTTTTACTGAGGATATTTTGGTTTTTAGTAAAATTCACGAAACAGAAACAATACACCCTTTGAGAGCATACTTTAAAATACTTATGAACTACATAGGATTAAATTTAAAGCAAATAAACAGCAAGTTAGGACACAGAAGAGCCGAACACACGTTTTATATAGATAGCACACAGTACGCCCTTTGTACCGAAAAAACATACTTAGAATTAATTGAAGTATTTGGTATTAATAAATTTGATAGATTTAAAAAATTTGCAGAACTAAAACAAATAGACAACAAATTTAAAAACAAGTTTGCAAGTACATTTAATTTATGGGAAGATAATAAATACAAAAGCAATATCCTTAAATATAAAAAAGATTATGATGGATTCCACCCAACCCAAAAACCTGTTTTATTATTAGAAGATTTAATAAAGACTTTTAGTAATGAAAATGATTTAGTAGTAGATTTAACAATGGGTAGTGGTTCAACTGGTGTTGCTTGTTGCAATACAAACAGAGATTTTATAGGAATTGAATTAGACAATGATTATTTTAAAACAGCAAAACAAAGATTAAATAATGAAAATTACTAAAGTTAAAATAGCAGAATTAAACCCTGCAGAATATAACCCTAGAAGAATGACTAACAAACAATATGAGGACTTAAAAAACTCATTAGAAAAGTTTGGCTGTGTAGACCCTGTAATAATAAACGCAGACAAAACTTTAATCGGTGGTCATCAAAGGGTAAGGATAATGAGAGAGCTGGGAGCAGAGCTTGTACCTGCCGTTAGAGTTAACCTATCTAAAGAAGACGAAAGGGAGTTAAACATAAGGTTAAACAAGAATACAGCAGAATGGGATATGGATATGCTATGTAACTTTGATATAGATGATTTATTAGAATGGGGTTTTAAGCATATAGAACTTGGTTTTAACATAGACAAAATAGAAGAAGATAAGCCAACAACAGTAACAGTAAAAGAAAAAGACATTAAGTTAGCTAATAAATTATATGAAGATTTAAAGGCACAAGGATATAAAGTAACTATAAAATAAATTTAATAAAATGGGCAAAAAAGAACGCACACTAAAGAAAGACACATTACTACAAGCATTAGAAAGTAGCTTAGGTATAGTATCAACAGCTTGTAATAGGACAGGCATAAGCAGAAGTAGTTTTTATAAATGGTATAAAGAAGATGAAGAGTTTAGACAAAAGGTAGATGAGATAGACAATGTGAAGCTAGACTATGTGGAAACAAAGTTATTTAAGAATATAGAAAACGAAAAAGAGAAAAGTATTATATTTTACCTACAACACAAAGGACATAAAAGGGGATATGTACAAAGACAGAATATTAACTTAACATCTAACGAAGAAGACATTAAGAAAATAGAAATTGAAATTATTGAATCTAAAGGGAACAGTAGTTCTACAAAAGAATCTTAATGCTAGTACAAGAATTGTAGTTAATCAAGGTGGTACAAGAAGTAGTAAGACATATTCATTAGCTCAATTAATAATACTTAAAGCGTTACAATCAAAGGGAAAGGTATATACTATTTGTAGAAAAACACTACCTGCTCTTAAAGGAACTGCTTATAGAGATTTCTTTAATATATTAGAAAGCCACAATTTATACAATCCTGATAATCATAATAAGTCAGAATTAACTTATAAACTAAATGGTAATGAAATAGAGTTTATTTCTGTTGATATGCCACAGAAGATAAGAGGACGTAAGAGGAATATATTATGGTTAAATGAGGCTAATGAGTTTAGATTTGAGGACTGGGTTCAACTATCATTAAGAACAACAGAGAATATATACCTAGACTTTAACCCCTCAGACCCTTATAGTTGGATATATGATAATGTAATGAATAGAGAAGATTGTACTTTTATTAAATCAACTTATTTAGACAATCCTTTTTTACCAGAAGAAACAATAAAGGAAATAGAAAGGCTAAAACAATTAGATTCTAACTATTGGCAAATATATGGTTTAGGTGATATGGCACAACCTACAGAAACTATATTTAGACAGTTTGAGATATGTAACAATATACCAACAGAAGCTACTTTAATTGCTTTAGGTCTTGACTGGGGTTTTTCTAACGATCCAACAGCTATAGCTGAAGTATATAAGTTAAATGATGATTTATATATTAATGAACTATTATATAGTAAAGGTTTAACTAATCAAGATATTGCAAGTAAGCTAAGAGAATTAGGTATAACAAGACAGACAGAAATAATAGGAGATAGTGCTGAACCTAAATCTATTGAAGAAGTACATAGACTAGGGTTTAATATTAAAGGAGCTAAAAAAGGAGCTGATAGTATTAATATGGGGATTGATGTATTGAGAAGATATAAAATACATATAACAAAGAATAGTACAAACGCTATTAATGAATTTAAGTACTATAAATGGTTAGTAGATAAGAACGGACACGTTATAAACAAACCTGCCACAAACCAACTAGATCACTTAATAGACGCTATTAGATATGTAGCTTTAAATAAACTAACTACTAATTATAGTGGTAAGTATTATATATTATGAACAAAAACAACAATTTTATATTTATAACAAATGGCTAGAAAACAAATAGAGGTTATTGTACCTACTGAATGGAAAGATATTACTATTGCAGAATTTCAAAGGTATTTACAAATAGCAAATACTAAAAGAAAAACTAGGGATGATGAGATCATATCTTTGTTTTGTAAAATAGATAAAAGTATTTTAAAAAAGTTAAAATTAAAAGACAAGAAAATTTTAGTAGATAAAATAAACAAGTTTGTAAATAGTAAAAATGAAACTGAGTTAGTAAAGAGAATAAAGTTTAAGGATAAGCAATATGGCTTCATTCCTAATTTAAGTAAAATAACAACAGGTGAGTTTATAGACATTGAAGAATATGGGAAAGATATTAACGCTAATTTGCATAGAGTAATGAGTGTTTTATATAGGGAAGTAGATAGAGAGGTAGGTAGATTTTATAGCGTAAAACCCTATGATCCTGATGAATTAGAAATAGATAAGTTTAAGGACTTACCAATGAGTACAACACTATCTGCGATAGATTTTTTTTTTCGTTTAGGGAAAAACTTATTGGAAGATTTAAACAATTATTCGAGGGTGGTTCAGATGATGAACCAGAAGAAAAAAGTTTAGCAGGTAAGTGGGGTTGGTATAATGTTATATTTGGTTTAGCTAATGACAATATACTAAACGTAGAAAAAGTTACACAAACTGAAATATCTTTAGTGCTTACATATTTAAGCTACCAACAAGATAAAAGTAATATTGAAAAGAGTAATTATAATAAATATAAATGATAACATATAAAAACATAATAGACGATTTTAACACTATAGCTACTAATCACTTTTTGATTAATTCTTTTCATAGTGGTATGCTAGACGAAGTTGATATAAACAAACTAGACCAATCAGACTTTCCTATACTATATGTAGAGCCAGGCAATACTAACATAGACAAAGGCGTAATGACTTACACTTTTACTGTATTTACTATGAATCTAATAAAAGAAGATTTAACTAATAGAGAGGAAGTTTGGTCAGAAATGCTACAAATAATGCAAGACATTATAGCAGAGTTTAGACAAAATTTATCAGTACAAACTTCAGGCGGAGATAGTGGAAAGAAATATAGTTACGTTCCTGGTGAGGTAGTTTTAAATATGCCTATTAATGCAGAGCCATTTACAGTAAGGTTTTCTAATATGTTAACAGGATGGAGTGCTAGTTTTACTATGCAAGTTAATAATCCTAATTCATTATGTAATGCTCCTATTGAGCCTAGTGATGAAGATAGAAATTCATAATGGATATAGAAACAACAGAAATAGAAGCGATATTAAGTAGTTTTGGTAGTAAGCTAATAGAAAAGGCTAGAGCTAATTTAAACAAGAAAGGTAAAAGAGCTAAAGGAACTCTATTTAATGAAATGAGTTATGATATAGAAAAGACTACTACAGGCATTAAGTTTAAAATGGACTTTGGTAATGCAGATGATTATTGGCAATTTATAGATCAAGGTGTACAGGGAGCAGGAGGTTTTAAAGGTAGTGGTAGAGCTAGAGGTCAAGGTAGTCCGTTTAGATTTGGTAGAAAACAACCACCATTAAGAGCAATACTACCCTGGATAAGTATTAAAGGTATAAAAGGTAGAGATAAGAAAGGTAGATTTATAACTAAAAACTCTTTAGCTTTTTTAATTGCTAGAAGCATAAGACAAAGAGGTTTAGAAAGAACTAGGTTTATAACAAAGCCTTATGATGATATGATAGGAGATTTAAATTCAGAGATAGCAAAAGCATTTGCAGTTGATATAGATAACTCAATAGAAATAAAACAACCAGATAAAATAAAAATAAATTTAAGTAAGAAGTAATGGCGTATACAATAGAACAGAAACCTAATCAATTAGCAGGAGCAAATAATCCTATGATATTTGTTTTAAAAGAAAGTACATCAATTATAAATGACGCTAAATTCAAATACGTTGCTAAAATATACAAGAGTACAACTAACGCTAGTACATGGGCATTGTTAACTACTATTAAGGTTCATAAAAATAATGCAGGTGTAGGAATAATAGATATACATAAAATAGTTAGGTCTAGCTTAGAAACACAAGAAACAAATGTAGGGAATATTGCAGCAGACACAATAGATGGTAGTATACACTCAATAGGAATAAGTGATACCTCTAATTCCTATTCACAAAACACAAGTCAAGTAGTAGGCATAAAAGTAGAAGGTGGTTATGAAAAAGCTACAAGTCAAACTACTGCACCTGTTTTAACTTTGCCTAGTGGTGGTGTAGATGGAGCTAGTGAAATAATATACTCTATACCTGCAACAACACCTTTTACTAAAACTGCTAGTAATGTAGGGGGGTTAGATATAGACGGAACAAACAATCCTTTAACAAATTATATACCAAGTGGAGCAACAAAGAAGTTTTTAACTAATGCCCCAAGAGTACAATTTGTTAGAGGTAGTAGTACAGCAGCAGACAATATAGATGAATTAACAATAGCCTTTATAAATGATGGATTAATAACTGATGGGGATGTTTTAGTAAAGATGGCTATAGAATATTATAATAGCTCAGGTAGTCAAATAGGTTCTACTAAATACTTTACTAATGATGTAGCTAGTGGCGGTAAAGCTACTGCTGATGATGTAAAAAATAGTTTGTTATATTTTGGTTGTGGTACTGCTAACTTACAGAACCAAGTTGATGTTAATGATGCTCAACCTAGCGATTTTGCAGATTGGGCGTATTATGTTATATATGGAGCTGATGGTTCAGGAAACCAAGAAACAGATAAATATTATTTTTATAGATATGGTAGTGGAGCAACAGTAGATGATAGACACCAAAGTTGTACTAGATATGATAATGTTAGACTTGCTTGGCGTAATAGATTAGGAGCTTGGGATTATATGAACTTTAGAGGTAAATCAACAGAAAGCGTTGATATAAAAAAAGAGGAAATGGAAAAAGTAGTTGGTAGTTGGAATAGTGCTACATTTGACTATGAAAATTACGATAGAGGTAGAGAAACTTTATTTACTGAAGCAAAAAGAAAATTAGTAGTAAATAGTGATTGGTTAAATGAAGATGAGGGAGCTTGGTTAGAAGAATTGTTTACGTCTACTAACGTACATTTATTAGCAGACAATAGTATTGTGTACCCTATGATAATTACTAATACTACATATACAAAAAAAACAAGTGTAAACGATAAAATAAAAATACAATACACAATTAATTTAGAATACGCAAACAAAGTAAAAACTAATAGTTAATGGACGTAAGATTAGTTGCATATAGACAAACTGATACCGCAACACCTTTTGATGTAGATCAATTTGAGTTAGATTTACAACAAGCTCCTAATGTTGTAGTAAATTATAATTGGTTAGATTTAAAAAACCCTGACCAAAGGAGAGCTAGTTTTAGTCAAACAATTAAACTACCTTTTTCAAATCGTAATAATGACTTTTTTGAAAATTATTTTGATGTTAATTTAGACACTTTAATATACAATGCTCAGACAAAATTTGAAGCTATTTTATATATAGATAGTGTACCACAATTAAAAGGTTTTATACAACTTAAAGGAATATATTTAAACGCTAGATTATACGAAGTATCTTTATTTGGAAATACAGCAGATTTTTTTACAGATTTAAAAGACAAAAAACTACAAGACGCTTTTAAAAATGTAAATGATTCTACAGGAGCTATAACAGAAGACAAACAACTAGATCATAAGTTAACAGTAGATAATGTAATTAATAGTTGGACTACAGGGGTTACTACTACAGAAGATACACCAACTACTACTAATGATATAATGTACCCTATAATAGACTATGGTTTTTCTAGCCAACCTTTAAGCTCCTCTATGTTTTGGTCACCTGACGATTTATTGAATGAAATGGGTTTTACAAATGAGAATTATAATTTAGACAATATAGCTGTTTTAAATGCCTTAGATCAATATGGAGTTATAAGACCTAGTATGTTAAAACCGGCTATAAGAATACAAAGATTAGTTAGGATAATTGCTCAAAAATCAGGTTATCAAATTAAAAGTACATTTTTAGGAATAGATGATACTAACGCTTCAACTCCTGTAACTGATACAAATTGGTTTAGTAGAATGTTTATGACGTTAGCACCTCAACACGAAAGAGTACAGACTAGGTTTAAATTATCAACAGATAGTAATAATGGAGCTTTTGTAGGTTTTAAAGGAACAAATACAGGTACGTTATTATCAGCACCTATAAACTTTTATAGTGGCTCTTTAACTAATATATCATATCCCTATTTGCTTTTAAACAACGAAGATTACGATCCTAACAATATGTTGTTTCAAACGTTATCGGCAATGCCTGTTTTTATAGACCAACCAGTAGAATTTGCTCCAGGTATATTTTTCCAAAATCAAGACTTAACAGGTGTAGACACGTTGCTACCTAGCGGTCAAGTAGAAGTAGAAACTACATTTACTATAGTAATACCAAATCAATCTGAAACTGGCTCTGTATTAGAATCTATTGATTGTTTTGCTCAATGGAGAAGCTATGAGGGAAACTCTTATGCTTTAGATACTCAAAGTATAACATTAACTCCAGGAACTCACGAATTAACTTTTGTCCACACTTTACCCACAGGTACAGGTTTTGGTTGTTATTTAGTTGTGTTTTTTAACAACCCTGAAAGTCCAGACAGTTTATTAACTCAAACTTGGACACCTGTAATAAGCAATTTATCTATTCAAAGTTTAGGTAATGGTCAAGTAGGTATGTTTAATGGACTAGAAAAGGGAGAGGTAAGTATGTTTTACAATATGCCTGACATAACACAAGCAGACTTTATAAAAGATTTAGTAAATAGGTTTAATTTAATTATTAAAACTGATCCTGACAATGAAAAGTTATTATTAATAGAACCATATCAAGATTTTATAGGTGGTGGTTCAACTAATTACTGGACAGAAAAACTTGATTTATCAAAAGAACAAGTAGTAAAATCTACTAATGAATTACAAAGTAAGTCCTTAAAATTTAAAGATTTAGAAGATAACGACTTTTTAAATGAACGTTATACAAGTCAACAAAACGTAGTATATGGTCAAAGGGATAAACAAATGACTAATGATTTTTCTAGTGGTGATTTTGAAAACTTTAGCGTAATGTCACCTTTTATAGCTCAGGGTGTGCCGTTATGGGATAACACAGGAATAAACTCAGCTATGCCTGGTCAAGACGTTGCTATTGCTTATAATTTTGGAGCTGAATTAAACGAGGGTAGTCAACCTTTATCTGACTTAAAACCAAAACTATTTTATTATTCAGGAACTCCAGTAGAATTTACAGGAACTAATCCTGTTACTAATAATTCTTATAAATTTGCTATATACTCAAACGCTATAATATCAAGCGTTTTAACTGGGTTAGAGTTTTATAAATTCTCAAACCCTAGCACACCAACTACAAATAAGTTTCCTTTATGTACTCAGTACAATTTAGATAATTTAACTACTGGTATAGTAGCTGACACTAAAATACTTAATTGGACTTATTATAGCCCTAATTTTAATACAGGTTTTTGTTTTAATTACTTTGGTAATACACCAAGTTTAAAAGGATACTACAATGAGTATTGGGCGCAATATATTAATGAAATATATGATAAAGAGGCTAGAATAATGGAATGTTATATGTATTTAACACCTGAAGATATACGAACTTTTGAGGGATCAGGTTTTCAAAATACATACTTTATAAAAAATTGTCTATGGAGAGTTATAAGCGTAGATAATTATTTAGTAGGCGGAAACAAATCTACTAAAGTTACATTGTTAAAAGTAATAGAAAGATTAGAAACAAGTTGCGACGCTACATTTACTATATCTGCTTCAGGATTAATGTCTTGGACAGATAATGGTACAGGAGCAAGTACAACTATTACTAACGAATGTTGTACACAACAAAACCCAGACTGGGTGTTTGTAGAAACTAACTCTACTACAGGGGTTGGGGATTGTTACGCTACATTAACTAATACAGATGTAACTTTTGGGGGTGTAAATTTTAACGATGAGTTATTTGGTCAAACTCAACAACAACCTATGCTAATAAACAATACAAATAATAATAGCTATATACCTGCATTAATGCCTAACATAGAAAATAACTTTTCTATTAATGCTATGGGTAGAGATACACAAATGACACGTTCTATCACTATTTATGCTCAAGCAACTAGCTTTGATAATTCTACACAATACGAGTTTACAAATAATAACTATACACGCAAGATGTTATTGTTACCACCTTTAAGTATGGTAGACGTTAGAGTAACTTTGCTAGGTACTGTTTTAGATGGAACAAATAAAGGTAAAGTAGGAACATTTATATATTTAACTTTATTAGTCAATAGAAGTGCGCCACCAAGTTTTGTAGGAACAGCAGGGGGTAGTTTAAACCATAGTAACAAAGATTCTGCTTTTAGTACACCTACTATAAACATTACAAACTTTGATAGTAAAGGTTTTTGGAAGCCTTTAATAATTGGTGGTGCAGATGAACAGGTTATGTGGACAGCAAAGATTGAATTATTAACTCAACCTGTTGGAAATGATGACACAAAAATATCATTAAATGCAATATTTCAAAATGGAAATAGAATATTATTTGAAGATTTAACATTTTTACTATGGAACTAGAAAAATACATAAAAGAAGTAGGTAGGCTTATGCCTATATCAATAAATCTTTTAACAGAATTAGAGGCAAGTGGTGGTAAATATTCTTTTGAAACAGGGGAAGATGAATATCCATCTACATATAAACAATTATTTAAAAAAATTAAATTAATATGGCAGAGAAAATTACAATAGAAGCAGAGGTAGATATTAAAGGAGCAGTTGATAATCTTGAAAAGATTAAAGATGAAGTTAAAGATTTAGGTAAAACAACTAAGGCTCAGACTACAGTTACACAAGGGTTAGCGTCAGGTTTTAGAGGTGTAGGCTTTGCTATGAAAGCAGCAGGGTTTGGTATTATATTAAAAGTAGTAGACGCTTTAGCAGGAGCTTTATTAAACAATCAAGCAATAATAGATACTGTTAGTACTGCCTTTAATGTTATTGGTATTGTTATGAATAAAATCATAACTACTTTCAAAACTATTTGGGATAGAATAAGTGCAGTAGGTGATAATTTTGATGCTTTAGGTAGGATTATGAAAAACTTAATGACACTAGCGTTGACACCTTTAAAATTAGCGTTTAATGGTATAATGCTAGTAATAAAAGAAGTGCAGTTAGCGTGGGAGAAATCTTGGCTAGGTAAAGGCGATCAAGACAAAATTAAAAAGTTAACTGGTCAAATAGCAGGATATAGGGAAGAAATAAAAAAAGCTGCTGACGAGGCTATAGAGGCGGGTAATAATATAGCAGTAGATTTTAGAGAGGGTATAGAGGAAATTAGAAATATAGGAAATGTAATAGCAGAAGAGTTTACTAATACTTTTCAAGATATGACAGTAAGTTCTGTTGTAAATCAAGCTAGAGCAATAACTAAAGCTAAAAACAATATAGGTTTATTAGAGGAAGCTCAAAGAAAGTTAGTAGTTCAAGCAGAAGCAGAAGCAGAAAAACAAAGAATTATTAGAGATGATATTAGTAAAGGGTTTGCAGAAAGAATAAAAGCTAATGAAGAATTATTAGTATTATCAGAAAAAGCGAGAAAACTAGAAGAAGAGGGATTAAAAAAGCAGTTATCTAGTATAAATACTCAATTATCTATGGATAAAGAAAGTATAGATTTGAAAACACAAAAAGCTGCTATTGAAACCGCTATGTTAGAGGTTGAGTTAAGAAAAAAGAAATTAGAAAAAGAATCTACAGAACAAAGAAATGTGTTGTTACAAGAACAAGCGTCTATTTTAAAAGAGTTAGAAAAAATAGGTATAGAATCAGAAGATAGACGAGAGTTAGAATTTGCAGCAGAAAAAGAAAGATTACTAAAACTAGCAGATTTAACTATAACTAATGCAGAAGAACTAGCAGAAACTAAATTAAGAATAGAAAAAGATTATCAAAAAAAGAAAGACGTAATAGACAAAGAAAATACAGCAAAAGAACAAGCATTACAAGAACAAAGAAGACAAATAATAGGTAGTGCTTTAACAGGTATTACAGCGTTAGTGGGAGCAGAAACAAAGGCGGGTAAAGGTTTAGCGGTAGCACAAGCAACTATGGATACTTATGCAGGGGCAACCAAAGCTCTAGCACAAGGGGGTATATTTGGAACTGTAGCGGCAGTAGGTATAATAGCACAAGGTTTAGCTAATGTTAGAAATATATTACAAACAGATGTTCCTGGTCAAAGTGGTGGGGGTGCTGCACCTAGTATAGATGCAGGGGTAGGTATAGAAGATACAGTACCAGTAGCACCTGTATTTGGAGCTATAGGAACAGC
>VTLG01005436.1_pt1 | contig 15691 bp, 25 predicted proteins | sample 4694571 | NCBI WGS metagenome assembly VTLG01 (sample SAMN12604809, study PRJNA352737) | marine metagenome | biome: ENVO:00000447; feature: ENVO:00000209|ENVO:00000569|ENVO:01000036; material: ENVO:00002151; isolation source: viral sequences binned using virsorter ...
ACATATGTTGCAAAAGACCATTCTGCTGGTGGTAAAGAGTCATTGAATCTTTTTTGTCCCCTGTTTGGTGCTGAACCTGCTTCTGATATGGTAACATCAGTTGAATCACTTCCTTGTGAGAAGCTGTATCCATCTAATACACCGATTCTAAAGCAGTTTGCATCAACTTCATTACCTTTGAATTTACCAGTACCAGTTCTTGCACCATCTGCTGTTGTTGTTCCTGCGATTGTATCAACAGTTACAACTAAACCTGTGGCGGAACTATTATTAGTACCAGCATAGTTTTCTACGGCTGTTTCAGTTGCAGTTTCGTTTGCTACGAATCCGCTACCTCTAAAGTTGTTAGGAATATTAATAGTAGCTACTGGGCCAGTTGAACCGCCTCCAGTAATAGATGCTACGATACACTTAAAGTTTACACCACTACCACTAGTTGTTCCTAGTGTTACGATGTCACCAACAGCATATCCTGATCCTGCAGTACTAACGTGGCAAGTTTTCACTCCACCTGTAGCACCAACTCCGTTTACAGAGCTTACAAATACTTTGGTATTTCTCGAGAGATTTAAAGCCATTGCTTTCTCCTATTATTTTCTTTGAAAGTACAAATCTAGATATTTATCAGTTTGTAATTTCCTTTAGTACCTACACAATACTGTCATTTGTCCTATTCCAAGAGGAGCTAATGCTCCTTCATCTGTAGTTAGCGACTGTAAAGTTAAGGAAGTCGTTGTTAAGTTTGGACTTACTGTATCATCGTAAATCAAAACATCATTGTCGTCTATTACTCTTTCAATGTCTTCCATTAATAAAGCTAAGACTTCTTGAGGATCTTCTTGATCTTCGACATAAACTCTTATATCTAGACTAAGAAACCTCCATTTAAACTCATTCGGTTGATATTCTCTAGTTTCATCTCCAGGTACCACGCATAATTTTGGGTACTCCTGTATTTCATCTAAAAATATCATGCCTCCATGAGCATTATTAAATATGTTTGAATTGAATGGAAAATTTCCATCAATTAACTGTAATTTTTCTACTATAGCATCTACTATTCTTTTTCTTGCTGTTCTATAAGTTGATGCCATTATACTCTCCTAAGCTGTACGAATTTTGCTTCTGCTATTTCCATAGCTAAGTTTCTTATGCTTGTTTTTATTAACTCTCTGGGGTCATACGCTGTGTCCCACCTTCCACTATTTTCAAAAGTTCCGTACACTCCTCGTTGCCCTGTTCTTGGAGGAGTTCCACCTCCTGTTCGCATATAAGTATAATCACCTGTTAGTCCTGTTGGTGCTTCTCTTATACTTAAAAGTTGAGGACTATTTGAAAATGTTCCTGACCTATTAGTTAGTGCAGGTTTTCCCATATTTCTTCTAACTTCTGCGGGTAGTCTTCTTTGAATAGAACTACGCAATCTAGCTAATGACATTGTATTCATAGCATTGCCAGTTTCTGCAGCTACTGCTGCTCTACCTCCTGGTTTAGTTACAGCATTAGTATTTTTCTTATTTACTCTTTGTGTTTTTCTTGCTTTCTTTTTAGTTACTTTCTTTTTCTTTTTACTATTTGACTTAGAAGGAGTTGTTTTTCCTTTTGTTACTAAATCTGCAACTTGTCTTGTTATTTCATCTTTAACTGCTTTAGAACCTACTAATTTACTAAAATCTACTTCTTTTTGTACTTTTGCAAAATCTCTATCTGTAATACTTGCATTTGCTAAAAGTTGTTGACTCCAAGTACCAAGTGTTCCTTCATATTTACCTAGCATCTTATTTATATCTTCTGATACAACTTGTATTTCCATTTTGCCTATACCAGACATTACATTAACATGATTACCTTTTATAATATCATATTCTGCTTGGTCTAAATCATCTACAAAATTTTGAGTTATACTAACTAAATCATCAACATCGCCATCTATATTTGTATACCTTGATACTGCTAGTGCTATAATGTATAAGTTTCTAAAATCTTCTATAACTTTTGGTAATAAGTTACTTAATTGTCCTTTTAAATCTGCAAGTCTTGACCTATCTATGTATCCTGGCTCTGTTTGTCTTTTTTCTCTTGCCTCTGGTTTAAATGTTGCTTCAGATTGTCCTCTTTCATTTGTAATCTGTCCAGAATATACTAATGCGTTTCTTCCATCTTTTTGACCAAATCCTAAAGCTGGATCTTCTTGAATATCTAATAGTCCTTCATATATTGCTCTTAATTGTGAAGCGATATTACTGTATTCTTCATGATGTGGGTGCACATTCATTTTATACTTATCATTCCATGCTGAAAAAGCTTGGGAATACTTATAAAAAGGTGTAGCAGTACTAGAACTGTATATTTCATTTAACATTTTATGCAGTTCTTCTGCTGCTGCTGTTCCTTTATCTAATGTATTATAATAATCGTTATATCCTTTAGCAGATACATGATAATCTTTATAAATTAGTTGCTTCATATTCTCGGTACGAGTTCGAGGATAATTAAGCAATTTATCTATCGCGTCTTGAAATTTTGGATTTCGACCTTCTCTTCTATTTGTTTGAGTCTTTTTTACAGACATTAGCTATATATTTTATACATATCAAGTACACGCTTGATATGGTCTGGAAACCCTATGTTATTTCTTAAGCTAGTTGATAGTGGATTATCTATTGAGGCTCCTGCTATCGACATTCTTTCTTTTCTTTCATCTTTCATATAGTACTTGATTAAATCAAATACTGCAAGTTTTAAATCTTCAGGTGTGCTGGTATACCCAGCTCTATAAACTACTTTTACAGCTTTATGTCCTTTCTTAAATGACCTTGTACCTGTAGATGTAGTTCTTATTATGCTATCAGATTCTAAATCAACAATGTATTCATATTTACCACTACTGTCAGAATTTTCTGTGATTAGTGTAACGTATGCATCAGCTTGTGATTCTCTTTCTTGTACTTGCGATACAGATATAAGTGGAGATTCTGCTAAAATTATTCTATCAACATAATCATCTGCTATATTAAAGTACTCGGTTTTGTCACTATTTGCAAAATCTATTATAGTAGTACCACAATAAGTTTTTACAAGTTGGCTAACATTATCAATAATAGTATTAAGACGAGCGTCATTTTGAACGCCTTGAAGTCCTGCAAAGTCTTTATACTCTTGTAATGTTACTAAATCTGCCATAATATTAAAAAAGTCTTGTGGGAGACTAGCTCCCACAAGATAGTTAAGCTATTAGCTAGCTTTGTATTTTAAAGCGTGAACTGAAGTTGCTCCATTAATCATATCGGTAAATCCGATTCTTTGTGATGCAACTAGAACTCTTCTTTGGTTAGCTACTTCGTAGTCTGACTCGATAGTAACACCTCTTAATCTAGGCATTACATAGTTCGATGTGTTTACGGCAACGCCATAGAACTTGGAGACTGCTGGTGTAGCAAACTCGTCACAAACGATTACTTTAGAACCAAAGACTTCTCCAATTTCACCGTTAAGCTTAGTAGCCATGTTGCCAACTAAATTGACATCTTGGAACTCAGCGTCACTTAGCAAGTTGAAGTACTCTTGTGAGTTAACAATATACATTACGTCTGCTGGGTTAATTCCGTATTTACCCATTTTCTTTCTAGCATTTAACAATGTAGCTGCTGTTAAAGATTCAGATGCAAATGCAGTTGTTGATTGAGTTACGTGTGTACCACTTGAGTCATCATCGGTAGCTAATTTAACTAATCCTTGGAAGGCAGCTCCTGATGTACCATATACACCATCAGCATGGTCACCCAATAGTATAGCATTCTCAATACCTCTTGCATGTGCTCTAACGATAGATTCTCTAATTAAAGGAAGAATCGGTAGAATTGCGTCTTCTTCAGTTTCGTTACCTAAGTAAGATTGTGAAATAAGTTTTTTGGTTGAAAGAGTTCTTTCAGTTAGGTCAACACCACCCGCTGAACCAGGGTTGTATGCATCACCTCTTTCTTGTAAGTTACCATGTGGTGAACTTCCAGAAGCTGTTTGGTTAGCTGTAAATTCAGCATATCCAGCATCTGGTAAGATTGGAATGATTTGAGTTGCTGACTGCATTGGAACTTCTCTAAATAGAGGAGCCAATACTAACTCTAATTGAATATCTCTTTCGATATTTGTAGATACTGTTTGTTCGAAATCTGCGCTAGATACGCCAACACCTGAATGAGCGTTAACTTTTTCCATTACATTTTTCGCAAGATTAGTATCCCAGCCTTTACCTGTGGCAAGACCCATCACCCAAGCGTCATCAATGTCGCTTGAGAAAGCCTTTTCCCAGTCGCTGTTTTGTCTGTCACCAAAGACTCTTTTAGATTCACGGATTGCGTTAATCTCATCTTTTTTCTCAGACAGTTCAGTTCTAAGTTCATTAACAACTGATTCTAAATCTTCATGTTTTTCTGAAACGCGTTTTTCAACATCGCTTACGAGCTTCTCAGCTCCTGACATTCCGACTTCAACAATTGTTTTAACTTTTTCTTGCTCAGCTTCTTTTTCAGCTTGAGCTGCAGCTTCTGCAGCAGCTTTCTCTTCAGCTTCGCTTACTTCTTTTGCTTTTTGTTCTGCTTGTTGCATAGCGATTTTAGCAGCAGTTGATTTTGCCACCTCTTCCGCGAATGCTTTTAAGTCTAACTCAGCATCTGGAGTAGTTTTTTCTGTAGACATATGTCTCTCCTGTTGAGTGGTGTTACCCACGGCTTGTGGCGCATCAACTTCTTCAGCCTTCGCTGCTTCCATCACATGAGCCTCTTGTTTATTACTAACAAACTCTGCTTTGAACTTTTCGTAATCTTCTATATTGTCAAAAGATTTTGCAATAGAAAAAGTAGCTGTTTGGTTAGCTGGTACGCTAACAACAGACACTTCGAATAGTTCGGCGTCCTTTATCTTGTAACCATCGGTCTCTGAATTATAGTCTGCGTCCTTGACTCTGAAACCGACAGAAAAAGCTCCAAGAACACCATCTTTTATAAGATCTTTTATTTCCCCAGCTGACTTAGAGATTCTCGCTCCAAGCTCTAGGCCCCTTTCGGTTACGTCCATCGTGGTAGCGCGACCAATTGGTTTGTTGTAATCATGATTAAATAGAATAATAGGATTAGTTTTAAAGTTCTCTAATCCGCCTGACTTATTCCATGCATCATGGTCGACAACATCTCCCGCTCTATCTAATGCGTTTGTGCTGGCATATCCTTTGATATTAACACTTCCGTCATCATCTTCTCCGAGAGTTTTGAACGTAGACGTCCAATGAAATATTTTATTACTCATATTTAATCTACCTTTTTCGCAGCTTTTTTAGGTGCTGCCTTTGCTTTTGGCTTAGGTGCTGGTGCTGGCGCTTCTGCAGTTTGTCCCCAACCTGCTGTCATTGCCATTTGTTGCATTCTTGCCCATGAACCAAATGCTCTCTTTGCAACCATGTAACGCATTGGAGCGTCGTCAGCTGCTTTATACTCATCAATAGAAAGAATTTTTCCTTTCTTGTCAAAGTACTCCATAAGTTGTTTAAGTACTTGTGGTCTGTTCATCTTCTGTTTCCTCTGTTTCCTCAGGTGGTCTTCCACCTTCGCTTGGATTTGCTGAGCTTCCTGCTATATTTGCTGGAACTCTCAACTCATCATGCCCTTCAATTGGGTCCATATTCATTGCATTTCTAACTTCGTTAGGTGTCATAATGCCTGTATTTACTAAAGTAGCATAATACGCTGCTTGGTCTCTTAGTTCAGGTTGTAGTGCAGGAACTCCTGTTACATCTTCAACTAATTTAAATCCAAAGAATCTTTCACAAGCATGGCCTATTTTTCTAACAATAGGTAGTATAGTTTCTAAATAATAAAGCCTATGATTAGGTCTAATATTAGCATTATTACCACCATCTAACAGAATTGGTGGAACTCCTAGTGCTTCCAATATAATTTTTTCATTAGCGGCTATTGAAGGTTGGAAGTCTAATTCCTTAAAGTTTACTTTAGTTAGACTATCAACTTCTAATCCGCCATCTAATATAAGTGGTCTTTTTCCACCGTTTTTAGGATTGTATCTAGTAGACCAGGCTTGTAGCATTCTTTCTTTAATTCTATCAGAAAGAGTGTTAGGGCTCTTAAGTACTAATCCTGGAACTGCTCCGTTTTTGAAGAAGTTATCCTGAAAATTTCTCATACTATCCATTAAATACATGGTTCTATAAGCTGGTTTCAGTCTAGGTACTCCCCTATATATTGATTTGAATGAGTTTTCCTTAATATGTATAATTTCATTAGGGGAGTAGTCTATTTGACCATCATATACATACTTATCAATATATTTAGTCTTATCTGTTTCGATAGTAACATTGTTAGCAGGTAAATGATAGAGATGGACACCATCAAAATAAATGAAGATGTTACCATCAATCAACAAATCAACAATTAGATTTCTCTTAAAACTGTTAATATCTTGAAACGGGTTTGGCTCTTTATTCAGTATTAAATCTACACGAGTTCTACGAATATTTTGCACCATTGGTGCTATGCCAGAAATCTTTTCTCCAACTTCGAAGGGAATATCTGCAGAATCATCTACTATCATGTTTACTGCTCTATTAACAACTTCTAATTCTTCGTAAGCTGAGCGATAATTATCTTTCTTCTCACGAGTATCAATTGCTAACCCTTCTTCTAGGCCAATTAAAGACTGAGCTGGATTTAACTTCTCGTCTCTATCGATGCCTAAAAATCTATCATACCATGCCATGTTTTTCTCTCTGTATCTCTACCCATCTTTTTTGTTTTGTTGCTGTCATTAACTTTGGTCTTTTACCATAGATGCTATGCAATCTTATGTGATGAGTTTTACATAGTGTTGCAGCTTCATTGTAGATTTCATTGAGGTGTTCCTCTATGAATTGTTCTCGAAGATTCATTATTTCATCGGCTGAGGTAATCGTAATTTTGTTATCCTTCAGCCACTTATGTAGTAATTCAGTCATTCCGTAAAAGTGGTGAAACTCTAAGTTTTCTGTTTCTCCACAAATAAAGCACTGAGTGTCTTTCTTATATCCTGATTTGGCTTTGTCTCTAACGTACTTGACTAAATCTCTTTTTAAATCCATAAATTCCTATTAGTTAAAATTATACCAAAAATTCACCTTCTTGTCAACAATTATTTTTTGGTAGGTCATAATTAAAAAGTATGTGCTGATGTCTCAAATGTATACAGTGCATAACGTAAGGCATCTGACATATGAGATGCCATATTATGTTTAGGTTTTTCTTTGAGTAAATTAGGATTGGGGTCCCATTGATATTGGTCAACTGCTGATAAAGACTGGTGACATGTTTGATTAATTATAAGAAGGTCATTGTCAATAATACCTGCTGCATGTCCGATTCCATCTAGAACTGATTTTTTCGCATTGATAGTAGATATATCATAATTTTGCGCTAGATCAAATCTTGTTTGTTGAGCTGCAGAATCGATATAAATCCAGTCAATATTATATTTATCTATCATTTTGCGTATTTCTATTGCGTGCTGCTCAGTGGTTCTTTCAGCGTCCATATATTCATCTATTAGATAATATTTTTGTTCGTCCCAATCGTATGCTATAACGCATAGTGCTGTTGGGTCTTTGTAACCTACGTCTAAACCTGCAAATACGTCCATTTTGCTAGTATCTAACTGACTTAAGTCTGCAACACACTCTTCAAAATTAAAGTTCCAAACTTGTCCTTCATAAGTATTAAAGTCAGCAAGATACTCTTGAGCAAACTCTGCTTGAGACATTGCTTTTTTTGCTTCTGAAATATCATTATCACTAAATCTAGGGTTTTCATGATATGTTGCTCTAATTGATGCCCAATCGTGAAACTCTTCACTAAATCCTCTATAATAAAAATCAGCAAACCAATTATTTCTTCCCCTTGGCGTTGAAATAAATACGGCTTTACTATTTTCTTTATCTAGTGTTGGTCTGAGAGCGACATTGAAAGCGTCTTTTCCATCTGCAAGTGCTGCCTCATCAAAGATAATTAAATCATAAGACCTACCAACAGTAGAGTCTACTTGATTTACTGAACCCATTCTAATAGTAGAACCATTAGAGAGTTCTATAACTTTATCCTTTGCATTATCTCTTACCACCTCTAAATCAAAGTGCTTTATTAGCTGTCTTTGTAAATCAAAAGAGATTTGGGATAAAGAATAGTTCGGTGACATAATTAATATATGTGAGCCAGGCACGAGAGACACAAGCTGTCCAATTACATTTGTTATATAAGTTTTGCCCTGCCGTCTTGAAATAGCGGCACACACGAATCTATATTTTGGGTTATTGACTGCGTTTATAAGTGCAGTCTGAGATGTGTTAGGTTCAATACCTAACAGGTTCATATATTCTGAAATAGGAAGTTTGATAAACCTTTCAGCAGTATCAAAATTCATGATTTCAGAACTTAAAATGTCTGTTCTACTTACATCTAACATTTTAGTGAATTGTTGCTTTTTGTTTAATAATATCAGTTAATCCAAGTATACTATCATCATTAAATAATTGATTTTTATCACATATACTAAGTAGGTATAAATACCCTAGACATAAGTCAGTCATTGTCTGGTCGGCATGAGATAACCTGCCCCTTTGTTCTGCTTTCTTTTGCAAGACATTAAGAGTTACGGTGCAGGTTTCTGCTACCTCATCTAACCAAATTGCGTCTTTCATTATGGTGTTACTACGCCTACGCCTAAAACTTCAGCGTGTGCAGCGAATATTTTTTCATCTCTAGCTTTACGAACAAATGTTACTTCGCCAGCTATTAAAGTGAAAGTTGCTACAGTATTGCCACTAGAATCTGTTATAGTTACTAATCTATTAGTACTTCCAGTATTTACTAGTCTGACATCATCTGTTTCGCCAAATGTGCTCGCAGCACCTGATGTAGTACCGCATGCGGCTTCTGATCCAAGTACTCTCATTTACTTCTCCTTATTTTGCTTTGCTTTTCTCTTGGCGGTAATCATAGCATCGTCTATATCAACGTCTCCGTCCATATCAACATCTTTACCACTAATTATGTTCCAAAATTTTAAAGCTATACTTTTTAATTTATTTACCATTTTACTCTATTTGCCCAGTAAGCTGCTGACATCTTACCTTTGGCGATATTCTTTGCGTGTCTAGCCTTGAAGCTTCTACGCTTTGCTTTCATTCGTGCTGACTCTCCTTTCTTTGGTTTGCCAGCGGTTTTTGCTCCCTTTTGTCCAAAACGAATTGTTTTGATTCTATTTCCAACTTTTGCCACAACTATATGTGATTTGGTTTTATGTCCGGGCGTACGCTTTGGTTTGTTGTAACCCGATACGCCCGCTCTTTTTAATCTTGGGTCTCTACCTTTTCTTTTTGTTCTTCTTCTTACCACTTTTATATCCTGAGGCATAAATTGCTCTGCCTTGCCGCTGCGCAGCTTTTTTAGACTTGTAAATCTTTCCAGATTTACCCCACCTATACCCGCCTTTAACCTTTCTTACGGGCACGTTTCTTCTTCTTTTTCATACCTTTCTTCTTGCCATTTTTCTTTTGCTTTGCAAGAATCGCTTTTTGTAATGCTTTCGGTAATTTCTTTTGTTTAGCTGTTAGAGCCATATTTATCTCCTTCTACGACGAACTGTTCTTTTACGTCCGCCTCGCCTGGCGAATGTTTTGACATTAGTCGGTTTTCCGCCTACACCTTGTTTGACTTTTCTTTTTCGTCTTACTGCTGAGCGAATTTGAGCTTTACTCATGCGTGCTGCTTTTGCAGCTGGTACGCACTTTGGATATCCTTTTCGACCTTTCTTTGCTTTGCGTCGTCCACATTTGTGATAACCGCCTCCCTTTTTTGGTCTTCCAATGTCTACCCATTTTTCTCCAAACCACTTTGTAAGTCCGCCTGGTCTACTCATCTTCCTACCTTCCTCATAGCTGCTTTATGTGCTGCAGTAAAAGATTTGCCTTTCTTCATTTGTGCACGCATAAATGCCATATGCTTTTTAGTGTGATGACTAGAGTGCTTTCTTAGTGTAGCTTGTTGCCTTTTAGTAAGCTTTTTAGTTTTTGCTCTTTTTCTAGCCACGACGATATCTGCCTCCTCGCTTCTTATACTCTCTAACTAACCAAGCGTTTGCATACGCACTTGGATAAACGGCGAACTTTCGTCTGGCCGCCGCTTTTACCCTTGCGTACAGTTTGGAGTTAGTAGGTATATTACGCTTCTTTCTTGTGGAAGCTTTCCTACGTCGAGTTCTAGTTCTTCTCCTAGCAACCATGGTGGCCTCTCATCTTTTTCTTTTTCTTGCCACCCTTTCTAGTTTTCTTCTTTTTCTTTTTACCTGTATGATATGGCATTATTTTTCCTCCATATAACAAGTCCAAGCTCCGTAAACTAGACCTATCCAAGCTAATGCTTTAGCTAAACCACCTGTTAGGATAACTACTAAACAACCAGCTATGATTACAGCTCCGTCCCATGAAGTTCTTTCAGAGACTCTTGCTTTTAACCAAGCCATTCCTTTTTTCATCATATCCATCGATACTCTCCCATTTTCCAAGAGGACATTTAGTCTTCTTAAGCTTTGCCTTTAAAGGTATAAAGCATTTACACTTTTTGCAAACCTTTAAAGAAGTGTAATACTCACAAGTATTACAAATATTAAGTCTACTTGTTTGTAGACTCATCTTTTGGTATAGTAACTTCTCTATAGTATACTACAACATCTTTAAGTTCAGTGATATATCTTTTTAACTCTTGCATATTATATGCCATTAATTCATAATCTGGTATGCTTAGTGCTAAAAATACTAACTCACCTTCTTGTTCTTCTATGACTTTTAGTTGCTCTTCCCAGTTGTCTGGGGTTACAGTTAACCATTTTACACTTTTTAAGTCTATTTCACGAGGCATAACGGGTTGAACGATGGTTCGTTCCATTGGTTTAGCTGTAACTTCTATCTGTTTAGTTGGAATTAGGCTGCAACTGGAGCCCATCATCGAGATTGTCAATAGTATCGCTAAGTTTCTCGATGTCTTCCATGATATGTTTTGTACCATTATTTATTTTCCTCTGCATTTCTACTGGATTTTCCAGTATTTTCGCTGTTAGTTGATAATTTTGAATAAATTGTGTATATCTATTCAGTTCTCTTTGAGCGGCTTGACTTTTTTGAGTCATAACCTGTAATTGTTCTGTTTGTAAAGTGAAATCTTCTTTCATTGTAGCGATAGCTTCTTCTTGAGTAGCTATTGCACCCTCTAATTGCATATTATTTGCTGTTAGTACTTGATTTTGTTGATAAAGGTAGTAGCTACCTAGTCCAAGTACTATAATTATGCCTATGTATAATTGATTCATAATTGTGAAATCCTATAATTCAACCCTTCTGCTCCTCGTATCTCGACAATATCTCCTTCTCTTGTCTTAAATTTTAAATATTTTTCTTTTTTAGTATAAAACTTACGCACAACAAAAGTTTGGTCATCTTCGTCTCCCCAAACATGGTTATAGCTTACTTTTAATTCATAGTAGTAAACAAACCAGCTAGAAAACCAGTACCAAAATTGTTTTAATTTTTCGAGTATTTTCTTAAGAGTTTCCACTAAGCTTCTCTAGCCCTTTTTCAGCTAGCTCCTTAGTCATGTAACCGCACTCTCCGCCTTTCCATTTAAAAAACCACATTCCATCTCTTTCGAAGATTTCCCCATCATTAGTAGGTGTTTTCATTTCACTAGGTTTTGGTGCTTTCATATCTTTTTTTGAATAATCTTTTATCATTCTGGGCCTCCATTATGTCGCCTGATTGCTTTTTTAGACTCCCAGTTTTCGATTGCTTTCTTTATGCCTGATTCAGCTAATACTGAGCAATGCAATTTGATGGGAGGTAATTCTAAGACATCTGCTATGTCTTTGTCTTTTATTAATTTTGCTTCATCTATGGTTCTACCCTTCAACATTTCTACAAACATTGTAGAAGAAGCGATTGCTGAACCACAACCATAAGTCTTAAATTTGACATCTAGTATTCTATCGTCATCATCTAGCTTTAAGTCGAGTTTCATAACGTCGCCGCAGGCTGGTGCTCCTACCATTCCTGTTGCAACCATTGGGTCTTTTGGGTCGAATCTACCTACAGAGTGTTTTTGAGGATTATTTAAAACGTCCTCAAATCTTTGTACTACTTTACTTGAATATGCCATGTATTATGCCCATAGTATTGCGACTATAACTCCTATAGTAGCCACTAAAGCTCCTCCTGCAAATCCAATTAGAATACTTTCCAAGCGACCAATACCGTTATCTAAACTTTCTAAACGTTGAAAACAGGTTTTCCACCTTTCTTCACACATAGCTTCATGGCTCGACATTCTCTTGTCAAGCTCAGCAATGTTTTCCTTATTTTTGTTTATATCCTCGCTCATTAAGTTTCCAAGTAGCTTTTGAATTTATATTCATATTAGTAAATTATATCAAAAATCAGAGGTCTTGTCAAGAGTTATTTTTGTATGGTATAAATTTTAACTGGCTCAGATTTACCTTTTACGGTCACCTCATCTAAAAAGGTGTAGTCATAACCATCAACTAAGCTATACTCTGATATAATTAAATCGGTGTCATAGGTTTTGCAAGAGCTTTCTAACCTTGCTGCCAGATTGACAGCATCGCCAAGAACACTATAATCAAAACGGCTGCTGGAGCCAAAATTTCCCACCACGCACGGGCCGCTGTTGATTCCAGCTCCTGTATTAATTTGTTCCAAGCCTTCCTGTCTGAGTTTTTCATTTAGTTCTCCTAATGCGACTCTCATCTCAAGTACACATTCTGTGGCTTTTCTTTCTTGGTCTTCTACATCTAAAGGTGCATTCCAGAAAGCCATTATACAATCACCCATATATTTATCTATTGTTCCTCCATGCTTGAGAATTATCTCAGTCTGATTATCTAAAAATCGATTTATGAGAGTTGTAAGTCCTTGCGGATTCTTTTGGTATTTTTCAGAAATCGGTGTAAATCCCCGAATGTCAGAAAAAAGAAAAGTGAGTCGTTTTGTCTCCCCACCCAATCTCAGCAATGATGGGTCTTTTTGTAATTTTTTAACCAAGTCTGGGCTCACATAGGTGCCAAATTGTTTTTTAATTTCCATTCTCATGAAATACTGCTGGATAAAATTCCTGAAAGTTACAATAGTCCAGAAAAGAAACCCAACAATCATAGTGCCAGAAACGTCTATCAAATAGGAAGATTGATAAGCATACCAGCTACCATATACAAGTCCGCCCATGCTAGTTAAAAATATTGGTAGTGAAAAATAGACATTGGAAGCTGCGAGTAGTAGTATTGCTATAAGGAGTAGTGCAGCTCCCAATTCTAATGCGTCTGCCCACGCGGGTTGAACAGGACTTGTTCCGTTTATTAAATGGTGTAAAACATTTGCCTGTACCTCATGTGGATAAATAGCCCCGCCAGCAGTAGGAACTGGGTTAACAACTCCTTCTGCTGTAACCCCTACGATTACAAAAGCGGCGCCTTCTATAGGCTCTCGGAGAAACTCCGCTGCAGACTGCCTATAAAACTTTATGTTTGATGTTGTCCAGACTCTTGCATTTGAGTCTGTTTTTATTACTGGAAAGTTAGGGATTCTTAGCCATTCCACTCCAGTTTCTTTTGTACTTATTTGATAACTCGGGTCTCCTACTGCTACTCTAAGCATCTCTAGTGCAAAAGAGGGATAAATTTTACCCTGACTACCTACGACGAGAGGCACGCGCCTTACGATTCCGTCTATTTCTGCGCTTGAGTTTATTAATCCTACGCCCTCTGCGGCGTGTTGTTGTCGTAAAATTCCTGGATATGTTAATAGCCATTCAGATGGATCACCTCCTAGTTGTGCAGTACCTACATGAGGTCCTACTTGCGTTGCTTGGTTAGAAGCAGTATATGCCAAAACAGAAGGGTGTACTTTAAGACTTTTCGAAAAGTATTCATCTTCTATTTTACCTCGAATATCAGGGTCTGGCATTAAAACTGTAATACCAGTAGTCCCTGTTGTTCGTGAAATCATTTGTCCATATAAACTTCTGGGTAAAGGATAGCCACCGTAAGCCTCTACTATTTCTTCATCTATATCTACGAGTAAAATCATTTGGTCCCACACAGTTTCTTGAGTTGACATAAGCCAATCAAATGTTTTGAGTTCGAGTATTTTTAAAGGTGTAGGATTCCAGACTAGAAGTGCCAGGAGTGCAAGCCCTATTAAAGGGTTGTATAGTTTTTTCATTCTTGAGTGATTGTTATTGTTTTTGTACAGTTTGATGTACAGTTGAAAGTAGCAGAATATGATTGATTGTTTGCTCCTGATTGAGTAACATTTACATCATAGTTGCTTGTATAAAATTTTATGTTTGCAGCATGAGCTCCTGCTCCAGACTGCGTTAAATCAAGTTCATTATTATCTCCATTGTAAAAGAATATGTCTGCATCTTTGTTGCCTGAACCTGATTGAATTAAAGTTACTTGATTGTAATGTCCACCACCATTATTGTAAAGATAGGCATTGTGTAAACCTGAACCAGATTGAGTAACACTTTTATTTCCATTATCTCCAAAATCTAGTATTTTTACGTATTTATCGTTGCCTGTTTGTACTATAGAGAATGTATTGTCGTCGCCACTACCAAGTTGCTCGGCATGGTTATCATCTCCTGTTTGAGTAATTGTAGAAGTATTATCATCTTCATCTTGGTCTAGCCAGACAAAGTTATCATCTCCATCTACACTGATAGTATATACATTGTCCATATTATTTGACCACACAGTATAAAGTCTAGTAGTATTACTATTACCTATAACTGTGGTACTTAGTGTTGCGCTTCCGCAAGTATGAGAAGTATATGTAGTCCCTGGAAATGAACCATTGGAGTTTGCACCACATAGTACATAACTGGAATTACCATTTCCAACTTGTTTGGCTGTAATACTAGTACCTGTTCCCTTTGTTGTTATAGAAAGATAATTATCTCCCGCAAAACTAAGGGGACTGATTAATAATGATAACATTATCACCCGCACCATTTATTTCTACCTCCATTATTACTCCTGCATTATTTATAAATAAATAAGTACCTGCGTTTACATCTATACCTATATCGTATCTATTTGCTCCTTCATGAACAAAATATATGAGTCCGTCTTCCACAAATGTATAAGTTTGATATAAAGGGTCATACCCTGCAATAATACCTGTCAACTCTACACTACTAATTGTAGCTACTTGTGTATTTTTAGATTTTTTACTAGCAGTTTCTACTAGTGCTAATAAATCTACTAGTAAATCTATACCTAGTAAATCTATGTCTAGTCGTGTGATTTCTTCCGTTTCATCGCATTCCTCTACAAGAGCATCACAGTCTAAGTCTGGTGCATCTTCGAAGAAATCTTTGTCTAGTTCTGCAGTAGGAGATTTACCTGATTGTTGTTCTTCTACTGCTTGTTCTACTTCTTGTGGTCTGCTGACTATCAACATATTGTCAATTAGTCCAAGTGTCATATTTGCTAGGGTTACAGGCCTTGTAGGCGGCGTCTCCCATGTTGATACCATTGTAGCTTGAAAAGGCTCATTTAGTACTTCTACCCCAGATGCTGTGGTAACAGT
>VTLG01007222.1_pt1 | contig 15690 bp, 19 predicted proteins | sample 4694571 | NCBI WGS metagenome assembly VTLG01 (sample SAMN12604809, study PRJNA352737) | marine metagenome | biome: ENVO:00000447; feature: ENVO:00000209|ENVO:00000569|ENVO:01000036; material: ENVO:00002151; isolation source: viral sequences binned using virsorter ...
AAGCTAGTGAGTTAGTCCCAACAACAGCAGATCCCTTGTCAGAACTGCACACAAACCCTTTATCACCATTGGCACTTCCAGCTTCAACAAATACAAATGCCCCTGCCGCATCAGCACCCGCAGCTAAGTCATCAGTCCTTACCCATGAGCCAGCCTTGCAAAGATACAGTCCGTTCTGGGAGCCAGTGCTTTGGTTTTTGACCAATACTCTTTCATCAGCAGAAACAGAAACACCATCAATAGTTTGTGTTCCAGATAAAGTAATATTCGCAGTAGTGGCGGCTTGAACGCTTTGTTTTACGTCTAAGCCTTGTGCAACTCCGTCAACATACGACTTACTGGCCGCATCACCGTCAGCACTAGGGGTAGCTAAGTTTGTTATTTTTTGACTATTTAATGAAACTGATCCAGTAGGAGCAGCCATCTGATCTAATCTATTTGCTCTAACACCTGTATCAAAATCAGAAATCTTTGTATGAGCTAGTGATGGAACATCAGCAGCAACCATAGCTCTGAATGTTGCAGCCCCATTACTTCCGTTTGGTGCGGCAAGAAACGTGTTCTGTGTTCTGCTTGTAGTTAAATCAACAAAACTACCAGAGCCACCTATAGCCTCAATACTTGTTGCAGATCCTCCAGCTCCACCTGTACCAATACCAATAAATAATTTTTTACTACCTTCAGCAAAAGCTAATTCTGCATTTTCTAAACTAGCTGGTGCTGATGATCCTGTGGATCTTTTAATTCTAATTGTGTTGGCCATAGTTGGTTAGCTCAAAAATTTCCCCCATCTACGAGGTTTTCGACAGTGCGGGTTGCATCTAGTCTAAGTGTATCAGAACTTTGCTGATAGTACATAATAGAATTATTTACTTTACTGGCATGATTTAGTGTTATATCAAAGCCTTCTCCTTGTGGGCCTTGTGGCCCTGCCGTTTTTACAGTTACAACTCTTGTCTCACCATTAACAGTGACAGTGTTTTTATTTTGAGTGATGTTTATGTTACTCATGTGATAGTTGTATAGCCTTCACTTACAAATATATTACCTTCTAAATAGTATTCCCGCTGGCCAGCACCATTTAAAATTAGAACATCATAAGATAATTCATTAGGTGAAAATGTTTTTGTTTGATTATGGGTAAGGCTCATTGTAAATTCACCATTTGTTCTGTTTGTATAAGCAATCGTAAAATCTGCATATTTACCTGTCCTTTCTTTATCCCAAACCTGTGCAGCTATGGTAAATCCTGTTAGGTTAACAGCAGAATCTGTGCTGTCAGTAATTCTTATTGACTCAGTATGATCTGATCTTCTTTGAACAGTGAAGTCATAAGTGCCAGCTATAATCGCCATCAGCTTGCCTCTTCTGGTGTGTTACCAGCTTTGACCCATTCCAAATATTCTTGATAATCAGTATTTAATTGAACAAATGGAACACAAGAAATAGAACCATCATCATCTATTTTTTGAATACAATTAAATGCTCCGTCCTCTGGATCATCAGCATATTTTTTGTAACGTGTTGCCATAATTAACCAAGCTCCGCACTAAATGTAAGTTTACCAGCACTGGCGTTTTGGCCTTGCAATATACCAGACTGGCTAGTAGTGATACTTGAGGTGGTAACTATAAACCCATAAGCAAAAGGGTTAGGGTTAGTGTCATCACTCAAGTGGGCAACAATATCTGTCAAATTAAAAATTGCAGATGAGTTCCCTGCTCTAAATCTAATATCACTGCTTGTTGCTGATTTTGTAGGAAAAGTTCGCATAGTTCTTGGAAAAGTAAACTGTCCTATAATTTGAGTTGTGCTGTTGACGAAGGCATAACTGCTTCCTATGAAATCAGAGTTTGTAACTGGTATTACATAGCAATATCTAAGACATTCATAATAATCTTCTTGATATGATTTAAATTCAAAATCTGAAGCTACATCGCCCACCTCAATTTGTACTCCTGTTATTTCCAATGTTGCATTATTAGTTGTGTACCAAGTTGTCGTGTTTGTAGGCATACGATTTGCAGAGTCAAGCTCATGCCACTGATTTAAAGTTTGTGTTCCACAAGTATCTGTTCCTCTGTACGCATTAATTTCTAATCTTAAACCTTCACTAACACCTCCAGCATTAAAAACTAAATTAGCGTTACCAGAAATTGTTTTTGTTATTTTTGTCCATGTATTTGCAGTTAAAGAACCTGTTTCCATTACATAGTTTTGATTAGGAGAAGCACTTACATCAATAAGGTTAAAATGAAAATTTTGTGCGACACTTGATTTAACCCAGAATTGCAGACTTATATAACTAGAACTTGAAAGATAATTCCAACCGCTTGTCGCAATATTGCCAGTTTCAACGGCTGTTTGGATTTTTACTAAGCTTCCTCCTTGCGCTCCACTTGTTTGGTTTCCGTTTGTTATTCTGTATGCTTTTCTAAAACCTAGAGTGTAAGGTGTGGTTCCAGCAGCAACATCAACCTGTGCCTGTGTAGGTGCTTCATCTACAGTACTTGTTTGACACTTGAATCTATCAACGGTTGAATAACCAGCAGTAGTTGATGACGTTCCACGTTGAGCTATATTAAATGCTCCATTATTTAATAAATTTTTACCTTGTCGATTTGTATTTCTTGTAGTACAGGTTCCATCAGAATTATTTATAGTGATAGCTGCTGTGGTTGCCGCGACACCCTTAACACTGTTGACTTTGATTTCAGACATTAATCAGCAGCCTCCGTTGTATTAGTTTTAGCCCATTCAAGGTATTCTTGGTAGTCAACATTTTCAGTATCAAAAGGTATAAAAACATTGTCACTTAATCGTTTGACCAATGCTACCTCACCTTCTATGTTTTTAAAAAATTTGTAACTCATAATTCAGCGTTTGCCCTATATGCCCACCCAGTAGTATGAGTGGTTTGTGCGTGAAATCCAGTATTAGCAACACCAGAAAAAGTTATAGTTCTGACAGTTGAATGAGCAGACATTGATGGACTGGCTCTCATTTTTTGTCTAAATGTAAACCCTTGAAAATCTGTATTATTCATAGCTAATTGTTGTACGTCCATGTAATAACGATCACAATTGATCTGATCTTCACTAGGAGTTTTACTTTCAAAAAATGTCACAAAGTCAGTTTCCCATTGAATACCTGTAATATAAAATTCATTACTTGTTGAATCAGCCAAGTTAACAGTTTGACCTACCGCTGCATTTGCATTAACTGAACTTTGCCATGAAGTTGCTGCCGTTCCAGAAGTTCTATCAGTGCCAACAACAAGCCACCAAATAATATTCATTGAATGAGCATTGTCATTATCTAAAGCACCAGAAGTGTCACCAGCAAAAGTAATAATTTTTTTCTCCCAAGTGTCTGCTGAATTAATAGTATAAGTTGCACCTATTTGTCTGGAGTTGTCATTATCAGTAAGCAACACAGCCAGTGTGCCAGTTTTATTTGATTTAACCCAAAAACTTAGAACTGTTGTTTTTGCACTTCCAGTGCCTTTGCGTAAATCTTGCAGATTTTGTCCTTCAAATCTTTGTGAAATATAATTAAAGTCACTAGCTGCTGGGCTGGCATCAGCTGTTGTACAATCCCACTTTAATGATTTTGCAAAGCCAGCTGGAGCCTCTGTTGATTGTGTGATAGTAAATGCACCAGCACCATTTATTCTGCAAAACATTCTATCTACAACCTGTACAGCATTTGATGAAGTTAAATTACTTGCAGCTGGATATTGTGCTATTTGCATAGCTCCGTTTATGACCTTATTTCTGTTTGCAAACGCACCATTGTTTAAACCAAAAACGTTCTGTAACGAACTTAACGAATCTTTAGTTGTGATGACACCATCAGCATCTATACTTGGAAGTTTTACTGTTCTATCTGCTGTCGGGTTTGTATCTGGTGCCGATATTGAAACGCCATTACCACCAGAATGTTTTAATTTAATTGAACTCATGCAGCCTCCAGTGCAGCGACTTTAGTTTCTAATGTTTCTATTTTACCCACTGCTTCCTGTAAAGCAGCAGTAAGTAAAGGTACTAATTTACTTTGATCTAATGATTGATAAATTGGTTCTCCTATTACTGTCGCTAGACCTTCATCAATATCTGCTTGAACTGCAACAGCATCTTTGGTTCCTGTTACAGCTTCTGCAACTGCTGTAACTTCATGTGCGAAAAAACCATCGAGAGTGTTAGTAGGATCGTCTTTAAAATTAAATTTATAAGGTTTTAAAGTTTTTAATCTTGTTATACCATCAGAAATTGCTACAGCATTTTCTTTTAACCTGTAATCTGATGTCGTGTTATAAGCAACTCTACTTGCATTGATATGAATATTTCCTTTTGTAGTACCATTTCTTCTAAATTTTACGATTTCACCAGTATTATTCCTATTTAGGTGAAGAACTATAGCGTCTTTTGAGAGAAATAAAGCTGTCCCAATGGTACTTTCTGTAAGGGATCCACCATGAGTAGAGTTGTTTACCCCTGGGCTGTTAGTACTATCTTGATGAAATTTAAAAGACCCATTACTAGCAATAGCAAACTTTTTTTCATTTTCAGCATAAAACGCAAAATGACCATCTGTTCCATCTGTTCCTTGAGCATCTATAACTGTTGCTCCATCTGCGGCAACACCAAATTGACCTTGATTTGCACCTCTTTGTACTATAAGTCTGGCAGTGGCATCTGAACCACTTATATGTAATGAGCTTGCTGGCGTACCTTCACCAATACCCACACGACCATTTGACTCAATTTTGACTCTATTAACCCCTGCCGTATTTATATTTAAGAAATCAGATCCAAAAGAGAATCCTGTATTACTATCTGTTCCCGTTATTGCTGGTGCGGAAGCTGATCCATCAACTCCAGAAATACCAGTTGTTCCGTTGATTGTTAATGCCATAACTATAAGATAACAAGGATTGCACCGCTTGGCACAGTTAAAGTTACTCCACTATTTATAACAGGGCTGATCGTCAAAGCATTTTTATTAGCGGTAATTTCGTAATTAGCTGTCATGTTTTGATCTGTTTCCACAAAAATTTGATCTGTACCTCCTCCAACAGTTCCAGAGCCACCTATCTCTCCCCAGCCTGTGCTTTTATACCCTTCAAACTGGTTGAGCTGATTGTTGTAACGCAACATACCAACTGCGGGTGTTCCGTCTCTTTGTGAGGTGTTTCCTACAGGAATATTTAATGAATTTGTATAGTTATGAATAACTTTTGCAGTGAATGTAGATCCAGCAAGTGTGGCATAACCAAAATTAGTTAAACTTACATTTCCAAGAGTGACAAAATCACTATTTGCACCATTTCTTATTTTTAATAAATTTGTATCACTGTCAATATGCGGCTGGTAAGCAGCTAAATTTTCAGCACCGCTTGGATCACCACTAGCAGAGTTTAAAGTTCTTAAAGCTTGAAATATATCTTTCATTGCGGCACGAACTTCCGCACCTGTACCATTATCGGGGTGGTAATTGTTACCAGTTTCTTTTGTAGTCGAATTTGGTCTGGTCATCTATTAAGCACCTTTCCCAAATCCTACCACTGAAAAGTTGAAATTTCTATCTATTATTGAATTGAATGAGTCTCTGAAAGTCACAGTAAAACCTGTCGAAGTGATGTTTGTAACCCGAAAGAAATCACCAGAGGTTATGTTATCTGTAGCTGAAATTCCTACTGATGGCAAATTGCTATCTACTCCCAAAAGAGTAGAAGTGCCAACAAAAAATGGCTTATCAAATGTGATGTCTTTAGCAGCTGCGTTATTACTGCCATCAACACTTCTTGCAGAACCTTGTTCTGATCTTCTTTGGAAAGTTGCAGTGTAACCTAACTGCGAAACTTTTATGTTTTGACCAACATCAGTAGTTGATAATTTAATTTTAAATTTAAATCCTCTTGCCTTATATGTTCCGTTTACAAAAGTATTAAAGGTCTTGCCTGTAAAATCTGAATCTGCATAATTTGTACCACTAGGAGCTGAGGTCGTTGTAGCTACTAAAAGTTCCGCGTTTACATTATTTGCTTCATCACCATCAAAATCGTCCCATTTGTCAATCAATTCGGATCTTGCGTCAAATAAATCATTAGGATAAAAACCTTCTGACAAAATATGTCTTTTTAAATCAAGACTAAAAACACCACCTAAATCAAGAATATCTTTAAATTCATATTCTCCTGTCAGCACCGAAACAACAGAAACATTACCCGAAGTTGTAATGCTATTTGCTGCGGTTACTGTAAAAGTATTTGCATCAGGAACAGATACAACTTTAAACTGACCATTTGTTGCATTTCCGCTTGTGTAGGTAATATCTAAAACCTGATTCAAAACAACGCCATGTGAACTGATTGTAAAAGTAACAGTAGTTCCAGATTGACTATATGTACCAGAGGCATTTGTAGCAGAATTTATTAGTCTTAATGAGTTTAAAGAATCATCACGAAGTACATTATTTTTATCTCCTTGAAATTTTGGAGAGTCTGAATCTTCTCTTCTTGTATCAACTAAAAGACTGCCTAAAGCGTCTGGCAAATCAAGAATAATTGAACTGCTTGCTTTACTAAGATTTCCAGTGTCATCTTCAAAGCGGATAAGATATTCGCCTTCAACATAAGGAACAACTACTTGAGTGCTATTTCCAGAAAGTTTATCAATGTCTGTAGCATTTTCAAAAGTTCCAGATCCATCTGTTAAAGGAGAATGTCTAATCCTACAGAATCCTCCATGCGTAACGTCCACATCTTGAGACTGATCCCAACGCAACCTAATTAATTTTTCATTTACAGGTTCCATTCTTAAATTTTGCACATTTGCTGGCTTTGCTGTTTTACCTTGTGCTTGAAAAGTTGTCTCAACAGGAACATTTGATGGTCGTCTTATTGCATTAAGACTAAAAACTCTTATTTCATATAATCCAGCACTTGAATTTAATATTTCAAAATCAGTTTTAGTGACTGTTGTATTAACAAAGTTTCCATCTTCAAATCTATATTGCACTCGATATTCATTAACACCAACTACTTGATTCCAAGTGATAAAAATTTTACTAACTGCCCGATTATTAACAACAACAAGTCTTTCTTCTGCTAATAAATTTGTTGGTGCTTCAGCAAGTTCTGTCAGTGTTGTGATTACTCTCTCTTCTAATGGGTCATCATTTTCAACAAAATCATATTTACCATTGTCATGAAAAACACCAGTAATTTGATACGCAGTACCTTTGACTTCAGTGACACTTATAACCCTAAATAATTGAGTCTCAAGACTATTATTTTCTAAGACCCATACTGAGTTTTTGTTTGGCGCAGTACTAACTCCGTCCACAGTTAAAGGACTATCAAGAGTTATAACTCCATCTGTTATATCTTGTACCCCTTTTCTTTCCACAGATCCATCAGGCATGATAACTGATAAAAAAGGATTGTTTGTATCATCTAAATCTGTTGCGGCAGAATGGTCATCTACTGTAATTGTTGTAGAGGTTGCACTTTTTATTCTGCCTCCTCTTCTTTTGTTACTTCTTACTGGATCAGCAATTTTTACTACAGCTCCACATCTAACAATCGCACCAGCTTCGATAGTTGTCACAAAGTTAATGACTTCTCCCTCATTAGCCTGTGTGTAGAGAAACCATTTTCCTAATCTTTGAGCTTGTGTTCTTGATGTAATCGCAAATGCTTTTATATTTTTTACAACTATTCCATATTTATTTTGTAAGTCAGTATCCTCAATAGTTTCATAATCAAATTCTTGAGTTTCCATATCAAAATACTGAACATTAATCATTGTATATTTGATAGTTTTTGATGAGTTTGAATAACTAAATCCAGCTTCAGTGACGTTTGCAAGGGTAAATAAGTAGCTGGGGTCTGTTGGCCTATCTTGAGTTAATGTAATTGTCCCCGCGTTATAAAATGCAGTAGCTCTCATACTGCTACAAATTTCTCCAATTAATTTATATGCGTCAACTTGATTCTGTATAACTGCATTACAACTAAAGCGTGGGGCAAGATTTCTACCTTCATTGTCAGGTATTCTTTCAGAGTTATAAACAGATGCTGAATAAAAAGCAAATTTATCAAGCATATCCTCAGTAATATGATCCCCAAATCCAAAGCGTTCATTCGTGAGAAGATCGTACAGCACCCACGCTGGGTCGTTGCAATAAACCCTTGTTGAAGGTATTGTTCCGTTAAAAACTCCAGTAAATTTTAAACTACCATCTGCCCTTACTTCGGCATTGTGGGGAATTTTTATCTTTCTACCTCTTATGCGAAACATCACACTTGGCGTAGATGGAAATTGCTCCGCATCTACTCTTACAGCTACATAAGCAGTATTTGGGAATCTATCTGCTTTATCCTGTATTTCTGTATAACGTAACCATTTTGAGGCATTTTGCAGTTTGGGATTCGTACTGTCTGCTGTTACTCTTCTTACAGTGAGTATAAGTGGATAAGCATAATTATCTGGAACATCAAGCATATAATCTCTAAAATATGCGTTGGGTGTTTTTCCGCTAATTACATCGTCAACAAAAGTTTTAACTGTTCCATTCGATTGTGTAATTTTTATTTGATGTCGAACTTTAGCTCCAACAATATCTCCATCATCTTTAAATTTTTGTAATGCGTTAATTTGTAGAGTAACTCTTATTCTGTCAACTGTATTATCTATTTGTCTGTTAAAGTTTACTCCACTTGTTAGTGGTAAATTTGGTGTGAACTCAGTTTCTGTATCTTTAAAACCTTTTATTTTTGGCTGATTTTGTGTTCCATATCTTGCCTCCGTAAAAACATCATTAAAGTTAAATTTATTATTTGCTGGGGTAGCAGTAGCACCAGCAGATGATTTGAGCAGTTGTGTACCATTTAAAAAAATATCTTTCTCAAGAGTTCTGTTATAAACAGCATCACCTCTGGTTCCTGATGCTGAGGGGAATCCTTCAATCTCACCCTCACATAAGACATGAACTTGTAATTGCCTTTGAACACTTCCTAATTGATCCTTTGGTAATTTAGGATCAGAAATTCTAGGATTTTTTTCTGGAATTGGCATTAATCAGCAGTTCCCTTAACTTGAACAGTATCAACACCATTTGACACAATAATACTTCCCACAAACCTTTCTCCATATACCACAGGAACAGCTACACCACTTCTGCTAATGTTTGCAATACCATTAAAGGCAAAATTACTTGCTGCCATTCCAGAATTTAATTCAACACCAGAATCATTAAAACTTCCCACATCAACTGAGGGAGTCAAAAGTGAAGTGATGCCATCTATTGCCAAACTTGTTAGAACAGTGGTTGCAATACTTCCAAGAATACCAGACGCAGCTAAAGCTGAAGCACCAGCAACAATAGCACCTCCAACAGCGGCAGCGGCAGCGCCAACAGCGGCAGCGGCAGCGGCAGCACCTGTTGTTATAGCTGTAAAAATAGGTACAAGAAATCCAGATCCAGTTACTATTGGAATTATTTGTATATCATCTTCTCCTTTCATATTCATCATATCTTCTGAAATTTCTACATCACCCATTTTTATTCTGTAATGATGTTGATAAAAATGAGCTTCAACTTCTGGAAAATTAGCGAGTAAAAATCTGAAAGCCTCAGCGGGAGTTGACACATTAGCCAAAAATGTTGACTGTCCTAAAAATTTTTTTAATTTGCCATATAATTTGATTTTTTTAAGAGCCATATCTAAAAACTTTTTTTGTCATTTTTTGATATTCTAAATCAAATATCTCTCTACAACTTAGCTTACCAATAACATGATGTAAAATATTTTGCTCTCCAATATACAAAGCAACATGATTTAATTGTTTATAAATACCTTCCATCAATAAAATATCATTCTCTTTTATATCCTTAAAATCAATTTCATAAAATCCTGACCCTGATAGTACTTTTTCAAAGTATGGATTTTCTGCAAACTTTTTTATCGTTTTTGGTCTTGGCCATTTTTTTAATTTTATATTTAATTTTTCTTTGTAATAGTCACAAATTAAAGCCCAGCAATCCATATTACCCCAGCTCCATTGTCTGCCATATAAGCTATCTGGTTTCCAGCCATTAGGTCTGAAAGAGTGCCAACTGTCCATTTCTAGACTAAAAATATGCCATTCAAGTCCACTGAACTCACAGCCAGCAAGATCTGTTTCTGAGGGATATGCAGAGCCATTTGGGTGTGAATGTACTAAAGCAAGTATTTCTCCATGATCTTCACAATCTGCATAATCTTCTGGATCCATTATGAAATAATCAAAGTTTTCATTTGCTAAGTTTTTACATGGCCAATATTTTTTTTCACCTCCTATTAATGCCACCAAGCCACAACTTTCATCTGGTAATGTACTCTTTGCGTGTTTTTCAGCTTCAAGTTTCCAATTCATTGATTTCTAAATGTGCCAACACCTCTAAAATTTTTCCTAGTTACTTGTCTTTTTGGTGCTTTAACACCTTGCAGTTCAAGACTTGATACACATTCAAACTGAACAATATCTCTGTTTTCTGTTGCTTTCCTATCTATAAAATATATTTCTTGCGGTAGTTCATTATTATTTGGAGTTCCAAAAATATTAACTCCGTCTTTAAAATTTATATTGTCTAAACTACTAGCCAAAGTTCTCCTTCTAGTAAATTTTGCCCCCGCCAAATCATTTTTTGATGTTACAGCATTTGTGTCTTGTATTAAACCAGATACAAAACCGAACATATTTGATATTGTCAAAGTTGGTCTTGGCAATGTACCTTGACCAGTAAACTCAAAACCCTCAGCGATTATGGGATATTTGTCATAAGATTCATTTTGCCAAATTATAGATTGATTTATTTGATTACAACCAGCATGAAATAAAAAAACTTGATTTGAGCCATGTAATAAAGTATTTAATTCAAGTTTATATAATTCTATAACCGCTGTCGGACTTAAACTCTGTAATTCACTAATTGGAATTGCCATTAAGACTCAAAAACTTGTAAAAAACTTAAATTTATAATAGCTCGATTGAGGCTAGGTATTGTTTTTCTTTTTTTTATGCAAATAAAATGAAGAGCAGAAGCTTCATCTGTTGGTTGATAAAGAAAAGCTTTCTGATCTAGGTCTCGATCAGTTAAAAAAGAAAATATAATATCAGACTCAGCTTCAGAAAGGCTAAAAGTTAAATCCAAAGTCATGGGTGATTGATTCTGGGGCAACCCAAAAAGTGACCTGTGCTGATAGCCGTCACCCAAAGCTACAACTCTTGCCTTTGTATTGATTGTTTTTGTTGACCCATAAAGGGGCTTAAAATTTGGAAATGTCTCAGCCATTATCTTGCAAGAAGTCCTCCACTACGTTTTTCTTTAACAAGTTGAGCTTGAACAGCACTTGCTATAGCAGCTCCAAGTTGTTCAGCGTCTGCACTACTACCAGAAACAGCAGAACCACTTGCATCTACTGATACGTTAACAATATTTGTGGTATTGTCACCGCCACCACCCATTTTATTATTAGGTGTTATAAATCCTCTGTTTGAACCCATTGTTAATAATTCTGGGCCTTTCTCTCCTACCAAATAAGTTTGACCAGCAGAAACTGGGCCACCACTTGCCTTGCCACCACCAAAAACTTTTCCTAAAAATCCACCAATTTTATCTCCTATGCCAGCAACGGCTCTCTGTATCGCAACCTCAATTAATTTTCTCTTAAGTTGATTCAATACATTTATGGCAGATTCAGCCAGAGTTTGTGTACCCATTGCAGCCTCAGTTAAATTATCAACAATTCCCTGCTCAAGTTCTTCACCTATTTTCATAAATTTACCTTGTAATTCTTTTGCAGCCTCTTCATTTTTCTTTATTTGATCTTCTTGCTTTTTAAGTTCTGCGTTCTGAAGTATCAAAGACTTTAATCTTTCTGCCTCTTCACCACTAAACTTTTCGTCTATCTCTGCAAGTTGTTCTTTAATAGATTTTTGTTTTTTCTCCTCTTCTGTCATAGATCTGCCACGTTTGACAGACTCAGTAAGTTCTTTGTTTTGACCTTTAAGTATATCAAGCTGTTTTTCAAATTCTGCTGTTGTTTCTTCTCCTTTTGCTTTTTCAAGTGCCTCCTCAAGTTTTTTAATTTCTTCATTTGCTTTTTCAAGTTCTCTTGCTAATCTTTTTGCTGTTCCAGCGTCACTTCTATTTGTGCCAACTCTTTCTAATGCGTCTGCCAACTCGTTAGCTTTTTCTTGAGCTTTGTCTAATTCTTCTGCTAAATCAGCCGCACTTCCTTTTTCAAGTAATTGATTAAATTCTCTTTGTTTGTTTACTGCCTCAACAATTTTGGTAACAAAAGCTCCAAGTGCTATAACAGCTAAACCAATTCCAGTTTTTGCAAGAGCTAATTTAAAAGCTGTGGTTGCAATCGTTAATTTTGATACACCGCCAGCTGCAACAAAAGATGCGGCAGCCATACCATTTAAACCAGTGGAAGCTAGATATGTATTTGCAGCGGTCAATTGAGCTTGCATGACCAGTGATGACAATGCACCAACAAGCATAGGAATACCAACAGATAAAGCTTTTACTGCAAGTGTTGTTCCAGCAATAATTAAGGTTGCCTGTCCAGCATCAGAATCAATAAACTTTGTAAACGCATCAACTAAGGAAGCCGCTGCTACAGCAGCATCAGCAAGCACTGGTGTTAGTTTTGCTCCTAATGTAAGCTGTAATTCTAGTAATTCATTATTTAATTTTTTAAATTTTTCAGCTGGGGATTCATCAATAATATCTTCAATTTGCTTACCTAAGCCCTCAGCAGATTTTGATAAAGCTCTAATTAAAATATCTGAAGTAAGAAGTCCTTTTGATGCAAAGTCTTTAAGCTTTCCTGTAGCTATCCCAGTCTCGTCAGAAACGGCTTTCAATAGCTGTGGCACTTGTTCAGCTATACTTCTAAATTCATCACCTTGTAGCCTTCCAGAACCTAATGCCTGAGCAAGCTGAGTAAACGCTGCACTTGCTTCCGTAGCATTAAGACCAGCAACTTTTGCAATGGCATTAAAACCAAAAAATGTTTTCTCAATATCTTTCAGAGAAACATTTAAAGGTCTTAATCTTGCAAATATATCCGTAATTCCTTGAGTCGCTTCAACAATAGATAAATTAAATTGACTCTGTGCTTTCGCTACGAGTTGCTGTACTTGTGCAAATTCACCAAATTCACTGGTTATAACCCTCATTCTGATTTGTAGGGCTTGGAAGTTTGCAGTAGCTGAAACTGTTTGCTTTGCTAATAATCCAATACCAATACCAGCAATCGCTGTTCTTAATCCACCAAATGATCTCTGTAATTTATTAGTCTGATTCTGAACACCCTGCAATGCCCTTGTAGCACTTCCAGCCTCAACCCTCAGTTTTACGACTGCCTCTGCCACAAATAAAAAAAACCTTTACTCTATATTACCTCTATTTGTGTTTTTGTCGTTGTGCCGCTTTCTTTTCTTCGTCATATTTGACTTCATAATATCCAGCCCAATATATAAGCTCTGCCTGAGTCATACCCATTCTGAGTTCTTGCACTGTCTTACCAAGTTCTGTTGCTAGGAAAAACTCAAACCTAAGCCAGTTATCCCCTTTTATTCTTTTTTTGCTGAATCAATATCTAATTGAATATCATTTAAAAACAACTCAAGCTCATTCAATACCTTTTCTGGAAGTTGTCTTTGCAATATTGGAGCATCTGACATATCAAAAGCAAGTGTCCCATCTTCTTTTTCTGCCATCTGACAAAGAAGTTGTGTTGATATGACTAGAGCATCAGCATCAGGGCCAGCTAATTGTGTTGCTTTAATTCTTGCGTATCTTGTAATCGGTTTGAAGTATAGACTCATGATGACTTCATCTTTTGAGTTTTTTACGTCAAATTTTCTTCTTGCGACCATTTCATCTTGAAACGCCCCAAGTAATACCTCTGCGGTTCTTTTAGTTGCCATAAATAAATGCGAAGAATTTTACTTTTAGATTGCTGATGTGATTGTGCCAGATGGCTTGAATGTGATGCTTATTGTATTTACATCACCCATTGATGAACTTTGTTCAAAGTTTGTTATAAGACCACTGAAGCTGATTTTTGCAGAACCACTGGCACTATCAGGGAAAAGTTCAAAAGATGCTGTTCCAGCGTCACCTGTAGTTAATACACCATCAACAAAAGTTGCAGTCTCACCAGATGCGGCATTGTCATAAACTAATTCAGCAGTTCCTTCACCTTCAATAAGTCCACCAATGAATTTTTTGAAAGTGTCGCCTTGAACAGTTGTTTCTTGGGTATCTTTGGTGATAGACATAGACCATGATCTAGTGCCTAACACTGGATTGACTGAAGAGCCACCGTCATCAAATTTGACTTGCCCGACATCACCTTTTACAGCAGCCATAACGTAAAAAAGAAATATTTATAATTATATTAACCTTTTTTCTGTAGTTTTTCTATTTCTTCAATTAGTTTATCTTTAGATTTTCTTTTATCTAATTCAGTTCCAAGTTTTCTACCTTTTTCTTCAAGCTCATCTTTTGTAAGATTTGTAAGATTTTTTTGCTTTTCCATATATCGTCTGCATTGGGGATCCCAGTAATTTGGATCTCTTCTTCCTTTTACAGCTTCAATAGCGTCAAGCATTTCTTCTGTAATCTCAATCATGGTACTAATGCCTCATATAATTCAAATGTTATTCTAATCTGTGTTTGAAATTTACCTTCTGGACTAGATTGTAATATCTCAGGCCCGACTGGTGGATCAAATCGTACATCAGAAACTGTAATCCTATTGAATAAATTTCTTAATCTTTTACCTATTGCAAAATTTGCCCCAGCCCCTAATCCTTGTTTTGTATAAATATTAAAAGTAACAAGACCCACAACAAGATTTGTGGCGGTGGTAGCTGAATTAGGTGCTTGCTGTGTAAGGTATTCACTTGATCCAAAGCTAGTAACGCATTGAATGTATTGATCGACAGTAGAGGCATCAAAAGGGGTGTTGTTAAAAACAAGAGGTATAGATGGCCCTATTCTAAACTCATCATTCAGACGTTTCTCAATAGTTGCTCTGACTGTGTTTAAATCTGTAGCTGCCATTAGATACCCCTCCTAAGTTGTTTGATTACATATTGTTCAAGTTCTTTTCCAATAAGTTCTGGAAAGCCCTCAACAGTATTTTGATTTGTCCTATAAACACCGCCCCATGATGGTGGTTTGTTTACGCCAAAGCAAACAGGCTCTGAATAGACAACATTGTTGAATACTAATCCCCTAAAATTTACAGTATCAATTCTGGTTTGCCACGCAGCCCTCAATCTACCAGTTTCAACTGGTGTTGCTTTTTTTACTCTTGCTGTCCACTCAAGAGTTGTGGCCGTTACAAGATCACGCACTTTATCTCTAAAAACATCATCTATCTGATCGACTCTAATCTGTCTGGTCATGACTACCTCAAGAAAATGTCAAAGCTGATTGCTATATTATTTTGCTCATTTGTATTGATTTGAACCACTTTATATTCTGTTCCGCTTATGACCACCCGATCAAATGTTGTTGGAGTGAAAGTTATATCACCAGCAGATATAGTAAGTCGTTTGTCCTGACTAGAAACTAGGTCAGTCACTTCAGACCTTGATACGTTGCTCACGACAC
>VTLG01011676.1_pt1 | contig 15689 bp, 19 predicted proteins | sample 4694571 | NCBI WGS metagenome assembly VTLG01 (sample SAMN12604809, study PRJNA352737) | marine metagenome | biome: ENVO:00000447; feature: ENVO:00000209|ENVO:00000569|ENVO:01000036; material: ENVO:00002151; isolation source: viral sequences binned using virsorter ...
TTATATGAATATTGTTCACAAACTTTTCTTGTAATCTCTCCTATTTGATTTGTAAATTTTGGTATACGATTACCTAAGTTAGCGTCAGTTTGTTTAATAAGTTCTCTACCTTTGTATGTATCATCAAGCCATCCACCCTCATCATTAAGTTCATTGATTACTAAATCGTATTCTTGTTTGTCCATATCAAATTCAAATTCATTTATGATTGTTGGAAAACATTTATGTTGTATCACATTAACCATGTTACTATACTCCAGCGTGTGCCTGATTTAACTTCTTTAACCTCATGTGGAAACATGAAGTTTGATGGAAAGATTATAGCGTCACCTTTTTTAATATTTAATTGTAGTTCTGAAACGATAAATTCACCACCTTTGAAATCATCATTTAAAAATAATAAAACTGTTGCTAGTGGATATCCATATTTTTGTCCATGACTATGATGTATATTATCACAATGTGAACTCATGAATCCACCTTTCTCATATTTATTTACTCTAAAATCAGTGTGTCTATGTGCTACAAAATCTCTTTTATTTTTTTTAATTTCTTCATAATATTTTTTTGATATTACTTTAGTGCATTCAACTAAATTATTGTAAAAATTATTATCTTTACGAATCCATATCTCATCCATTTTAACTCTCTCTTTAGAGTGTTTTGATAATCCTCCATGATTTGAATATGTTGATTCAGCATAATTAAAATCTGTTGATATTATATTATCACAAAGGGAATCCGACACTATGTTTTCGTAGTGTCCTATCCAACGATAATAATTTTGCATTTCTATACTCTGTTCGTTTTGAACACTATGCATGTTCTTAGTTGAAAACATAATCTACTCACTGGTTGTGCTTGATGTGGTAAGTTAGCGTCAAACATAATTATTCTATTTCCTTTATTTACAAAATGTTTTTCTATCTCTGTCACATCATCATTATAAATGGCAGTTCCACCGCCCCAATCTATTTTCCAATCTAATCTAGGATAATAAATTAAAGTAACATCACCATCATCTCTGTGTATGTGTGGTTCTATTCCATAAGTGTGTGCATTTAAATATGCTCTCTCTAATTCTAATGTGGAATCCACATTTTTTATATTGTTCCAAATAGGTTCTATAAACTCATATCCATTTAAATTACATTCATCTATGTTATGTCCACAGAATACATGCCAATGTTTTTGAGTTCCATTTGGTTTACTGTCATAATCATATTCCCACTTAACTTCTTTCATTTCAAAGTCTATGAGTTGTGCAACATGTTCCTCTAGAAAATTATCGTAGTGTTTATACATACTACATCATTCCTGCTTCAAAGTTTTTCCACTGTATTGCATTTTTGATATCCCATCCTCTTGATTGTATAGATTTAAGTACACCATCAACATATTTAACAACAGTTTCTAGATATACTATTTTATTTTCTAATTTAATTATATCTTCATCTGATTCTATGTAAATAGATAAATCTGATTTTAATACTTTTAGGTCAAAGGGTTTTGTTTCATAAATCTTAGCGTCTGCTTTACCACCATAGTATTCCCATTTGTCACGATAAAGTATTTTGTAGTCACCTTTTGCTTTATACATCAATAACTCAAAGTTACTTTTTATCTCTAAGTATTTAGCATATAGTTCTTGGTTTTTTAAAGATTCGGTATCAAGTCTTTCATCATTTACTTTCAAGTCATTTGCGACTTGAACTTTTAGTTCATCTAAGGTCATATTCACTCCTTATCATTATATTGTTTAATTATTTATAGTGTATGTATTTCGTATATTGTATATTTAAAATTTACCTCTGCTGTAAGATAATCTACATCAGTATTATTTTGTGAGTAAGTTAATCCACTTAAACTTGTAGGAAAAACATCTCTAAAACGACACTCAACAACTGGATTATTTTTATTAGTTAATACAGTCATTACAGCGTCACTAGTCATCGCCATTTCTGGTGTTGTCGCTTTTACATCACCTATATCTTTACTTGTTCCTTTTGTACTTGTAGACATGTTTGATGTAGTGCTTCTAAAATCTCTAAATTGACTTCTGTCTTTTGGAAACCCAATACCTGTTAACCAAGTATGCATTTCAATATAATTTTCTAAGTTTTCATCTACTATAAATGTTATTGTTAAATCTTCATATGTTAACTTATCGCCTAATATTGGTATATCTTTTAATGGTGTAGCGTAAGTTCCCTCACCCAAAGTAATGCCAGGTATGTTTGCCTCAGTAGTAAAATATTCTACTTTTGGTAATTGATTTATGAGAAAACGAAACTGTGTAGGACTTGCATAGTCTAACTTAGTGGGTTGTCTACTTAGTGATGTCGGTTCAGTTGCCATACTTATATTTATAAGACTAAAAAAGAAAAGGGGCGTACTTCACGCCCCAATTCTAAAAGTATTTAGATTAAATTACTTTTTAGCTGAACGAAGACCTAAGTCTACATTTCCAGCGTCTTGTAGAACATCGCCTGCAAAAGGTGTGCCTTCATAACCAACTTCTTTGTTGATTCTTGTTGCGATTGCTCTTTCTTCATCAGTTGCAAAGTGTTCATCCCATGCAGCTAATCTTTTTCTCATATACCAGTGCCAAATTGGTGGTACTAATGCAATAAAGAATACTACAAAGTAGCCCCAGCCTGTGTTTGGACATCCGACATTTTCGAGTTCCCAGAAGTGAGTTTCACCTCTGTCGTGATGGTCTGCTTGTCTGCCGATTTCAATAAAGAACCATGCTGTGAAAGCAGTTGAGTTATCCCAATTGTGTCTGTAATCAATTGGTTGGTCTTTTACACGAATTAAACCATAGTGTTCTAAGTAGTTAAGTGCTTCTAGTTCAAAGTTTGAGATACCCCAAATTGTTGCTAGACAAGCCATACCTACCCAACCACCTGCCATGAAGAATAATGTAACTGTTGGAACAGCCATTAAGTATCCACGAATCCAGCGGTTTTGCCATGAAATAAAGTTTACTCCCATTCTTGAAAGTCTTTCTTTTTCCATGTTGTATAAAAACTTAGATTGACCTAGATATGAAAGTGGATAATGACCATAGATTGTTCTACCACGAGGTGCAGTAGCTGGGTCATCTTCACTTGCAAGTTCTAGATGATGATTGTATACATGTGCATAGCAGAAATGTGCTGAACCTGAAAGACCCATCATCAATCTAGAGATTACGAATCCAAATCCTTTTGTGTGACTTAGTTCGTGACCATAGATGATACCGATACCAATAAAGATACCAGATGATAATGTAGCACCAATTAGGTTAAGACCTGTTATGCCTTCATACATTGTTATTACGCCAGGGATGAGTTCCATGATTACAGCACCCTCTGCTCCACCTAGTGACATATAAGAATAAATTCTCCATGCCATTACTAATTGAAACAATACGAATACTGGTAGCATGAAATACATTGTTAGGTTTTGAAAGTTTGACCACCCTCTTGTGTCGCCATTCTCATCAGTACCTACACCTGTTGTTTCAAATTTAGTTGCGATATCAATAAGCAAACCTACGAATAGCAATGCTACTCCTAACCATGCCATAATACCACCAACTAAAACACCAGCGCCAGCAACTATAATAAGAATAGGAGCTAACATGTAGCGTAAGTTAAGTAATAAATTTCCCATTTCGTTTTTCCTCCTACGAAATTTTGATTAAATAAAAAATGTGTTGTTTATGACATAAGGAACATTTGTTAGGCAACAAATGAGGGATGTCTATCCAACACATATTGGTTATATTTATAAGTCCTATAACCTTAGCAATAAAACTTTTGTCCAGTTTTTGTCCAGATTAGTATCTGTTAATATACTAATAAAAACCTTATAAAATATAACTTATGATGATGATACTACACTATCAAGCATGTTTTGTCAAGGGTTTGTCCATTTATTTTCGAAATGAGTATAAACAACAATCATCAGGCCCCAACATGCAATAAAAACATGAAAGTATTCACCATTTTTAGTGATTAAACCGAAGTCAGCGCTAAGTGCCATAACGATACAAAAAAGAATATAACTTGCACAAAGTGTGGTTATTAGAATTATCGGCATATGATTATTTAGATATAAAAAGGGGCGCCGAAGCGCCCCAATTCATTTGTAGTGTGTAACAATCTTACATTAAGTTTGTAACTTTAACTCTACGATAGTATTTGTTAGTATTAGCAGTAATACTTGTTGATTCTGCTGTACCAGCACTAATCACTCCAGTGTGGAATGGGTTAGCAGCAATACCATATCTTGTTTTAAAGCCAATCTTAGGTTGGAAAGTATCCTCACCTACTGCACGAACCATTTGTAGTGGTACATATGGGCAGTAGAAGACACCAGCGTCATAAGGTGAAGTACCTTTATAACCTACAACATAGTATTGTGAAGCAGCGACATTAGCAGCATATGGGTCAACATATACTTTAAATCTGCCATTCATAACACCAGCGAATGTTGTAGAAGTGTCATCAACATTAAGATTATTATTTAGAGCAGGTGTATAATCTAAAACTCCAGCCATTTGAAGTGCAGAAGCAACATCAGCAGAACAGATGATTATATTACCTTTTCCTCTACGAGTTTGTTGTCCGACAGCGTTAGCGTCTCTTTCCAGAGCGAACATTAAACCTTTAAATTTCTCAACAGACCAACGACCATTTGAATCTGTGTCTAAGTCAAAGATTCCAGCAGTTGTTGTGTTTACTTGAGCACCTTTAACAGCAGAGATGTAAATACTTCTAACTACTTCACGATTTATCTCAGCAAGAATCTCACCAGATAAAATGTTAGCGAGTTCTGTCTCAGCGTCTAAACCATGAATTGCTTTAAGGTCTTGAGCAAGTTCCATTGTGTACTCAGCTTTTAGAGCACGAGTAACAGCGGTCACTGTTGTTTTTTCAATACTAAACGCCATTTCAGCGAAAGCATTACCAGAAGCGTCACCTAAAGCTTCACCCTGAGCAGTAGACATACCAGTTGGTGACAAGTATGTACCAGCAGATGGCGAATCGTTAAGTGTAGCAGGGTTTGAACCTGTCATCGCTGATGATGTTAGGTCTCCAGCAGCGTCATCGTTAGAGAAACCTGAATCAGCTTCATCTCCAAGTGCTTCAGCACCATCCATAGAAGCGAATCTTGCTCTCATAGCGAAGATTAAACCTGTTGGGCCTGTCATTGGTTGTACACCACAGATATCATAAGCGATTAAGTTAGGCATAGAGCGTCTAACTAAAGAAATTAGAATTGGGTCCCAGTTCTCAACATCAGCGCCTGTAGCGTTAGTTGGAGCTGCTTCCTTTAAGAAACTTCTATCTTCTTTTATAGCTTTTTCTTGGTTTTCAAGAATTACAGTAGTTACTGCCCTTTTGTATGAATCCTCAATTTTTGGCAAATCAGGATGTGCAAGGACTGGCGACCACTTTTCTTGTAGATTTTCTGTTTGAAACATTTTTATTTTCTCCTATATTTCTACTATTTATATTTTTTACTTTGTTGCACCCTTAACACCTTTTCCGATTGCATGTGAATAAGCAGCCATCGAATCAGTCATGTCAATGTCCTGTGCAGGGCCAGTTTCTACATTATCTATATTTTCAGTTGTTTCCGTTTTCTCTTTAGGGAAATAACTTTCTTTTAAAGTTTCAACCTTTCCTTTAAATGTTTCTTCGTTTTCGAAGTCAACATCCTCAGTAAGTTCCTTGAACTTTTCAATTTGTGTGTCAGTTAAATCAGAAGTTGATTCTGAGATAACTTTATTACGAGTTAGTTTATCATTCTCTTTTTTACGATTGATTGATTCTTCCAAAGTCTTATTAACTTTTTCCTCTAACTCAGCAATTTTGTCTGATTGTGCTTGAAGTACATCATATTTTTCATCTGGGATGTCAACATAATGGTCTTCGAACAATTGTTTTAAACCAGCAATAAAGTCTTCAGCGATTTCTCCTTTTAGACCTCTCTCAATTGCAAGTTCATTTTCTTTCATCCATTCTTCTACGACATAGTTTAGATATGTATCTACTTTTTCTGTTAAATCAGATTTAATAGATTTTGTATTTTCTACTATTTCTTGGTCATAGTTTTCTTGAAGTCTTGTGACTTCATCACGAACTTTAGATTTGACAGCAGATTCAAAAACTGTAGCAGCTTTCTTTTTGAAATCATCTGACAAGTCGCCTTCTCCACTCATTAGAGCTTCAACATGTTCTTGTACATTGATTTCTTTAATTCTTTGTTCTACAGCTTCTTTCTTTAATGCTTCCTTTTCCATGTCTTTTTCATGCATACCCATGTTCATCATGGTTTCAGCTTCTTTTTTCATTTTCTCCATTTTTTCATATGTAGCTTTTATCATCATCTTATCTTTTTCAGACATGTGTTCCTTTTCATCCATAGCCTTTTCCATTTTAGAAATAGCTTTAGTTTCTATTTCTTTCATGTCTTTGGTCATGTCTTTCATAGCATTAATCATGTCTTTTTCATCCATGTGCTCTTTTTCTTTCATGTCGCCATGTTCTTTTTCAGAAATAGTTTCTTGGTCATCTTTCATTTCTACTTCATCTCCAGCAGCTAATGATTTAGCAACTTTCTTTTCGCCGTCATTAGGTGTGTCGATTTTATCAGGTTTACCCTCACCTTTTTGAGCAGCGTCGCCTGAAGCCTCTTTAGCTTTTTTACCAGCTTGAGTGCCAGGACCACTAGCGTCAGTAGGTGATGTGACAGCAGGTCCCATATCTTGAACCTCACCGCCAGGTGTAACCTTTGAAGCGTCAGAAGCTTTCAATTGAGGTTCAGCAGGAGCTGCGCCTTTCTTAGGAGCGTCTGCCGATTGCTCTTCAAGTTCTGTTAGAACTTCAGCTTCTAATTCTTCAATAGTTTTTTCGATTTCGTTTGTCATCGGATAATCTCCTAGTTGAATCTATTGTTTAATTAATTAATTAAATATATTATCATATATTAGTCATTATTTATACATTATAACATTTTCAAGAATTTAGCAAACTCTATATTCTGTTCTAATGCTTGTTTTTTCCGAATTCTAGTGTTGATTCTTTCTTTTGCCTCAACCAATTCAGATTCTACAAGTGCCCCATGATTCCATACCCACTCTTTGCCTTCCATAATGCCTTCTACAAAAGCACTTGGAGCAGATGGGTCGGAAACAATATCAGCGGCTGTAGCAAGATAGAAATCATTTCTCACATAACTTTTACCATCCTTTTCTTCTAAACTCCCCATACCTCTTGAAGATACACCAAGTTTAGCGCCCTCATCCATAAGTGTCTTTACGATTTCACCCATAGGTGTGGATAGTATTTTTGCTTCACCGATAAAATTTTTACCATCTGGATAAAGTGCTGTTATCATGTGAGAAGCTCTTTCTAAATTCACTGTTGGGCCCTCTGGATGTCCTAATTCACCATAAGCCCTTTTTTCATTGATGAATTCTTTATTGTATCTGTTTACTTCTTTTTGAAGTATTTCCATAGGATACACACGACCATTTTTATTTTTAATGTCCGCCTGCATAAAGATACCTTTAATTTTATAGTTCTTGTTGCCGTCTTCGTTTTGTTCAGTAATATACTCTACATCTTGTAAAGTAGATTCTGACATTAATTTTACTTTATAACTCATATCTCTTAACTCGTGAAGTTCTCATCTTTGACTAATTCAATAATAACTGAACCAGATGTTCCAAAGCAACTCATCTCTAAATCACCAGATGTTGCTGATGTGTTTGTTGCACTTGATTTAATTAATCCAGCAGTGCCATCATAATGTCCTGTACCAGCAAGTCTAATTGCAACTGTGTCAGATGAAGCACCTTTAAATTGAATGTCCACATGACCAGTATTATCATCAGCAGTTCCTTGAACTAATTGCCACCATATTTTTTTAATATCTAATTTAGCGCCATTCGCATGACCATCAAGTCCACTAGCGTCTAAAATAGCATTGTTTGCTGTTGTATCATCTTGAATATTTACTAATACTGTAACTGTTCCACCAGCACCAGCGGCATTGACTACTGTATCTCTTAATGTTCTTGTTGTAAATGACATATATTTTTACCTTTTAAATTGACAACACTTCTCTTTCGAAGTAGTTCATTAAGTCTTTTTCTTTGACCCTAAATTTTTTTGCTGTCTGTTTTACAGTTTTTTCAAAAGTATTTAGGAAATTTGATGGTTTATCATCCATAACTTTAAATATACCATCAACAGCAGACCTCATTTTAGGACTGAGTTTTTTATATTCCCTAGACTTTTTATGTTCATCCTTTTCTAAAAAGGGTGTGTAAAAAGAATTAAACTTCTTCGCCATCTCCAGTATCCGCCTGTGTTTCAGAAGATTTTACAAATGTATTTGCAACTTCTTTTCTTTTTACTTCTAAGGCGTCAGCAACTTTTCCAGTTATTGAACCTTTAAAAGCTTCTTCAGCACCTAGATTATCACCATCGGACAAAGCGTCTATTATATCTTTAGTTTCCGCCATCTTCATCTCCTTTATTGTTTACACCATCAGAGCCTTCTAAGTCATCTGCTGATATAAAGTTACCTGAGCCGTCTTGTGGATATCTTGTGATACCATCACCACCATCTGGCATATCAACACCACCATCCTCAACATCCATTCCAGCTTCTTTGTTCATTTGTTTTTGCATTTCATCTATTTCACTGTCAGACATATTTAACACATTTTTTTGTACATACTCTTTACTATAAAATGTTCCTATATATGTTTCAATAGTTTGTAATGCATTTAGTCTATCTTGTAATAGTTCTGCTTTTTTCAATTCAGCAAAATGACCATCTTGCAAAAAGTCATACTGAATATGTTCTTTCATTTTATTCCAGTCTTCTAAAGTCACGATACCTTTTAATATCAATTGTGCTTTTAACATATCTGTAAAGACTGGTGTGAATTTTTTTCTTAGTCTTTGTACAAACTTAGTAAATTTTAATTCATCTCTTGTAATCTCTGTTGAACGACCTAAACTAAAATTGTTTTCTGCCTCCATTCTAGAGATAGGAACATTCAATGAACGATACAATTTCTTTTGAAAATATTGTATGTCTTCAATCTCTCCTAAGTTTTGTCCACCTTGTAGTGTGGTAATCTCTGTTCCACGACCACCCTCTCTACGAGGCAACCAAAAATCTTCTAACATTGACATGTGATTTCTATCATCACGAATCTCACCAGTTGAAGCGTCATACACTAATTTGTTACGATAACGATTCATAACATCTTTTAGATATTGCTCTGCTTTTATTTTTGGAAGATTACCTACATCAATATAAAATATTCTTCTTTCAGGTGCCCTTGATATTCTGTAAATAACAAGTGAATCTTCAATCATTCTTAATTGATTAACAGGTTTGATTGCTTTGTGTAAGTGTCCTAACACATGACCTCTGTTCATATCAATTAAACCAGATGGAACATATGTGATAGAATCACCAGCGATTTTTATTCCCTCTGCTAATGCGCCAGAGTTTAATCCTTTTTCATTATATAAAAAGTAGTCATCCACTTTTTGTATCATTTCAAAAGAACCTTTTTGAGTTTTTTTCGTTTCTCTTACTTTTCTAATTTTTCTGGGGTCAATATATCTTACTTCAACAATGCCTTTTTTAGGATTATCTTTGTCTATAACTTTGTGATAAAAAATTCTACCATCAATATACCATCTTCTAAAAATATCATGTCCTTTAACATCAAAATCTAAAAGTGATAAAATGTTATCAAACTCTTTACGAATTTTTTCTTTGATTGGTTTTGTGTAATTTAATCTATCAAGTTCAATAGATACTGCTTGGTCTTTTTCATTAGAAACGATAGCTTCATTTACGATATCATCAATCGCTGAATCACACTCTGGTTGTTGTGATATTTCACGATATCTACGAATTAAATCGACCTCTGCTTTTTCTCGACTATCAGTATCTAATACTTGACCAAAAAATCCACCACCAGCTATCTCGACTGTGCCGTCATCTACTGGTGGTGCTGTAAATTTTTCTTGACCTTTGGTATCTTTGATTCGCTCAAACTTAAAACCAAATAGTTCTGCCATAATAAAATCTCCTTTATTGTCCTTTATTTATAAAGAAAAAAAAGACTATTTTAGAAGTTAACACCTGAAGCTTCGAAGTGTTGATATCTCCATGTGCATTCAAACTCAGCAATTGTTGATTCTTCCGAAGAATCTAGAGTTACTTCACTCATAGATTTAGGCCATGCATTTTTAAAGATATATGTTTTAATGATTGTATCATCTCTATCTAAATGGTCTACTGTTAAGTCTGTAGCATAATCTGCCATCGCAGTAACACCTGTGTTATCAGCGAAGTCATTCATACCATTAGACCATCTTTCTATAGCAGTTCTAATCATGTAGTCTGTATCCATATAAAATGTTGTTGACCATTCACCAGCAGCTTCTCTATCACCAGTCATATAGATTTTTCTACCTCTATATGCAAGTTCTATTTCACCTAAAGCAACTTCTGGCGTTTTAGAAGCTTTACATAGAAATGAAGTTCTTCTAACATCTAGTCCAATATCAATACCAGATGGTGGCGTAATTGTTACACGAAACTGGTTAGTTCTTGCACCACCACCCAATAAATTCGATTTAAAGTCATCTATCTGTGCCATGGTTAACCTCCTACCTCACTAAACGAAATACCTGTTCGTGTAGCAATAAAGTTTAGTGTAATAAAGTTAATAGAACGAGCAGGTTTAACAAATATGTCAGCAACAAATTCGTTTCTATCAATTACTTCACCTGTGTTATTTGAAGCGTCACACTTGACTAAAAAGTCTGTGATACCTCTACGACCTTGAACATCTCTTAGGAAAGGTTCAATTAAATTTCTAAATTGTGCCCTTGTAAACTCATCGTTGAATTCAAAGAGTTGGAATTTAGCAGCAGTTGCAATTGCTTTTTCTAATACTAAGAATAATCTTCTTACATTGATTCTGTCAAAAGCACTTGGTTTAGTTAAAGCAGTTTTATCACCAAACAAGGTTACGCCTTGGCCTGGGAAGTTAACGACTGGGTTAACTCTTGATTGATAAAGAACATCTCTGTCTGCTTTATCTGGATTAAATGCTAATTTGATTGCGCCTCTGATACCACCTCTATTATATCCAGCAGGTGAGAACCAAGCGTCAGCAACTTGGTCTGTGTTTGCACATAAACCAGCGACTGAACCATTAAGTGGCACGAATCTATATACATCATTGTACTTATCGTACATGTACATGTATCCACTATCTAATACTAAGTAAGATGAACTTGGTATTAAGTCAGCAGCGACTTCAACATTTTTTGCTTGTTTACTAGATGTTGTGACACCAACAACAGCAGAACGATATGGTGAAGCAAATGCAACACAATCTTTTCTACCCTCTACAAGATTTACTAACATGGTCACATGTGTGTCTTGAGCGGCTGCAGTATCAGCAACAATACTAGATGAACCACCGATAACTAAATTGATATCTTCTGATTCAGCATTTTTAAACTTATCATATGCAAGTTCAATTTCTCCAGCAGTTGTAGAGTAATCATCTGTTCCACCTGTAAGTTCATCAATTACTGTTGTTGTGACAGCAGTATATGTTGTTGTAGTATCTGAACCCCAGTTACTACCAGCACTTATGTGGTCTGTCCAATAAATGAATTGTGATTTTCTAAAAAATACATCTGGATAGTAAATACTATCACCTTGTGGTGACTTAGCAGATGAATTTTTAGACATAAAACCAAATGTTTCAATGACACCCCTTGTTCTATTTCCAGCTGTATCTGTATCGAATCCTGTTATGTCTCCTGTACCATCAGCGACAACAACATGTAATTCATCTCCAGAACCTCTAGAGTTATCTGTTGCATATTGTGATGTGCCTGGTGGGCCTGTAAATAAATCAGCATATTTCCATCTTCTTTTAATTTTTGAATTATCAGGTATTGCAGTTTGTAAACCAGCACCTGATGGGTCATCTTTTAAACGAATTGTTAATGCATTTGTTGATGTATTAATCGCAGTAACCTCGTACTCATTAAAGTCATCCACTGCTACTGTGTTTGATGTATCTGAATAGAATGATATTAAATCACCCACATTAAATTCAAAACCACTAGCGTCAGCGTCATCTACTATGATAGATGTATCACCGACAGCAGATGTTGATGTGTTTACTAAGTTATTTGTACTTAAATCTTGTTCGTATGCTGTGCTTGTAGCACATATTTCTACTTTGATTCCATTTGCCCATGTTCCAGCAGTTCTTGCTGTCCATTCTCCATGAGAACCCTCTCCACTTGCAAAACTATCTAAGTAGTGGTCATCATCTCTAATTAAAACACCAGAGTTTGCTCCAGCATTTACTATTGCACTTTCTGCCCTGACCACTTTGAGCGAATCTGTATATCTTAAAAAGTTAGCGGCACTAAAAAATGTTTCGAACTGATTACCTGTTGTTTGTGGTTTACCGAATATCTCGATTAGTTCTTCTTCACTTGATATATTTACAATAGAAGAAACAGGACCTTTTTGGAAAGCTCCAGCAATAGCACCAATACTAGTTGCAACGGCAGGTACAACATTGGTTAAGTCGACTTCATTTACTTGTACGCCTGGTGAAACTAAAAACCCCATTGACTTACTCCTAATTAATTTAAAGTTTATTCTTTAATCTTTCAATATATTTATAAAAAAATTGTATTCTAGATTGTTGTTTTATATGTTTCAAAACATATAAATAGTGTTATGGCAAGTAAACATTACAAAAAGTATAAGGAAACTATAAAAGAAGTAACTAAGAGAAACTATCGTAAAAGAGTTTCCTCATTAAATCAGTATTTAGAAAATACTAAATGCATACACTGTGGTGAGAATGAAATAGCTTGTTTAAGATTTTATCCTCATGATAAAGAAATTCGTAAGACTATTAAAAGAGTAGGTATGAATGATGAGAGTAGAAAAACTGTAAAAAGACTAATAGATTCTTCTAATATTGTATGTTCTAATTGTTTAATTAAAATAGAGAATGATTTATTAGACCCTACTTTTTTGTAATTACCAGTCAGAATTAAAGTCTCTAATCTTTACAGGCTCCCAACGATTACCATATTCATCAACTTCTTCTTGTTCATGAGGATTGTCTATTCCATTGTCTACGAATCCAAATGGTGCCATATCTTGTTCTAATTGTTCTTTTTGTTCAGCATACATTCTCTCTCGAATATTACTGTCTGTCAACTCTTTAAAATACATTTGGTCTACTGCCCATGCAAATATGAATAAACATGCAACTAAATCATCTGTACATCCCTCATCAGCAGACCACGAAGAACCTTTTACAATAAATGTTGATAATTCACTTACAATATCATAGTCTGGTATTAATAGTTTATTTGATTCTATCATTTGTTTTAAATTAGAACATCCAACTTTTTTTACTGCCTTAGTAGTCCTTACTCCCAACTGTGCTTTTCCACCAGAGAATCCTGCTCCTAGTATTTGTCCAGCACGACCTCTCATAGAAGCCATAACTAAATTATCATATTCTAAATCAAATTGTAATGCATTTGCAACTTGTTCTCCAATGTCATTTACTTCAACTAATACAAAACAATTATTATATGCTTTTGCAACTTCATATATTTTTTGTGGAAATAGTAAAGGTTTGATTTCATTGTTTCTATATTTTGCAACAACTCTATACGGCATTTGTGATACATCTAAAACTAAAAATGCTGAGTAATCCTGAGATGTTCCTCGTGAAACATCGGCAGTTAGAAAATAAGTTTTTTTTGGGTCTGGTCTTTCAAAGATATCTAAATCAGCGTGAGATTGCTCTGGGTCAACATAAGGCATTTGTTTTAGTTTATGTGGAGCAATAAGTGTATCAATAGAACCTAAGAATTCACATTCAAACTCTGAATTAAATTGTGACTGTGAAGTATTTCGTATTGTTTCTTCTTTCCATACATCATCACGACCTGGCACTTCTGACCAATGCACTTCGATTGGTATGTAATCATTTTTACCACTTTCAGCGTCAGTCCATAATTTGTAAAACTGATTCATACCATGTGGTGTAGATACTATCATTACCTTTGTAGTTTTACCAGATGATATTGTAGGATATACAGAACTAAAAAATTCTTCAGCCAATGTTGATGGCACATATGCAAACTCATCTAAAAATATAATGTTATATGAACCACCTCGAATCGCACTTGCAGATGTAGAGGCTGCCAGTATACTTGAACCATTTTCTAAATCTAAACTTCCTTTGTTCCATGAGATTACACCTTGTTGTAACCATTTAGGTAAATGTTCATATCCTAATTGTAGTCTTCCTAGAATATCTCTTGCAGTAGATGATTTGTTTGCAAGTATGGCAACATTCACATTTGGATTAAACAAAACATAATGCAAGAGATAAGCAATAATGATTGTTGATTTACCTGACTGTCTAGGAAGTTTACATATAGTAAAACGATTATCATGAAATGTTTGTACCATGTGTTTTTGAAAGTCATACATTTTAAAAGGCACAAGACCCTCATCAAGAGATACAATTTTCATATACTCTTGTATGAAGTAAATAGGGTCATCCATACACTTTTGATATTCTTGTATTTGTTCCTTTGTAAATTCTACAGGAACATTCGCTTTCTTTAGGTTTGGATTACCTAGATATTGATTGACATTTGTGACCATTAGATTTTTTTATTAATATACCTAATAACAGCGTACACTATTAATCCTAATATGATATAAATTATACCATCTTCCCATGAAATATTATTTAATAAGTCTGCTGTTATGAAAGATAGATTCATAATTATTTCCCCTTATCTTTTTTTAATAACTTTTGTAATTCAGCAGTAGAACCCACATACAATGCATTTGTAACATTCTTAGGTGCATTGTTAGGAACTTCTTTTAATCGTTTCATAGCAGATTGTAGTTTACCTAATTTTTCTGTTACATCAGCAACTTGTGATATAAGATTACCTGCTACTTCAAATGCTCTAGGGTGGTCAGAATTTTGTGCTACTTCTAGTATTCCATCAATAGCGTCTTGACCTCTCTCGATTAAATTATAAAAGTTTTCTCTCTGATATTTATAGTCAGCGTCAACATCTTCAAGATTATTATCTCTTTTAATAGTAAGAGTGTCTGGTTTTTTCTCGACAAGCTCAGTCGTTGGTTCTTCGATATCTAGAACTTCATCTAGAATATCTTTTGTTTTATTGCTCATAACTATTTCACCTTTCTAGTTTTGACATTAATTTTTGATAACGCCCTTATAGACTTATCACTTAACATGTCAGCAACTAATTTTTCATCTGGTCCTTTTAATATAAATTTATCTCTACCTTTCTCAATTATTTTTGGTACAGGTCTTCTTGTAGTTTTATATGTTTTAACATATTGTTGTGCAAAATCTAAAGCTTTACCTGTTCTATCAGTAACTTCTATATCTTCATATAATTCTTTAAAAGTTTTCACTACTTGTCCTCGCCTGTTTCTGGGTCAAAGTTTTTAGCGTCTTGGAAGAAAGATGTTGTTTCGTTAAATCCAAAATCATCATCAGCGTCAGCAGATGTTGGGTTAGGTGTAACTGT